>Ga0157374_10003260_pt1 | contig 13630 bp, 12 predicted proteins | sample M25metaG_FD_115308 | JGI IMG/M metagenome (GOLD analysis project Ga0157374, IMG submission 115308) | Miscanthus rhizosphere microbial communities from Kellogg Biological Station, Michigan, USA - M2-5 metaG | ecosystem: Host-associated > Plants > Roots > Rhizosphere > Soil | place: USA: Michigan...
GCTGCATTTTCCTCACATTGGTGGGCATGGTGCGCGTCCGAGTCGCGATGCGCCCGCGCCCCGGTGCGCCATTCAACAGGGCCACATGTATTCAGTACCGGTCGAAGTGAATGAAAGTAAGTCGCCCGTGATCTTTGAGAAGTATGAGTTACGCCCAGATTCCGGCGGTGCCGGCCGTTATCGCGGCGGCCTCGGTACAGAAACGATCGGCTACCTGCGCGTCGAAGGGCAGGTCCAGAACAAAATGATCCGATCGAAATGCCCTCCGTGGGGGCTGCACGGCGGCAACAGTGGCGCGGGCAACGAGGCGCGAGTCGTCGAACCCGACGGCAGTGAAGAGACATTGGCGCGGGGCGATAAGTTTGTACTCAAACCCGGCCATCGGGTGCGAATGCTCACGGGCGGAGGCGGCGGTCATGGGCCGGCATTCGAACGCGATCCGGCGCGGGTGCACGCTGATTTCCTCAACGGCTACATTACTGTCGATGGCGCACGTCGCGATTACGGCGTTGCCATTGAGCCCGCGACAGGTGAAGTCAATAACGCTGAAACGCGGCGGCTTCGCATGAGCGGGCAGCCGTCAGCCGATGCTTAGAGTCGCTACCGACGTCGGCGGCACTTTTACCGATTACATCTCGTTCGATGATAAGACTGGCGAGATCGTCGCGGCGAAGTCATCCACGACGCCGGAGATCCTGAACGGCATTGTCGAGTGCTTTCTTAAAGGCGGCAGAAAGGCTGCCCACGCGTTGCATTTCGTTCACGGCAGCACGGTCGCAATCAACACTGTAATTGAGAAAAGCGGCGCAGTGACCGGCCTTCTGGCAACTGAAGGCTTCCGGCACGTGCTCGACCTCGGCCGCGGCAGTATCTTTAATTCTTTCGACATCATGTTTGAAACACCGGAAGCACTGGTGCCACCGATGCTGCGCGCCGTCGTAGAGGAGCGGATGTTAAGTGACGGCCAGGTCTTGAAGCCGCTCGACGAACAGTCCGCTATCAAAGCGATCGACGATCTCGTCAAGCGCAATGTCGCGTCGATCGCGATCTGTTTTCTTCACTCATACGCAAATCCTGCGCATGAACAAGCACTGGCAGCCCTGATACGTGCACGCTACCCGAACATCTACGTGACGGCGTCCTCCTCCATCATTCGGCAGTATCGCGAATACGAGCGCACGTCGACCACCGTACTCAATGCGTACGTCGGCCCGCGCGTGAGCGCGTATCTGGCAGCGATCGCCCGTTTTCTTGCGGACGACGGATTTCACGGCACCGCCATGATCATGCAATCGAATGGCGGCACAATGACGCTCGAGGCGGCGCAGTGCCAGCCCGTAAGGATGATGGAATCGGGACCGGTCGGGGGCACAATGGCCGCCGCCCACGTCGGGAAGACACTCGGATATGAAAACGTCGTCGCATTCGACATGGGTGGCACGACCGCGAAGGTGAGCATGGTCCGTAACGGGCAGATGGAAGTCGCGGACGGCTACTTTATCGGGGGAGAAGAGGTTGGCTATCCGTTGCAGCTGCCGGTTGTCGATATCATCGAGATTGGCGCGGGTGGAGGCAGCATCGCGCACCTCGATGAAACCGGCGCCTTAAAAATCGGGCCTGTCAGCGCCGGCGCATATCCGGGGCCAGCCTGTTATCAACGCGGTGGTCACGAGCCGACGGTGACCGATGCCAATCTCGCGCTCGGGCGTCTCAATCCCGCGTACTTCCTAGGCGGCGAAATGAGGATCGATCGAGAAGCAGCGTTACACGCGATTCGGGAGCATGTCGGCAAGCCGCTCAAGCTTGGCGATGTGGAAGCGGCGCAAGGGATCATCAGGTTAGCCAATCTAAGCATGGCACAAGCCGTGCAAACGATGACCGTGCAACGAGGATACGATCCGCGCGAGGCGGTAATGATCGCGTATGGCGGTGGCGGTCCGTTGCACGCCGTTGAGATCGCGCGAGAGCTCGGCATCAGGAAAGTCGTGATACCTCCGCATTGCGGAATATTTTCGGCTCTCGGCATGTTGCTTGCCGACGCCAAGAACGAGTATGTCATCAGTCATGTGCGTACCATGAACGACGACAGCGCTAGCGAAATGGAGGCTCTATTTGCCGGGACAGAAGCGGAAGCTGTCTCATCAATGGAAAAAGCAGGCTTTTCCGCGGCGAACATCAAGCTGCAGCGATCGCTGGAAATGCGTTATATCGGGCAAGAGTTCACCATCATCGTCGACTGCCCTTCACCGCTGGTTGCGGAGTCGATACCCGAGATTCGAAAACGGTTCAACGCCGTCTACGAGAGACGCTACGGTCATGCGTTTCCGCAGGTCATGCCTGAAATCGTCAGTGCGCGACTTCAAGTGATCGGCGTCTTCAACAAGCCGGAATTCCGGTTCGAGCCCTCAGCAGCGACAACATCAAAACCAGCGACAGACAGACGGCTCGTTCACTTCGAAGCTAACAAGGCCGTCGAATGCATCGTCCATAAGAGGAGCACGTTGCGGTCAGGTCAAATGTTGCAAGGACCGATTGTGATCGAAGAGCCATCCTCGACAACGCTGGTCGGGCCCGGTGATTCGGTAACAGTCGACACCGAAGGAAATCTGGTGATCGTCGTTGGTATCAACGCCAGCAAGTGACTAGCTTGTACCTCAGATGCGAGATATTTGCGTTGTCATGGGTGGTGCTCGCGACCACTGCACTCTCCGCGACGCCGCAGGTCGCGCCTTATCCCACCCATGCCATTCGGGTGGTCGTTCCGTTTACGCCGGGTGGCGGCGCCGACTTCGTGGCACGAACCGTTGGACAGAAGATTTCAGATCAGGTCGGTCAGGCAGTGGTCATCGAGAATCGCGTTGGCGCGGACGGAAACATCGGTACTCAGCTGGTCGCTCAAGCCACGCCCGACGGCTACACATTGTTGCTCGGTTATGTTGGTAATCTTGCAATAGCGCCCGCGCTTCATAACAAGTTGCCGTTTGACCCGTTGCGGGACTTTGCGCCGATCACTCAGCTCGCCGCAGCTCCGAACATCCTGGTGGTGAATACGGCCATGCCCGCAAAAGATTTCGCTGAATTCCTGTCGTACATAAAGGCCAATCCAGGGGTTGTGAGCTTTGCGTCGGCGGTGGTTGGAAGTCCAGGGCACCTCGCCGGCGAAATGCTTAAACGCAGCGCAGGATTGCAGATGTTCCACATCCCCTATAAGGGAGCGAGCCAGGCGCTCGTCGACGTGATGGGCGGTCAAGTGCAGGCAATGTTCGGCGTCAGCACCGTGCTGCCGCACATTAAAACCGGCAAGTTACGCGCGCTGGCTACAACGGGGCAGCGTCGTTTACCGGTCTTACCCAAGGTCCCAACAATTGCCGAACTCGGATTCCCCGGCTTTGAGGCATCTGCTTGGTACGGCTATCTGGCACCGCAACCTGCTACACCAGCGACGATCCAATTTTTGTACGGGCAGGCAACGCAAGCGCTCAAGGACCCGCAAATCAAAGACAGACTGGAGGCAGCCGGTTTCCAAATCATCGGCAGCAGTCCACGCGAGTTCGCGGCTTACATCAAAAGTGAAACGGCGAAATGGGCTGCGGTAGTCGCGGCCTCAGGCGTAAAAGCCGAATGATCGGTTTCTTTTTTGCCGTGCAGGCGTAGCGCATATGGCGAAATGCCCGTTATTTGATAACACAGATAAGTACCTCCTTTTAGCATAGCTTGGGTCGACTGACAGGAGACGCCTAACATGCGGCCAGGCGATATCGCACAGCCACCTAACGCGCTCAAGGCCCGCAGCAGTGTTGCCTAGCCGGTGGCCTTTAAGTGAATCGCGTGAAAGCCGGGATGCCGCAACAACTACTGAATCAGAAAGAATGCGTCGGCCAAAACGGCATGCGCAACGCCTGCGACAGTCAACAATGGAACAAAGGTTGGGCCGCCAGTTCGGGTCAATCCACACCCCGGCATGCGCAGACCTGTTGCCGGTGGTCAGAGTGAGCCAACCGTCAGCTCGGGCGGGTGCGGCCAGTGTCACCCAGCGCAGCGGAAAATGGCCGCAGATAAATCCCATCGCTCTTTCCTGCGTTCTCGAGACACGGACTCTTTGTCGGATAGGCTGCTGGCCGGTAAACGCAACGAGTTCGGCGACCACGAGGTTAAGCACGCGCGAGCGACAATGACATGCAGATTGAACGCGACTCCACGGCCGTGCGCTGGATCGGCATTGCCGATGCAACGGAACTGCGACGTGCGGCCTACCTTCGTATCGTCACGGCCGCCGCGCGAGCGATCGAAGCGCGTGGCCGGTTTCTAATCGTATTAGCCGGTGGTAATACACCGCGCGGAGTGTACGATCTGCTGCGGGCGGCATTAACCGAGTGGTCGTGCTGGCATGTCTTCTTCGGCGACGAACGTTGCTTACCGCGGGAACATTCCGACCGCAACAGCCGGATGGCGGCAGGCATCTGGCTTGACTACGTGCCGATTGCGCAGAACCAAATTAGAATCATTCCCGCCGAGCTTGGTGCGGACGCGGCGGCCCGCACTTATGAAGATACGCTGCGCGGCGTCGGCGACTTCGATCTCGTGCTGCTCGGGCTCGGTGAAGACGGCCACACCGCGAGCCTTTTTCCCGGCCACGACTGGGGTGTGGCACCACACGCGCGGGACGTGTTGGCCGTATTCGATGCACCTAAACCACCGCCGCAGCGGGTGTCGTTGAGCGCGGCGCGGTTGAGCCGGGCACGCGAAGTACTCTTTTTGGTTGAAGGCGAAGCCAAGCGCGATGCTATGAGGCGTTGGAGGACGGGCGCCGACATCCCCGCTTCCTCAATTCACAGTCCCGCTGGCATCGATGTACTCGTCGAATCGCAGCTGTTGAAGGCGGATGCAGCCTGAGCACGCCTTTTGTTCATCACCCGCTTCATGGTTGCATGTGACAATGTTAGAACCGACTCGTTAACCTATACTGCCCGCGGCTAGAAAACTCTCTCGGCAGTCGCAGTCGATGTATGCACACGTAATATCCACCGGGACTCTAACGCATCGTCGTTACCGGCTGGCACCGTGCACTGACGAAGGACTTAGTACAGACGGCCAATGCAGCGGTTGGCTCACACGCCCCCAATGTCAGCCCCTGCACGTCCCGTAACGCGACGCTGGTACTCAGCCGGCGTAAGGCTCGTCGCCTTTCGGAATGGCGGCCGAAGTGACTCTGATCGGCGAAACCGAGTTCTGCCGATACGCGCTTGACCGACCGCGTCCTCGCGAGCAGTTCGCGCCCGCGAGCAATTCTTTGGCGGATTTGATCGGCACGAAGCCCGAGCAGATTCATCAAAGGTAAGAACGTTCAATGGAGCGCAACGGCGCCACGCCGCATCGAACACTGGGCGAAGCTCGAAGAGATCCCTATCGGAGCCACTTGCTCGGCAAGTGCGCAGAGGGCCTTCCTGCTTGAGGAAACACTATGTCCTGGAGCTCCTCCTTCCCGCGCTCGAACGAATTCGATGGCGTAATTGCAGTCTTCGGCGTGTAGCCGCGGCGGCAGAACAAGGCCAAACAATATCGCAACGCAAACCACGTTTTCTAAATTTCTGCATGTCCCGTTTCCTTCGCGAGGTCCGATGCTCGTCGGCTTTCACGAAAGCAAGCAGCCGATGCGACACTCATCGGTCGGCGGTGCAGATGCTGAGCGGTTTTCATGGCACCTCTTTTGCGATGACAGTCACGTGATTAGGATGGCCAAAAGTTAAAACCGAGTAATTCTGCATATTGATATAGTCGCCCTTCGATATTTTTCCGTCTCCATCCACATCCACTAGTACTGCGATGGAGTAGCTGGCACGTTGGTCGGGCAGTCCGCCGTAGATCTCAAATGGGATCGGCTGCCCCGCATTTGCCTTTTGCGCTATGTCAGTCAGCACCTGCTCGGCAACTCGGCGCGCCGGAACGTCCGCCATGCTGGTGTCCAGAAGTTGCACGTAAATCTTGGCTGTCGATGAAAGCCGAGGCTTCTGTGCAAACAGGATGTGTCCGCTTACGAGAGGGTTCACAAGCCATCACTTCCGTTTGAGGACGACAATCTGTGTCGCATTGACCGTCCGTTCCAGTGTGCGTCAATTGGTCAGCTAAATTTGATGAGCTTTCCGATCGTCATCGGGCAGTGCGTCTTCGTGTTGGTAATGCGAACGAGAGACGTTTGCGCGACCGAACCCACTCCACTTATATTATTCGGTCGCGCAAGGTAGGCTGCGGAGGTGTGGTACTAAACGAGTGATCAAATCACACTGAACAGCATGGAGTTCAGTCGGTGCGCGTTGTCAGTCCCGGTCCAACTCCAAACCAGCCGGTTTCCGAGATTACTAATGACCGGCCCATCAATGCACGTCTCTTTTGAAATCTGCTTGCTTGCCCATGCTGACCCATTAGGGCTCGCGAGCACGTTGAGAAAGCGGTTGCCGACGCCTTGCCATGTCAAAAAGGCACGCCCTCCGCTTGTGTGCAGCCCAGGCTTCGACACAGTTGTTTCACCTAGAGTAACTTTGTTGACGAAGTTTACGCCGTTAGCGCTTTGCATAACGTTCAACTGGTTATTACCAACACCGCGCCAGCTAAGCAGTAAACTGTTCCCCAGTGCCGCAACAGCCGGGCCGGAGGTGGTTGTATCCCCCAATGTCACCTTATTTCCCCAATGCACCGCATCGGAGCTGCGCATTACATTTAACTGATTATTGCCAACGCCACGCCAGGCGATGAAAAGCTGGCTGCCCACAACGGCAAGCGCGGGCGAAGACAGGGATGTATCGCCAAGAGTCACCTTGTTACTCCAACTCAGTCCATTGGTCGACTGCATCACATTAAGTTGGTTGTTACCCACGCCTATCCACGCCACGACAAACCTGTTTTGAAACACCGCCAGAGCCGGAGCCACGCCCGACACTTCATTGAGCGTCACCTTGTTAACGTAGTTAAGTCCGTCGTTTGATCCCATGAAGTTGAGGCGAAGATTGCCGACCCCCGTCCAACCGAGAAGGACCTGGTTACTTTTGGTTGTTAGGGCGGGACCGTTAGTGCTCGTATCTCCGAGGATGGCTTTTCGTGGATAAATTGAATTGATAGCGGCGACGTCGCCGGCACTCAACCCCGTGCGCTGCCCGATAGGTACGTTGGCATTGGGCTTTGGCGTGATCGTGTCTACATTGGGATTAATGGCGAAGGCATTGCGCGGATAGTGCATGATGGAACCATAGTCGTATGGCCCAATGTCATCGCCGTCCGTTATTTGCTGATCAAAGTTGTGCTGCAAGCCCGCCTGTACGTTGGCAAAGTTGATAGTGACGAAGTTATCTCGGTCCTCTCTGCTTTGCTCATGCCAAAGCGCTATCGCATGGCCGATTTCATGGATCGCGTTGCCGGTCGTGCATGCCGCTCCCAATGTAACGAACTGCTCTCCGCCTCGCATTCCCACTTGAGAGCTACAGCCTCCCCCAGGCACAAAACTGACGAAATTCGGCTCTGTAGTACGTTGTTTAAATCTGATGTTAGTGTTTGCGGCCCAGTGCTGAATTGCATCCGTGACTCGTTGCTGATTCGGCAGGCTAGGATCAATGCGGAAGATAACTATGCCGTCCGGCCAGCGAAATTGGTTGCCGCTGATTACGACCGCCGACAGTGCGCCCGGCGTCGGATTTTCAACTTGCTTCCTGATAGACTCCATCTCCGCGACGGAACCTAGGACGATATCACCTTCAAACATCGCTTGGTCTTCGATTGCGGCGTACTTCACTTTTTTAATTCCGAACGTTGTCCCGGTGATATAGCTGCTCTTCACCTTGCTTGAAGCCAAGTACTCGCCGACGCCACTGGACGGGCCGTTTCCAGTACTGGAATCCTTTAGGGAAGAAGCTTTCTTAGACGGCTTTTTAGGAGCGGGTTTTTTAGTTGCCATTTAATTCTCCTTGTTTTTGAATCGCCGGCAACCGCGCGGCGTAACGAAGAGGTTACGCCGATATATCAATAGCGAAACTAGGTCTTAGGTCGTAGGTCGACGGCAACTGGGGGAAAAACGACCCGGCCCTTGTTCCGCGAACACATCCCACGCGGTCTTGAGCCGAGTTCAGCGTCGTGCGCGGATTTGATCTGAAGCGTGCGAGGCTTTAACACACCTGCTCGTTTACGCAGAATGTGCCAGCGCCCTTCCTGCGAAAGCAAATGGGTGCCAGCGCAACAACGAGCTCGACTAACATCGATCTCGTCCTCGAATGGCAGGTCCTCTCGCACGCGCCTATGCGGCAGCAAGTCGCCGTTCGGTGAATGGCCTTCAGGTCCTCGATGAATCTTGCCGTGAAAAGCTTTCATCGATACGATGCGCACACCAATCCGTGCAGGATGCGCCCATGACGATGAACGATGACGAACGGAAATTTCTTTCCGACCAGATTGCGGAAAAATTCGCGTGGTTTAACAGGGGCTCTAGGAATTGGAGCTTCGTGTTCAACTGGAGCCTAGCGGCTTCCGCGTTGTTATCGGCGGCTGCTGCCATCGTGCTCAAGATAACTTTGCTTCAGGAGTACATAGGGGCCGATGGCGCGAAGGACATCGCCGCCTGTGCCGCGGCGGCAGCAACGCTCATTACCGCCCTTGCGGCGGGCGGCGGCTTTGGACGCAAATGGCAGGCCAATCGTGTTTCGCGAGGGCGCATCGAACGACTGCGTATCTGCTTGTCAGACCCAGAGGCAGATGCGAAAAAGATCCGAAGTGAGCTCGCGGACATCATTCAAAAGCACGACGAGGCCATCATCGGTTCGCCCGTCAAGTAGCTCGGTCGAAATAGCCTGCAACTTCACTGGCGGACCGAGATAGTCAATAGAAGCGCGACGGCGTTGAGTCGCGAACGTTGGCCCCGTGAAACGTCTGCTTACCGGTGGTCGAGCTGAACGCAGCCTATGTCTGCGATGCAGGCGCGAGGCAGTCGTGAAGAACGTCAATTTGCCTGGACGTTGCTCTGTCATGTCGCGGACGAGCGCGCACAAGCACACGGCTCATCCTCGGCAACACTTGGTTTGGTTGTGCCAGAGAGCGCGCGACCCGTTGCCCATGACTGCCGGCGGCTGCGACTGCAAACGTATAGCGGTATAGCGAGTGTATGTGTGTTCCTTCGCCCATAAAACGGCATCGACGAATCGCCGCTCATTCAACGATGGACTGCGTTTGACCAGACAATTATGCGATACGCTGAACTTGGATCGAACGCGCGAGCGCGAACGATTGCATGGGAGATTCTTTGGCCGGCAACATGAGCTACGTATGCAGTACCTCGAAGCCGACAAAGAACGGCGGCTGCTCAGATGCTTGACCCCGCGTCTGATCTTGATGGTGTCCGGTACTTTTTCCGCACCGAAGTCGGTTTTGGTCGCGCGCCTCGCTTATGGTCGCCTGCGAATGGCAATAAAGTATGGACACAGTCGCGTACATATTCCGGCGCTTTTTGCACGCATAGCCGCGACACTCTACTATGAGAGAAGCCGGCGCTCTGGTCGGAAACCGTTTGGGAATGACCGTCCACGGTTACGGCGCCAGACTGAACCTGTTCAAATCAAGGACGACGAGTGTCTTCATCCATCAAGTCCACAAATTTCAATATGGCAATTCAACGCGCTCTCGGCGCCGAACCGATCGCCGGGAGACCTTTCCCGTACAACCGAGATTATCGACGAGCATTGCGCAAACACCTGAAGGTGGATGTCGCGCGTGTGGTGCTTTTTTTCTCGCAAGTGAACTTTCCTCTTACGTAAACGGATCAAATATCGTCGTCGACTGCGGCCGCACGGTGATTACTCAAGGATGTTACGAAGACTAGTTGTTGCAACGCTACTCACCTGGGCCCAGCACGCGATCGCGGCATGTGCGCGCGCGAGTTAATCCTGTTGCCCGCAACAAACTTGCTAGGTGTTAGTTCAATCCCGTTCTCTTCGCGACAAAGACATGAGAGTTAGAAACGGGGACGATTCACCTATACTTACAGCATGATCTACGGGGCATTTATCTCCTATAGCCATGCTGCTGACGGCAGATTGGCTCCTGCGATTCAAAGTGCTCTCCAACGTTTCGCCAAACCATGGTACCGCCTAAGAGCGGTGCGTATTTTTCGCGATCAGACAAGCCTGGCTGCTACGCCTGCTCTGTGGCCATCTATTGAGAAAGCGCTGGCCGAATCCGATTATTTTCTTCTAATGGCTTCGCCCGAGGCAGCGCGATCGAAGTGGGTGGCGCGCGAGATCGAATGGTGGCTTAAGAACCGAAGCGTTGACAGGATTTTTGTCTTAATAACGGACGGTGATCTCGCGTGGGATACGGCGAGGAGCGACTTTGATTGGCAGCAAACGACGGCGTTGCCGATAGCCCTCCGCGGCCAATTTCGAGACGAACCGCCACGTAGACTTGCGCTGGGCAAGGACACAGGATCATCTTGCGCTCCGCAGTGCGCGCTTTAGAGCTGCGATATTGGACATCGCCGCCCCATTACACGGCAGGGCCAAGGAGGACCTCGACGGCGACGATGTTAGACAGTTTCGCCGAACGCGCAGAATGGCGTCGGCAGCCACCGCCGCAATTTTAAGCGCAGCCATATTGGCTGGCTGGCAGGCTTACGTGGCGACTCAACAAAGACGTGATGCGGTCGCTGCGCAGGAAAGAGAGAAGGAGCAGCGGATAGAGGCTGAACGCTTAGCCAAGATCTCGCAGTCTCGTGAGCTTGCGGCGCTGGCCATGAGTCGATTGGAGATTGACCCCGAATTGAGTGTGCTCTTGGCGATCGAATCAAACCGCATCACCCGAACCGCAGAGAGTGAAGCTGCGATAAGGCGGACTCTCGCTCGTTCCCATGTGCGAGCCATCCTCGGCAAACCGGATGGAACTGTAGCAAGCGCCACCATCAGCCCCGATGGTAATTCTGCGATTACCCTCGTCAAAGGAGACCACACTGTACGGGTATGGGCAGTTGCCGACGGCAAGCTTCTGGCCGAGCTGCATGAAGCAACTGGGCCGATTAACAGCGCAGCGTTCAGCCCGGATAGCCAATTGATAGTCACCGGTGGCGAGGACTCTACTGCAAGGATCTGGAACACCGTTTCTTGGGTACAAATTGTGCAATTGCAAGGGCACAGAGGTTCGATAGTTGCCGTAGCGTTTAGTCCGGATGGGAAACTTGTCGTGACCGCCGGTAATGATCATACCGCTCGACTGTGGGACACGAGTTCGGGCAAAGCCCGAGCAATCTTTGAACACCCAGTGGACATTTATGCTGCAGTCTTCAGCCCAAATGGCAATTGGTTGGCAACCGGTGGTGCCGACGATATGGTGCGGTTATGGAATCTGCAAACTCACGCAAACGCCGGGCATGTGAAAGGCATCGAACACTCTATAGACCAAGACTGGTTTAGCCCCGATGGCAAATCGTTGGTAACTTTGGCCCACTGGGATCCAGCAATGGTGTGGGACACTGCGACATTCAAGCTCACTGCAAAACTTAGCGGCCACATACACCGCGTATGGAGCGGTGCGTTTAGCCCGGACGGCAAGCTTGTTGTTACAGCCAGTATGGATAGCATGGCGCGCGTATGGGAGGCGCGCACAGGTAGAAAAAATGCTGAACTTCGGGGTCACACAGGCCCTGTCTGGAGTGCAACATTCAGCCCCGATGGTCACCTTATCGTTACGGCCAGTGAGGATACGACCGCACGAGTGTGGGATGCGGTCACCGGACAAGGCTTACTGATTCTTCGTGGGGGTGGAGGCCGATTGCAAAATGCGGCCTTTGCCGCCAACGGGCGGTTCGTTGTCACAACGTCGATAGAGGGACCTGCTAGGGTCTGGGACATAACAAGCGGCGACGGCAGCGCCGTTCTTCTAGGTCACGCAGGGCCAGTCACCAGTGTGGCGTTTGATTCAGGAAGTAAGCGGATTGTAACGGGAAGCTTTGATGGATCAGCCCGAGTGTGGGACGCAGCCACGCGCCGCAGCATCAGCGTGCTGAAGGGCGAACAAGCTATCTTAAGTGTGGGCCTCAGCCCCACAGGTCAACATGTTGTGACAGGATGCAGCGACGGTTCGGTGCAGGTTTGGGACACGGCTAGTGGGCAAAGCGTGCTCTTACAGGACCCGACCGACAGTGATATTCCTGCAATCCGAAGCGTAGCATTTAGCGCGGACGGATCCTTCGTAGTTGCGGCAAGCACGGATGGTGCAGCTAGGATGTGGGATCTCAGGACACGTCGTATCGTTGCCCGTCTTGAGCGAGGTGGAGAACCGTCATATCAGGCCGCCACATTTAGCCCAAATGGCAACTTCGTTCTCAGAGGCGGACCGGACGATGTGGCCGAATTATGGGAGATTGCGACCGGCAAGGTGAAGGTGGTATTCCAGGGACACGCCGATCGCTTGAACTTCACACGCTTTAGTCCCGACGGCAGCATGGTCCTGACAGGGAGCTCTGACGGCACAGCGCGGATTTGGAACGCCGACACAGGCAAAAGCTTAGTTGACTGGCAAGGACATGCAGGTGAAATTCGAGGAGCTGCATGGAGTGGCGACATGAAGTTTGTCGTGACGACCAGCAGCGATCGGACCGCTACCGTGTGGAACGCTGCCACTGCGCGCGCCGTAGCGGAGTTAACCGGACATACCGGACCCGTCAATGATGCGGCAATTAGCCCGAACGGGAAATTTGTCGCGACCGTAAGCGATGATGGGACGGCTCGCGTTTACTCCTGGGAGGAGTTTGCTCCGATTGACGACGTTCTATCCATCGCTCCCAAGCGCGTGACGCGCAGTTTAAGTAAGGAAGAACGGACGACTTACTTGCACGATTTGCGGCCGCCCAAAGCATCCACCAAGTAGCTTCGACCAGCGCAACCCGCAGCAAATAGCGTAGCGTGAGACGGCCATGGGAAGGGAAATATACGCCTTCAGCAGACGTGCGGATTCGAGCCTGTAGCAACGTACGCATGCTCAAAGTCTATCGCGCAGTTCGGGCGACTTATTGAACGGTACCCGGTTGCAACGCTGTACGTTGAGTAGAACGCCATACCGCTCCTCGGAGTCGGCTCAAGTTTGAACTTGTTCTCCGACTTGCTGAAGCTTGATGACTACGAACTCGGCGGGTTTTAGCGGAGCGAATCCGACGAGTATGTTTACGATGCCAAGGTCGATGTCGTTCTGTGTGGTGGTCTCGGCATCGCACTTGACGAAATAAGCGTCGCGCGCGCTACTCGCCTGGAACGCACCCTGCCGAAATAGATTTTCCATGAAGGCGCCGATCGAGAGACGAATCTGCGCCCAGAGCGGCTCGTCGTTGCGTTCGAACAGCACCCACTGCAATCCGCGGTACAAGCTCTCTTCGATGAAGAGCGCCAGGCGGCGTACCGGAATGTATTTGTATTCATCCGCTGCCTGGTCGGCCCCGCGCAGCGTGCGTGCGCCCCATACGACACATCCGTTTACAGGGAACGACCGTAGACAATTAATCCCAAGCTGATTCAAGCGGGCGTTGTCCTGATCGTTTACGTTTAACTGTAATGCTTGGACGCCATGTAATACCGCATCAAGTCCGGCGGGCGCTTTCCACACACCGCGGTCC
>Ga0157374_10003261_pt1 | contig 13627 bp, 11 predicted proteins | sample M25metaG_FD_115308 | JGI IMG/M metagenome (GOLD analysis project Ga0157374, IMG submission 115308) | Miscanthus rhizosphere microbial communities from Kellogg Biological Station, Michigan, USA - M2-5 metaG | ecosystem: Host-associated > Plants > Roots > Rhizosphere > Soil | place: USA: Michigan...
ACGAACCCTATCGCGCAAGAATAGAAGAAAGCATCGGTTTTGCTATTGATTCGATTGAGACCTACCCTGCTTCCGAAGGCTTTATCGCTTATCAAAACTCGCAAACCGACAAAAGCTTGTTGTTGCTTACCGATGCGGGCATATTCTACGAGTTTATCCCAGCTGAAGAATATTTCAACGAAAACCCTACCCGCCTGAGCCTGGAACAAGTGGAACTGAACAAAAACTATGCGCTAATACTCAACACAACGGCCGGACTTTGGGGTTACAGCATAGGCGACACCATTAAGTTCGTTTCAAAAGACCCGTACAAAATACTGGTTACCGGGCGCATTAAACATTACATTTCAGCCTTCGGCGAACATGTGATCGGCGAAGAAGTGGAATACGCACTGATGGGTGTTGCCAAACAGGAAGGCGTAGACATTGTTGAATTTACTGTAGCACCGCAGGTAAACCCGCCAAAAGGTGAGCTGCCCTATCATGAGTGGTTTATCGAATTCGGCAAAAAGCCTGTGGACATAAAGGCTTTCGCTTTAAAAGTGGATAAGGCCCTGCAAACAAAAAATATTTACTATTTTGACCTGATAGAAGGTAACATCTTGCAGCCTTTGGTTATCCAAAGCCTTCAAAAAGATGCCTTTATCAATTACATGAAGGCACAGGGCAAGTTAGGCGGGCAGAATAAAGTTCCAAGGCTTTCAAATGATAGAAAGATAGCCGGGGAACTGGCACAATACATCGCATGAGCATCAAAAACATCGCCATATTAGGTTCAACAGGCAGCATCGGCACCCAGGCACTGGAAGTGATCGGTGAAAATCCTGCCCTGTTTCGTGCTTATGTAATAACCGCTCAAAACAACGCAGAGTTACTCATACAACAAGCACTGCGGCACAAGCCTGCTTACGCCATCATCTGCAACGACAAATATTTCATGCGCGTCAAAGATGCCCTGGCATCTACTGATGTAAAGGTTCTATCCGGCATTAGTGCGATCAATGAAATCGTCACTCATGACGATATCGATACGGTGCTGACCGCAATGGTTGGCTTCGCAGGTTTGGAACCGACTATCAATGCCATTAAAGCCGGGAAAGACATTGCGCTGGCCAATAAGGAAACACTTGTTGTAGCCGGTGAGCTGATCACTGCATTAGCCGAGCAGAATAAAGTGAATATCCTACCCGTAGATTCCGAGCATTCTGCCATATTCCAATGCCTTGAGGGTGAGGATAACAATACTATAGAAAAACTCATCATCACCGCATCAGGCGGCCCTTTCAGGGGTAAAGACCTGCAGTTTCTGGCTGGTGTTACGCCTGAAGCTGCATTGAAGCATCCTAATTGGGTAATGGGCGCTAAGATCACCATCGACTCGGCTTCGTTAATGAATAAGGGACTGGAAGTGATCGAAGCCAAATGGCTTTTCGGTATCGAGCCGGATAAGATCGAGGTTGTGGTGCACCCGCAATCTATTATTCACTCCATGGTGCAGTTTCATGATGGATCGATCAAGGCGCAAATGGGTTTGCCGGATATGAAGCTGCCCATCCAATATGCGCTGGCCTATCCATCGCGCATTAAGAACAATTTCAAGCGGTTTGACTTTGCCCAATACGCAAGCCTTACTTTCGAAAAACCTGACACAAAGACATTTCGCAACCTGGCGCTGGCGTTTCAGGCTATAAAACAGGGCGGTAACATGCCATGCATTGTCAATGCGGCTAATGAAATTGCTGTGGCCGGGTTTTTGAACGGCGAAATTGGTTTTGTAACAATGAGCGACATAATTGAGTCTTCTATGCAGCAGATAGGTTTCATTGAGACGCCGACACTGGAAGACTATTTGAATACAGACAGGGAAACACGCATCTTTGCGCAAAATCTGATAGAGAAAATACCGTTAAAAACATTTACGAACTGATATAAATACAGAATGAGTATAGTGATCATGGTGGGCCAGCTGTTACTGGGCCTTTCGATTTTAGTTATTTTACACGAATTCGGGCACTTTATAGCCGCCCGTGCTTTCGGCATCAAGGTGGAAAAATTCTACCTGTTCTTTGATGCCTGGGGCGTAAAGCTTTTCAAATTCAATTATAAAGGCGTCGAATACGGTATTGGCTGGCTGCCGCTGGGTGGTTACGTGAAAATTGCCGGCATGATCGATGAGTCGATGGATACCGAGCAAATGGCCGGGCCGCCGCAACCGTGGGAATTCCGCTCCAAACCGGCCTGGCAGCGTTTGATCGTGATGCTGGGCGGTATTACCGTCAACATCATTGTCGGCATATTCATTTTCTGGATGCTGACCGTTCGTTACGGCGAGACCTACATCCCGATGGACAGCGTGAAATATGGCATAGTTCCGGGCGAGATCGGTAAAAAAATCGGCTTAAAAGACGGTGACCAGATCGTGGGCATCAATGGCAAACCGGTTGAGCGATTTGAAGATGTTACCAATCCAAAAGTATTCCTGGATAACAGCGTATTGAATATTCAGCGTGGTGATAAGCATGTTGATATAAGCGTGCCCACGAATATTTTGAATGATATTTCGGGCAAAGGCATAGATGGAATTAACGATTTTATTCAGCCTATACCGCGTAGCAAATTCAGTATCGACTCGGTTTACGGCAATGCCAAAAAAGCAGGGCTGCAAAAGGGAGACAGCATTACCGCTGTGAATGGGCACCCGGTAGTCTATTTTGACGAGCTGTATAACCAGCTTTTGGTAAATAAAAATAAGCAGGTGACACTTACCGTGATCAAAAATAAGAATGCTGTGCAAGTGCCGGTAATGGTGGATAAAGACGGTCGCATTGGCTTTAAAAGGCCTGCAAAGGAAGTGATTCCCAGGGATACCACCATACACTATAGCTTTTTTGCTTCCTTACCTGTCGGCGGTTCAAGGGCCTGGGCCAATTTTATAAATAATGCTAAAGGACTGAAAAAGATATTTACCGGCCAGGTAGCAGCCAATAAAGCGGTTTCGAGCCCGATAGGTATTGCGCAGATGTACGGCAGCCAGTTCGACTGGATAAAATTCTGGAGCCTTACAGGCTTTATTTCGATGGTGCTGGCATTGATGAACCTGTTGCCTATCCCTGCGTTAGACGGCGGCCATGCGGTATTCCTGATCGTTGAGATGATAAAAGGCAAACCATTGAGCGATAAGTTCCTGGAAAAGGCACAGATCGTTGGGTTCGTATTGCTGATCTGCCTGATGGTATTTGCATTCGGAAACGATATCTTAAGACATTTCCATCATTGATCGGCGGATAAGAAAAAGCAAAAGCCCCGCGATTTTATCATAGGGCTTTTGCTTTTATGCGGTTTTTTAAACTGCCGGATCAGTTGATTCGGGTGTGTCCAGCGGTGAGCGTTCTTTCTTGAATATCAAACAGCCCACGATACCTAGTACCATTGCCATAATTGCTGACCCAATGGCGGCGCTTATTACCACAAATATCAACCCCATCTTGTTCATAAATCCCATTGCCTGGTCAACCTGCTCGCTTGACAATCCTTTTGCGGCCATAGCGGCGCGTTGTTCTTCAAGCATTTTGGAATACATTTCCGGACTTAAAATTCCGTAGTACAGATAGATAAATACGGCCAAAAGAAGGCCGGAAAAAACACCAAATCGCCAGGCAATTCCAAAGCCTTCTCCAAATGTAAGGTACCCGCCAAGCTGGTCTTTAAATTCCTTTTGGGCTAAAAACAGGAATGCGACAAATGGTATGTAAGCAAGATACCTTACAGACGAGGACACTCCTATGTTAGCGAATTGAAAAACATACGTGAGTATGATCCCGGTTACAATGTTGATCAATGTCCACTTGATGGCCACATTGGTCGGATTTGGCTTTGTTTGTTCCATTTTTTTCTATTTAGGTTTAATTGTGTAACCCTAATATACGAAACCTAATGACTTATTCGGTATGAGCGGAATATTCCGGAGAGTTTCTTTTAAGTAAGGCCGCGAATACAAGTGCAAGGGCAAATAAAAGAATAAGCGTGATCACGTATCCTTGTATTATAGCGCCTGTAGTGATATTTTTTTGATCGTCGAGCTGCTTCTGTATTTCCGCCTTTTTTTGATCGACAGCCTTTTGGCTGGCGCCGCTTTTCTTCAGCATTACCGTGGTGCCTTTCATCATTGCCGCCTCGGTCTTAGGGATCATATCCGGTTCAACAAATTTGGCAAATATCACGTCCTTACCAATTACCTGAATAGCATAATTTACAGCAAACATGATAAATATACCGGTAACAGCCTGTTTGAATGTCCAGTAACCGCCAATGCGTTTTCTCAGATTGAAACAAAAGATCAGCACTACGATTATTGGCAAAACAACAGAAAAGATCATCGGGCTGACCAGGATTATCCATGCACTGTCCGTAGCAGAAACAAGTACGTAATAGGAAATGATACTTAGTGCGAGCAATATAACACCAAGGAGCAGACCTTTGACCGCAGCAACCCTGCGGATGGTATTTTCAAATTGTGACATTGGTATATGTTAATTAAAATTGGCCAATATCTCTAATACTGCCATATCAAAGCCTTTATCAGGCGCATTTTTTGCAATGTCCTCCTTATCCTGCTGCGAGGGCCTGGTATTGTAAAAGAAGCACATCAGGGGGTAAAATATCTCTTTGATCTCTGAATCTTCCGCTATTGTGTTCGCGGTGCGGCCTATTTCGGTCACCGAGCTTTCCATCAGTATCTGGTTCTCGATCACCGGCTCATAAATGCGGTGCTCGTCCTGGAACTCGTCTTCGTCTACCAGCAAAAATTCTTTCAGGTAATCTTCCAGGTCTGGCTCAATGTCCTCATCGGCGCATTCGTTCAGGTAAAGCAGCAGGTTCAGCAACTCGGTACCCCTGTCCAGCGTTTCTTCTTCAATGCTTTCCCATTCCTTGGTTTCCAGATAATCATCTTCCAGCTTTTTTACATCCTCGCTAAAAAAATTGATCAGCAAAAGGTCGAAAAACACCTCGCGCAATGCATCGATTTTAGGATTATCATCAAACACGTCGTCAAGCGCACCAACCTTGGCAAGAAAATTATCCTGTGCCGAAAAAACTTCTGTAAACTTTGGTGTTAGCGCCGTTGCGTCAACATTGTTATAGCCCGAAAAAGCGCTCAATGCGGCTTTTATGGCTGACGCTGCTTTAGGGTCGATCATGATTTGAAAAGCTTATTGTTATTTACTGTTAACAAAATTGAGCCCTTAAGTTTTTGCCCGATAAAGGGTGAGTTGTAAGATTTCGACCTGTTGTTATCCTTATTGAATGTCCATTCCGCATTTTCGTCAAAGATCACCAGGTTGGCCTCCTGCCCTTCGGCTATCACCGGCACGTCCAATCCTAATATTTTCCGCGGGTTGACGGCCATCTTTTCGATAATGGCGCCGGTTGTTAAACCGGCCTGCAGCGCTATAGAAAATGCCGTTTGCAAACTGATCATCCCAAATTCGGCCACTTCAAATTCAACATCCTTAAATTCTACCTCGTGCGGCGTATGCTGCGAGGTGATGGCGTCTATCGTGCCATCTTTTAAACCGTTCAGCAGGGCTTTTACATCCTTTTTTGTGCGTAGCGGCGGCTTCACTTTATATTGGCTATCAAAGCCGCGCAGAGCCTCGTCAGTAAGCAGTAGATGATGCACTGCCACATCGCAGGTTACTTGTATGCCTTTTTTCTTAGCTTCTTTTATCAGCGACACCGAACGCTCGGTAGATACCGTGGTAAAGTGAATTTTTGACCCGGTGTATTCAGCCAGGTAAAGATCGCGTGCCACCATCAATTCTTCTGCAAGCGATGGTATGCCTTTCATGCCCAATAAAGTACTTACCTCGCCTTCATGCACTTTCGCTTTCCCGGCTATCGCGGTATCCTCGGGATAAGAGATAACCAATCCTTCAAAACCTTTGGTGTATAACAGTGCGCGTTCCATCAGGCCGGCGTCCTGCACCGGGCGGTTGCCGTCGGTAAAGGCTTTGGCGCCGTGGGCATGCATATCATACATTTCGGCCAGGTCCTTGCCTTCTCTTTTATAGGATATTGAACCCATTGGATGCACATCCACCAGGTTATTTTTAGCGCGGTTCACCAGGTATTCTACTTCTGCCTTTGAATGGACCGGAGGCGTAGTATTCGGCATCAGGGCAACGCCTGTAAAGCCACCTGCTGCTGCTGCCTGGGTACCGGTTTTCAAATCCTCTTTGGTTTCCAGTCCCAACTCGCCGATGTTGCAATTGAGGTCAAAAAAACCCGGTGAAAGTTGTTTTCCCCGGGCATCGAAGGTTTCCGTATCTGAACTGATCTTTTTGCCGATCTTAATGATCTGGCCTTTTTCGATCAAAACATCAACAACTTGCTGGAAAAAGGGCGAACCCGGGTCGGAGATCGTAGCGGATTTGATGAGCAAATTCATTAGCGCTGCTTTGGGATGGAATATGTTTCGACCTACCCCGCCTTTGCAACCCGCTGTATACCAGGATTGTAGAAACGCACCAGCAAAATTTCAGCGGCCAGGAAGATCAATGCCAAAATTATACAAAGTTTCCATAATTGCAGACCAAAATTTAACTGTGCCACTTCACCCTTTAAAGAGCCCGGTCCGGGCTGCAAAATGTTGGCTGCCTGTGGAAAATTTTGCTTCAGATCCGTGGAGGTCAAATAGCTCATGTCCGACTCCTTCCTGTTATCATTAAAAGCAATGGCCGAAACCAGGCTATCCTGACTTTTCAGGTTGTAAATACCGGTTTCCTGCAACTGGTCGGATATAAATAGTTGTGTGTTCCCGCCCTGCTGCCGGACATCGGGTATTACGGAATGAGCGCCTTTGACAAGTTTTAACACTTGCTTTTCGTTTACCTGCACCGGCGGTACTTCAATACTTTCGTCGCGGCCCAGGGTGTAAAACAAAGGCTGGTCGTGCCCGCTCAGTAAAGCAATGCGGAGCATTGCTGGCACAAACAAGGCATGCCGTTGTAAATTACTGTAACCATCATTCAGCGGAACAGCCGATACGTAAATTTTCCCTTTGCCACTGCTGTAACCCGACCAGAATGCTTGCTTACCAGGCAGTTCCATTAAGCTTTCACCTCTTGCCGATAAACTCAACTGGTAATGTTTTTTGACTGAAGGCAGGTCAGGGTTTTGCGGGTATGATTCGAATATGTTCTTGAAAACCGGGTTCTGGAGATTTATAGCTGAAACCTTCGTTGCCACTGAATCGATCTTTTCGGGCCACGCAGCATTTATGGATTGCAGAAAGCCCTTATAGTTAACCAGGTCAGCCCCAGCGGAAGGAAAGAATACCAGCGTGCCGCCATTGTTCACATAAGCTCTCAGTTGTTGTGCAAGACCGGTGGAAACTGTCCTCACGTCGCTCATCGCGATGACCGGGTAGCCATTAAGCGAAGCGTAGTCCACATTGCCATCTGTCACCCGTTTAGCCGTAAAGAAAGGGTCTGTTGTGAAAACTGCTTTCAGGAACGGGTTTTCCGTCCCGCCATCGATCAGTAAAACAGGGAGCTGTCGTTTCACATTAAAGGTAAACCAAAAGTCGTTATCAAAGGTAACCGGATTATCCTGCAGTTGTATTTCTCCGCGCTGCCAGCCGCTTTGCAACCCGGAGAATGAAAGCGTATCCTCCTGCACGGCATGAGCATCCAGCGTGTAAGCGCCCAGGGCTTTTTGTTCATTATTGATGATCAGCTTTAACGGCACTTTTTCGGCCTTTTCTCCGGCATAATTATGCAGCTTTACCACTATCTTTTCGGGCTCACCGGGACGATGTACCGCTGTGAGCAGCCAAACAGAATCGACCGCAATATTTGGCAATTCGCTTGCTTTAAGCTGTACCAGGTTATAGCGCACCGTGCTATCGCCTTTTACAGCTTTAGTATCGGCCATGTTTTTTTGAAAATCAGAGATCATGTAAGCCGACCTGGTTACACCCTGCTGCTCCTCCAGTAAGCTTTGCTGCCGGTCAATGATCTGCTGTATGGTGCGGCTTTGCGGGCTGATCTTTACCGCGTCAACAGCATCGTTAAATTCATCCCGGCTCAATAAGCGTTGATGCTTGCCTTCAAAATCCTGCGTCAGCAGTTGGAAACGGTCGTTGATACTATATACTGAAGCGATCTCTTTGGCACGGCGTTTTGCTTCGTCAAGCAGAGAACCTTCCTTATTCAGCGTCTGCATGGAATAGGAATTATCCACAAAAATGCTCACGGCCTGCTGTTTGCCCGAATTTGCCGCATTCCTGCCAGGAATAAAAGGGCGCGCGAATGCCAGCACCAGGAACAGGACGGCCAATAATCGCGCTGCAAGTATCAATCGTTCTTTTAAGTTCTTGCGTGATGCCTGCTGCTCCTGTACTTCCCTAAGGAACTGGACATTGCTGAAATAAACCTTCTGGTATTTGCGAAAATTGAACAAATGAATAATGACCGGTATGGCCAGCGCGGTTAATGCAAAAAGAAAGGCAGGATACAGAAAATGCATTATGACAAATGTGCGATTTTATGTGCAGATGTGCGAATATGCAAATGGCACTCAAAACAAACGGATCAAATAATCTATTTATTTTATATGGACTGGCATATAGGTTGTTCGGGTTTTCACTATAAAGATTGGCGCGGTAAGTTTTATCCTGAAAAACTGGCCGTCAAGAATTGGTTCGACTATTATTGCGAGCATTTCAAAACACTTGAGCTAAATGTCACCTTCTATCGTTTCCCGCAACTATCGTTCCTGCAAAAATGGTATCAGAAAGCACCGGCTGATTTTCGCTTCTCGGTAAAAGCGCCTAAAGCAATAACGCATTTCAAGCAGTTTCACGATACTGCTCGCATGATCAATGATTTTTATGAGACAATAAACGCCGGGCTGCAGGAAAAACTGGGCCCGGTATTGTTCCAAATGCCGCCACGTTTTAGCTATGATGAGGAACGGTTAGAAAGAATAATTAAAAGTCTTAATCCCTCGTCCAATAACGTCGCCGAATTCAGGCATGTAAGCTGGTGGCGCGAGGACGTCTACAAAATTCTGGCAGAAAACAATATTACTTTTTGCGGGCAAAGTCATCCCCTATTGCCTGACAACGTGGTCCAAAATACCCCATCGGTCTATTACCGCTTTCATGGCGTACCAAATTTGTACAGGTCGCCTTACTCAAAAGAGTTCCTGCAGAAAGTTGTGAACGTAGTTAAAGAAAATTTGGAGGTAAAGGAAGGTTGGTTCTATTTCAATAATGACTATGATGCAGTAGGTGTCGCTAACGCGAAGGAAATGATCGCATTGGCCGAAACCGTTTAGTCATCACTGCGATGATGTTTCTTCTTTTTGTGCTTCTTTTCGGCAGTATGTTTTTTCTCTTTTTTGGATGAAGATTTTTGAGTTGAAGCAACCGGCTTTACAGGTTGCTGTACGGCCGTTGCATTTGATTTGTCTGCCGAATCCTTACTCAGCTGTTTTACGGTGAGGCTGTTATCGCGTAAGCCGTATTCAAATACCCTTTTGGCCCCGGTTGATTTGGCATCCTTACCGGTACCGTCATAGATCGGGAACTCACGCATGAATTTCCCTTGTTTGATATAGAAGTTATCTTCGCCCTTATAGCCTTTTCGCTGTGATCTGTTCAGTTTTGGGAAATCCAGCTTATTGGCCTTGCCGCCGCTAAATTCAAAGGCATAGATATTCGCATAATTAGTGCTGTCCGTCCCGCGCGACTGGATCAATATTTCGGGATTGCCGTCCAGGTCCATATCTGAATTGTAAACATCCACGATCGTCCCGTCCAGGTCACCCGTCGTGGTGGTATATTTCTTAGCGGCCGAATCAGAATGCAATAGCAGGAATGAACCCGAAGCTGCAGTTCCCCTGCCCCAGCTCAGCACGTCGTAATCCTGCCCGGGCGATACTTCGATCATTTTATGGAAATGGAACGGAGCAACGTAGTCAGGTTTCTTTGCGGGCGCAGGGGGCGTTGCAGCTTGTTGCGGAGCCTGCTGGCAGCCCGTAATGATGCACGCGAATAATATTCCTAAGTAAAACCTGCCGCTCATTATAGTTTAGTTAAATAAAGCATCCGTAGGCAATTCCATCTTCGGTTTGCCCGGTGTGGACATATACACCCTCAGGGCACTCACCTGGCCCACATCAAAATATTTCAAAGTAAATTTATGATATCCCTTCTGCAATGCAACCGCACCGCCCTGCTCAATCAACGGATGTTTGCCATCATTGTTTACTACCGGCTGATCGTCGATGCTCAATACTGAACCGTCATCAGATTTAGTCGAAAACTGGTACAAACCATCGTTATCAATACGGATATAACCCGAATATATTACGCCGAAGGCGGGGTTATTTTTGCGAAGGACGTTGGTATTGATCGTTTTTACTATGCCGCTATCTACAACCGCCGCAGTTTTGAACTGGTCGGTATTGTTGAACGCTCCCTGGTACAACTGGTATTTCAAACCCGGGGCATTGCCCTGGTAAGTCACTGCAGCTAATGGTGCGCGGTTATACACCACTACATGAGTTACTGCACTGCGTTTACCCGATGGGGTAATGACGATAGTTTGCAACTCACGATATTGATCCTGTGGCACTGCATATTTCATCGGCGCGTGGTATTCCAGGTCAGTCTCGCGCGGCGTATAACCATCAATGCTGTAATACACTTTGGCACCGGCTACCGATGGTTTCAGCTGTACGTTTAGTTCGGAGCCGAACATGATCGTATCTGCAGCACCAATGGCTTCCGGCACGCGGTAATCGTAATTGCTCCTGTCAAATAAAGCCAGGTGTCTGGGGAGGCGTGCTTCTGAAAAATCTTTAAAGTTCTTATTGGCCAATGGCGACCAGGCTACTTCGGCCAGAGCCAGTGCACGGGGATAATACATGTACTCGCTTTTGGTCTTGGTACCTAAATATTCCGACCACAAATTGGCTTGTACACCTATGATAAACTTCTGTTGATCAGGTGATAATGCAGCAGGAGTTGGATTATAACTGTAAGTCATAGATAATGGTGTAAAACCACCAATACTCAACGGTTCACCTACCCGGCCTTGTGCGTGATCGATATATAAACCACCGCTTCCGGGTGTCATGATAACGTTGTGTGCCTGCTTTGCAGCAGCTATACCACCCGCTTCACCGCGCCAGCTCATCACCGTCGCGTTAGGTGAAAGGCCCCCCTCCAATATCTCGTCCCAGCCGATGATGCTGCGGCCTTTGGAGTTCACAAATTTTTCGATACGCTGGATAAAATAACTCTGCAATTCCTCCTCGTTCTTTAGCTTCAGTTTTTTGATCAGCTTTTGGCAATATGCCGAATTCTTCCAGGCATCTTTTGGTGTCTCGTCACCACCGATGTGTATGTATTTGCCTGGGAACAGGGCCATCACCTCGGTCAAAACATCCTGTAAGAAATCAAAGGTCTTATCCGTCGGGCAATAGATATCTTTAAATACGCCCCAGTGTTCGGCTACAGCATAAGTTTTGGATGGGTCACAGCTCAACTCAGGATAGGCTGCCAAGGCTGCCGTAGAGTGCCCCGGCATTTCGATCTCGGGCACAATGTTGATATAGCGATCGGCGGCATATTTCACCACCTCGCGAATTTGGTCCTGCGTATAATAACCACCATATGGTGTACCGTCATATTGAGGCGTCGTTGTACGATCGCGGTAGCTGCCGATGAGCGTTTGCGCGCGCTGGCTGCCTATTTCGGTCAGGCGCGGATATTTCTTGATCTCGATGCGCCAGCCCTGGTCGTCGGTCAGGTGCCAGTGAAAATCGTTCAGTTTATAATACGCCATCATGTCGATGGTCTTTTTGATGAATTCAACAGAGAAAAAGTGACGGCAAACGTCCAGCATCAAGCCACGATAAGCAAAGCGCGGTTGATCGGCAATCTCGGCACATGGTATTTTGATGGATGCTGTATGATCAAGCGGTATCAATTGCAAAAGCGTCTGGATGCCGTAAAACAAGCCCGCTCCTTTTCCTGCTATTATTATCTGCTGCGGCGTAATGATCAGTTTGTAACCCTGATCCGGAAGGTTTTCAGTTCCTTTCGACGTCAATACAATGCTGTTAGCCGCGCTGCCGGCATCGCCTATCTTAAGTTCGTTCTTTAAGTTTAACCGATCTTTAAGGTAATCCGTAAAGAAGCTTACGGCTTTAGTATTGCTGTCGGCAAACAATACCGTTTGCTGGCTCAGTACAAACTCGCCTGAGCCCTTTTTCACCGAAACCGGCGCAGGAATGATTCCCATATTCGGGTCATTATCCTGGGCATTAGCATTGACAAAAATGAAACTTGAAGCGACTAAAAGGAGCAGAATAAATTTTTTATACATAACAGTTTACCAGCTTTTTGATCAGAAGGCGGTGAAGTTAACGGATTTTGAAAAAATAGTGTTTCAATTCGTGTAAAAAATCGGTAACAATAAAAAAGCCACCCCGCGATAGGATGGCTCCGATTATTTCTTTTTAGGTGGTTCAACCACTTGCTTTTTCGGCCTGTGCGGGCGGGTTTTACCGTAAGAGCCCATCGCTATTTTGCCTTTTCTTGATTTTTTATCGCCTTTTCCCATTTTATATGATTTTATACAAGTATAAATCAAATTATCGGTCGCATCAATGAATCAGGGCGAATTGTGATCAGGCTGGAACCGAATGTTCTTTCGCAGCTAGGTAACGCTCAGCATCAATTGCCGCCATGCAGCCTGTACCTGCTGCCGTAACCGCCTGCCGATAAATATGATCCTGCGCATCACCGCAAGCGAATACACCTTCGATATTGGTTTTGCTTGATCCGGGCTGCGTAACGATATAGCCGTTCTCATCCATATCTATCCAACCCTTAAATATTTCCGTGTTAGGGTGATGACCGATAGCCACAAAAAAACCTGTCACATCCAAAGTCTTTTCTTCACTGGTTTTATTGTTGAATACCGTGACCCCGGTAACTACCTGGCCATCGCCAACGATTTCCCTGGTTTCGGTGTTATATAATATCTCGATGTTGTGCGTATTCTTCACGCGGTGCATCATGGCTTTTGAAGCACGGAACTCGTCCCTGCGCACCAGCATATACACTTTATTGCACAATTTGGCTAAGTAAGTAGCTTCTTCCGCCGCGGTATCGCCGGCGCCAACTATGGCCACATCTTGCTTGCGGAAAAAGAAGCCATCGCATACGGCACAAGCTGAAACACCAAAGCCATTGTATTTTTGTTCTGACTCCAGGCCCAGCCATTTGGCAGAAGCACCGGTTGAAATAATAACCGTATCAGCAAGTATCGTCTTTGTTTCATCAACGATCACCTTATGTGGCGTGCTTGAAAAATCGACTGATGTTACATAACCGAAACGGATATCCGTACCAAGGCGAGAGGCTTGTTTTTCAAACTGTTCCATCATAAACGGTCCCTGTACCCCATCCGGGTAGCCGGGATAATTTTCAACCTCGGTAGTTTGCGTAAGCTGGCCGCCTGCGAGCAGGCCGGTATATAAAACAGGCTTTAGGTCGGCGCGCGAGGCATAGATAGCCGCGGTATAGCCCGCCGGGCCCGAACCAATG
>Ga0157374_10003262_pt1 | contig 13625 bp, 10 predicted proteins | sample M25metaG_FD_115308 | JGI IMG/M metagenome (GOLD analysis project Ga0157374, IMG submission 115308) | Miscanthus rhizosphere microbial communities from Kellogg Biological Station, Michigan, USA - M2-5 metaG | ecosystem: Host-associated > Plants > Roots > Rhizosphere > Soil | place: USA: Michigan...
TGGCGAAAAGCGCCTCAACGGCCATGGCCGCCTGCTGGTCCGCTCATCCGGCACTGAGCCTGTGATCCGCGTGATGGGCGAGGGCGACGACCGTATCCTGGTCGAGGAAGTGGTCGATCACATTGTCACCGCGCTCGGCCACGCCGCGGCGGCGTAACTACTCTTCATTGGAAACGTGACGTAACGCATCGCAGCCATTAGCTATTGGTGATGGCGGCTCCGGCGTCCGCGTCGTAAAAAACGCGTTGCCGTGTTACGAATCTTTTCAGGAATGCTGCCGTGAACAAGCCCGTCACCGTCTCCGAGGAAGCACTGGCCGCGCCGGTGCTCGTGCCGGACGTGGCGCCTGGTTTGGCTGCCAAGGCGGCTGCGGCCGGGCCGGCCTATATCGTGCTGGCGGGAATCAGTTTCTCGCATTTCCTCAACGACACTATGCAGTCGCTGATTGCATCGGTCTATCCGATCCTGAAGGACAGCTACGCGCTGGACTACGCGCAAATCGGCCTGATCACGCTGGCGTTCCAGTTTACCGCGTCGCTGTTGCAGCCGCTGGTCGGACATTTCACCGACAAGAAGGCGCAGCCGTTTTCGCTTGCGATCGGCATGGGCTTTACGTTCTTCGGATTGTTGCTGCTCAGCGTGGCGCATCAATACGGGATCATTCTGGTTGCGGCGTCGCTGGTCGGGCTTGGATCGGCGGTGTTTCATCCGGAGTCGGCGCGGATCGCGCGTCTGGCCTCGGGCGGGCGCTACGGCTTTGCGCAATCGGTGTTTCAACTCGGCGGCAGTTTCGGCACGTCGATGGGGCCGCTGCTGGCGGCCTTGATCGTGGTGCCGTTCGGCCAGCCCAGCATCGCCTGGTTTTCGTCGATCGCATTTCTGGCGATCGTCATCCTGTGGCGGATCGGCGTGTGGTACCGGCCGCAGATCAGGGATAAGAAAATGGTTGTCGTCGAGCGGCACCCGGATGCGCCTGACTCACGACGGGTGAAGATCGCGCTGGTGGTGCTCGTCGCGCTGCTGTTTTCAAAACAGCTCTATGTGTCGAGCCTGTCGAGCTATTACATCTTCTATCTGATCGACAAATTCGGCGTCTCGACGCAAGGCGCCCAGCTTTATCTCTTCATCTTCCTTGCTGCGAATGCGGCCGGCGCCTTTTTCGGCGGCCCGCTCGGCGATCGCTTCGGCCGCAAATACATCATCTGGTTCTCGATCCTCGGCGCGCTGCCGTTCACGTTGGCGCTGCCCTATGCCGGATTGTTCGGAAGCGCTGTCTTGACGGTGTTCATCGGCCTGATCCTGTCGTCGGCGACGTCGTCGATCATCGTGTTCGCGCAGGAACTGATGCCGCATCGCTTCGGCATGATCTCGGGTGTGTTCTTCGGCGTCGCCTTCGGCATCGGCGGACTTGGCGCCGCTGTACTCGGCAAGCTCGCCGACCACACCGGCATCGCCTTCGTCTATCAGATCTGCTCCTTCCTCCCAGCGCTCGGGCTGCTCGCGGTGTTCCTGCCGAAGATGCCCAGGCACGCGCGCTGAGTACGCGCGCTGACAATATTTTTTCGCCGCGGAAGCCGGCCGCGCACCTGGAGAGCGGGGGCGGGAACCGGTTCGCGTTAAGAAACGCGTCAGACAAATTCCGGGTCGCCTTCGTCAACACATCGTTAGGATGTATGGCAGTTCCGCGCTTTTCTTTGCCGCAAATGCATCGGCTTCGAAGTTGCGAAATCAGCTTCACAAGAATCTTCGTAGATTATCAACCTTAAAAATTAGGGTTAAGCGGCGCTTAAACATTTGGTGCCATCGTCCGCCCGTGAGTTTTTAGATGTGGGGCCTCCGCAGTAGCCTCACCGGACAAAAGGACGAAGCCCATGCGTAGCGTTAAGTTTCTCGTTGCCGCCGGAGCGGCATCCCTGTTGTCGTCGGTGGCATTTGCCGCGGACATGCCGATTGCCGCGCCGCCGATGTACGCGCCCCCGGTAGAGGATTTCGGTGGCTGGTACTTGCGCGGCGATATCGGCTTCAGCAATCAGCGGGTCGATCGTCTCAACAACGCTCTAGATGTCAACAACACCTCGTCGGTCCAGACCCTCGGCTTCAACACTGCCGGCATCTTCGGCCTCGGTGCCGGTTACCAGTTCAACAACTGGTTCCGCGCGGATGTCACCGGTGAATATCGCGGCAACTCGCAGTTCTTGGGCACCGACCGCATCACCTTCCCGGGTGGCGTCGGCACCGACACCTACCACGCGAGCAAGAACGAATGGGTTGTTCTCGCGAACGCCTATGTCGATCTCGGCACCTGGTGGTGCGTTACCCCGTTCATCGGCGCCGGTGTCGGTGGCGCGCGGGTTTCGATCAACAATTTCACCGATCAGGGCCTCGCCAACCTCGGCGCCGGCGCGCTGCCGGGTCTCGCCTTCGGCGACAACGTGTCGAAGTGGAATCTGGCCTGGGCACTCCACGCCGGTCTCGCCTACAGGGTCTCGCCGAACTTCACCGTCGAACTCGCCTATCGCTATCTCGACATGGGTGACGGCCTGACCGGCGACCTCCGCACATTCGACGGCACCAACAACATCAACAACCCGATGACGTTCAGGAATATCACCTCGCATGACCTGAAACTCGGCGTGCGCTGGAACCTGGAAAGCCCGCCGGTCTATCAGCCGCCGCTGGTGCGCAAAGGTTAATTCAGTCATCCATCTATTAACGATTAAAGACGGCGCGGGATCTTCCCCGCGCCGTTTTGTTTTTGCGTCATGGCGAGCCCGCCGACGGTTTTGGCGCAGAGAGATTTGCGTATTTTGCGGCAAGATCGTGCCAATCGGCTTCCGCGATAACGATTGGTTAGGGTTAACGAGCGATGATCAGCGCCGAGTTAGAGTTGTCCCATGGAGTTTGCGATGCGTCGATTTCTGCTGGCGGTTGTGATGTGCGGAGCGGTGTCTGGCGCGCAGGCGGCGGACCTGCCCGATTTTCCGGCTCTCCGCGGCGGCTTCGGGCCGACATCGCGGGTCAACTGGCAGGGCTGGTATGTCGGCGGGCAAGTCTCCTACGGATCGGTTACCTCAAAGGTGCCGAGCAACATCAACGGCGATATGCAGGCGACGTTCATTCGACCAGCCAACGTGGACTACAATTGGCAACCGTTGGGAATGGCGCACGATCAGGCCACCGGGTTTGGCGCGTTCGCCGGATACAACTCGCAGTGGGACGATGTGGTCGTTGGTTTGGAGGCGAATTATATCCATGACGGATTCCGCTCGGCTTCGACCTCAACGGGACTGAGGTATTTGGCCGATAACGTGACCCTCGAAAGCATTACCCATTCGGCTGCGGTCGTGAGTTTGTCGGATTTCGGCTCGCTGCGAGTGCGCGGCGGATATGTCATTGGGTGCTTTTTGCCATACGCGTTTGTCGGCACCGGCTTTGGCAGCCAAACCATCGACCGCACCGTTTCGGCATCTCCGGATTCGGTGCGTCCAGCTTGGACGAGCGACAGCAAGAGCAAATTGGTCTTTGGATACAGCGCTGGCGCCGGTTTCGATGTGATGGTGACTGGTGGCCTGTTCCTGCGCGCCGAATACGAGTATCGCCGTGTGACGTCGGACTTCGAATCCAACATCAACACGGTGCGCGCAGGTCTCGGCTACAAATTCTGATTGACCGGGTTCTGATAGACTTGGCGCCGAAGGCGTCCCGCCTCTCGATCCTGTTGACAGAATTGATCCCGCCTGCTGCTCTGTCGTCTCTCGTGAGACGGCATCGATGAAGATCTATGGCGATACCAGCTCGGGCAATTGCCTGAAGGTTAAGTGGGTCTGCGACCACCTGTCGCTGCCCTATACCTGGATCGCCATCGACACCCTCAAGCGCGAGACGCGCACGACAGAATTCCACAAGCTCAACAGCGCTGGCCAGGTACCCGCAATCGAGCTCGAAGACGGCCGTACGCTGGCGCAATCCAACGCTATCATCCGCTATCTCGCCCGCGGCAGTGGCCTCATTCCGTCCGATGCGTTCGCCGCAGCGAAGATGGACGAATGGCTGTTTTGGGAACAATACAGCCATGAGCCGTATATCGCGGTCTGCCGCTTTCAGATGTTCTATCTGGGCAAGCCCGCTTCCGATCTCGATCCCGACAAGGTCAAGCGCGGTTACGCGGCGCTGGCGCGGATGGAGCAGCAGCTTGCCGTCACGCCGTTTCTGGTTGGTGACGCCGTCTCGCTCGCCGACGTCTCATTGCTGGCCTATACAAGGCTGGCACATGAGGGCGGCTTTCATCTCGACGGCTATGCGGCCGTGCGGCGCTGGATCGGCGAGACCGAGAAGTTCCTCGGCTTGGCATCCGCCCGTTGAATTCCCCGGAAAGTATCATGGCTATTTCAAAGGTCACCATTCGTCGCGCGCGCCGTGATGATGTCGGCGTCATTGTTGCGATGCTGGCGGACGATCCGCTCGGCGGTGCGCGAGAGCGTCTCGAAGATCCACTGCCGCAACCCTATTTCAAGGCCTTCGAGACGGTCGATCGCGACCCGAACATCCAGCTCGTGGTCGCGGAAGACGGTGAGGGCGCAGTCGTCGGCTGTCTTCAGCTCTGCATCCTGCCGGGGCTGAGCTCGCAGGGCGCCTCGCGCGGCCTGCTCGAGGACGTGCGCGTCGCCAAACAATGCCGCAGCCGCGGCATCGGAGAACAGATGGTGCAATGGGCCGTCGCGGAAGCGCGTGGCAGGGGTTGCAAACTGGTGGAACTGCTCACGCACAATACGCGCGTCGATGCGCAACGGTTCTACGAGCGGCTCGGATTCGCGCGAAGCCATGTCGGCATGACCTTGCGATTCTAGCGCTTTCTCTGTCCGCCGAGTTGAACATCGCATCAGCCGATGCCTGAGGTAGTCCTGACTCTGCGATCCGGTTAACAGGTGGTAAACTACTCCGGCTTCCGTAAGTTTGCGGATAGGAACGTCTCCGCTATGTCAGCGTCTCCCATGGGGCGCTGGCAGCGTGGGGATCTTCGATGAAGAATTACTCGATCGTTCGGATTGGAAACGAGTATGTCGTTCAGGCCGACGACAAGAGCGTTCTGAAAATCTCCAGCCGCCGCCGAGCCGCCAAACTGGTCACCGATGCGGCTGGATTGCTGGAGCAGCAAACCGCGCAATCGGTAAATGAGGGTGCATCAATCACCCGTGATCCCCTGGGCGCACCTGATTCCACCAAACTTCCTTGACGATTCGAAGCGTTTCCCTTAATCACCGCGGCGGGACACCTCCCCCCAACGGGAGGCTTACTATCTGGAAGGATAGATTATGACCGTAGCGAAGCCCGCTTCGCGGCCCAACGTGCCGCATTTTTCTTCCGGCCCCTGCGCCAAGCGCCCCGGCTGGAACCCCCAAAATCTCAAGGACGCAGCGCTTGGCCGTTCGCATCGCGCGAAGGTCGGCAAGGCCAAACTCAAGCTCGCGATCGAACTGACGCGCGAAGTGCTTGAAGTGCCTGCCGATTACAGGATCGGCATCGTCCCGGCGTCCGATACCGGCGCGGTCGAAATGGCGCTGTGGTCGCTGCTCGGTGCGCGGCCTGTCACCACCATTGCCTGGGAGTCCTTCGGCGAAGGCTGGGTCAGCGACATCGTCAAGGAATTGAAGCTCAACGACGTCACCAAGCTGCATGCCGGCTATGGCGATATCCCCGATCTGAGCAAGGCCGATCCGGCGTCCGACATCGTGTTCACCTGGAACGGCACTACCTCCGGCGTGCGCGTTCCCAATGCCGACTGGATCAGCGCGACCCGCGAAGGCCTCACCATCTGTGACGCGACCTCGGCGGCGTTCGCGCAAGCACTCGATTGGGCCAAGCTCGATGTGGTGACGTTCTCCTGGCAGAAGGCGCTGGGCGGCGAAGCCGCGCATGGCATGCTGGTGCTTTCTCCGCGCGCGGTGGCGCGGCTCGAGAGTTACAAGCCGGCGTGGCCGTTGCCAAAAATCTTCCGCATGACCAAGGGCGGCAAGCTCAACGAAGGCATCTTCGAGGGTGAAACCATCAACACGCCGTCGATGCTGTGCGTCGAGGATTATCTCGATGCGCTGAACTGGGCGAAATCGGTCGGCGGCCTCAAGGCTCTCATCGCGCGCGCCGATGCCAACACCAAGGTGCTCGCAGACTGGAAGGCGAAGACGCCGTGGATCGACTTCCTGGCGAAGGATCCGTCGATCCGCTCCAACACGTCGGTGTGCCTGAAGATCGTCGATCCGGCGATCACCTCGCTGACGCCGGATGCGCAGGCGGATTTCTCCAAGAAGCTCGTCGCGCTGGTGGAGAAGGAAGGCGCCGGTTACGATTTCGCCTATTACCGCGATGCGCCGGCGGGCTTGCGGATCTGGTGCGGCGCCACCGTGGAAGCCAGCGACGTCGCGCTATTGACGCAGTGGATAGACTGGGCTTTTGCCGAGACCAAGGCTGCGTTGCCCAAGGCTGCCTGATGTCAAGGCTGCCTGATGTCAAGGCTGCCTGACGTCAAGGCAGCCTAAGTTCTCTCATCCCACGATCGTCATGGTCGGACTTGATCCGGCCATCCATCGAAAGATGGAATCCCGGCCTCCAGTGTGAAAACGCGCTTCGCGTGGTTGCCGGGGGATACGATCTTAAAATGCATCGTCCATCAACGGATCACCCAATGTCCAAACCCAAAGTTCTCATTTCCGACGCGCTCTCTCCGGCTGCCGTGCAGATCTTCAAAGATCGCGGCATCGAGGTCGATTTCCAGCCCAATCTCGGCAAGGACAAGGACAAGCTCGCCGAGATCATCGGCAATTACGACGGGCTTGCGATCCGCTCCGCGACCAAGGCGACCGCCAAGATCATCGACAAGGCCAAGAGGCTGAAAGTGATCGGCCGCGCCGGTATCGGCGTCGACAATGTCGAAATTCCCGCCGCCACCGCCAAGGGCATCATCGTGATGAACACGCCGTTCGGCAATTCGATCACGACCGCCGAGCACGCCATCACCCTGATGCTGGCGCTCGCTCGTGAAATCCCGCAGGCGGACGCTTCGACCCAGGCCGGCAAGTGGGAGAAGAACCGTTTCATGGGCGTCGAGATCACCGCCAAGACCCTTGGCGTGGTCGGCTGCGGCAATATCGGTTCGATCGTCGCCGATCGCGCGCTCGGCCTGCGCATGAAGGTGATCGCGTTCGATCCCTTCCTGTCGCCGGAGCGCGCCAAGGACATCGGCGTCGAGAAGGTCGATCTCGACGATCTGCTCAAGCGCGCCGATTTCATCACGTTGCATACGCCGCTGACCGAGAAGACCAAGAACATCATCGACGCGGCTGCAATCGCCAAGATGAAGAAGGGCGTACGCCTCGTGAACTGCGCCCGCGGCGGCCTCGTCGACGAGCAGGCGCTGGTCGATGCCTTGAATTCCAAGCATGTCGCGGGCGCGGCCTTCGACGTGTTCGTCGAGGAGCCCGCCACCAAGAACGTGTTGTTCGGGCACCCCAACGTGATCTGCACGCCGCATCTAGGAGCGGCCACCACGGAAGCGCAGGAGAACGTCGCACTTCAGGTCGCCGAGCAGATGTCCGACTATCTCCTGACTGGCGCGATCTCGAACGCGGTGAACTTCCCGTCGATCACGGCGGAAGAGGCGCCGAAGCTGAAGCCATTCATCGAACTCGCCGAAAAGCTCGGTTCGTTTGCGGGTCAGCTCACCGAGAGCGGGATTCTCAAGGTCGAGATCACCTATGAGGGCCTGGTGGCCGAAATGAAGATCAAGGCGATCACCTCGGCGGTGTTGTCGGGCCTGTTGCGGCCGATGCTGGGTGATGTCAACGTGGTCTCGGCGCCGGTTGTTGCCAAGGAACGCGGCATGGTGGTCGATGAGATCGTGCGCGCGGCGCAGAGTGACTATGAAAGCCTGATCACCGTCACCGTCACCACTGAGCGGCAGGAACGTTCGGTGTCGGGCACGGTCTATCACGATGGCAAGCCGCGGCTGGTCGACATCAAGGGTATCCGGGTCGACGCCGAATTCGGCAAGTCGATGATCTACGTCACCAACGAGGACAAGCCCGGCTTCATCGGCAGCTTTGCCGGCCTGCTCGGCGACGCCAAGATCAACATCGCGACCTTCCATCTCGGCCGCGTCAAGCAGGGCGGTGACGCCATCGCGCTGGTCGAAATCGACGGCGAGGTGCCCGCGGAGGTGCTCAGCAAGGTTCAGGCGCTGCCCCAGGTGAAGCAGGCCAAGGCCCTGGTATTTTGACGCGCCGGTTTTCAGGCGCTTCATCACGCTGATACTTCCCTGCGGGAAGCGACACGTCGCCGGAGGGTTTTCGCCGGCGTATGCGTATTCTTACAGACCCGGAAATTTACGGAAGTTAGCAAGCGCGAGGGTTATCGGTGTGGGGTAGCTTTTTGCTTTTTCAAGCGGCGCCTCAGGATAATAACATGCGGTCTCTCTCGTTGCGGTTAACCCACGAGATTACAGCGATCGGCGTCATCGGCGTGATTGGCGTCGTTCTGATCGGCGGCATCCATCTCTACGGCGAACATGCTGTGGCCGTTTACCGCACCGCCGCGCAGGACGCGCGAAACATCGCCGAATTGAACCGCAAGATCGAAGTCGCGTTGCTGGAAGGCCGCCGGGCTGAAAAGGACTTCCTGCTGCGCAATGATATCCGGAAGGCGGAGGGCCAGATGGAAATCGGCAAGACTGTTGCCGCCGATATCCAGACGTTGCACAGCGCGGTCGTAGCCGCCGGCAAGGCTGACCTCGCGCGCGATATCGAGGCGATGAATGCGTCGCTGAAGAAATACCAGGCGCACTTCGTCGCTGTTGTCGAGCAGAAGCGGCAGCTCGGTCTTGACGAAAAATCGGGCCTCGAGGGGCGCCTGCGCGCGTCGGTCCACGATATCGAATCGCGGATCGACGAGCTCCACGAGCCCCGTCTTTTGGCGACCATGCTGATGATGCGCCGGCACGAGAAAGATTTCATGCTGCGGCGAGACGCCAAATATGGCGATGACATGAAGAAGCGAAATGCGGAGTTCCTCGCAGGGCTCGAAAGCTCCAGTATTCCGGAAGCTGCAAAGGCCGATCTGAAGCAGAAACTTGCCGATTATCAGCGCGACTTTCAGGCCTGGATGAATCAGGCGCTGGTGCTCGCCGGTGAGCAAAAGGCGATGTCCGATTCGTTTTCTGCGATTGAGCCGGTTATCGAGGCGGTGTCGAAGTCGGTCAACGGCATCAGGGCCGAGGCCGAGCGCTCGAACGTTGCGGAGCGCGACGGCATCGAGCGGTTGATGAAAGTCGCCATTTTGTTGATTGCGGCTTCGGTGCTTGGGGTGGGACTGTTCATCGGCAGGTCGGTTTCCAAGCCGCTGTCCGCGATGACTGCAGCCATGATCGAGCTCGCAAAGGGCAATTTCGCCATTGTGCTGCCCGGCCTGGGCCGTCCCGACGAAATCGGCGACATCGCGCAGGCGGTCGAAACCTTCAAGGTCAACGCGGAGCAGAAGGCGCGTGACGAGGCGGAGGAAAAGATCAGACAGGACCAGATCGCAGCGCAACTGCGCAAGGCCGATATGATCAGGATGGCAGACGCCTTCGAGGGCGCCATCGGCGAGATCGTTGAAACCGTATCCTCTGCTGCGACTGAGCTGGAGGCCTCCGCGGACGCGCTGACTTCGACCGCTGTTCGGTCGCAGGAGCTCACCACCATGGTGGCGGCGGCGTCCGAAGAGGCCTCGACCAATGTGCAGTCGGTGGCTTCGGCGACGGAAGAGCTGTCGTCCTCGGTCAATGAGATCAGCCGTCAGGTTCAGGAATCGGCGCGCATCGCCAATGAAGCCGTTGGTCAGGCGCACCAGACCAACGACCGCGTCAGCGAGCTGTCAAAGGCTGCCAGCCGGATCGGCGATGTGGTCGAGCTGATCAACACTATCGCAGGACAGACCAATCTGCTGGCCCTGAATGCCACGATCGAGGCGGCGCGCGCAGGCGATGCGGGTCGCGGCTTTGCGGTGGTGGCGTCCGAGGTCAAGGCGCTGGCCGCACAAACCGCCAAGGCGACCGACGACATCGGCCGGCAGATCATGGATATCCAGGCTGCGACCGAGGACTCGGTCACCGCCATCAAGGAGATCAGCGGCACGATCGTACGGCTATCGGAGATCTCATCGACCATTGCCGCGGCGGTGGAAGAGCAGGGCGCAGCGACGCAGGAAATCTCACGCAATGTGCAGCAGGCAGCGCTGGGAACGACGCAAGTCAGCGCGCACATCACCGACGTCCAGCAGGGTGCCAGCGAGACCGGATCGGCCTCGTCGCAGGTGCTATCGGCGGCGCAAACGCTGTCGGGCGACGGCAACCGCCTCAAGCTCGAAGTCGGCAAGTTTCTGAACTCGGTGCGCGCGGCCTGAGGCCATAGAGCGTGATGACTTTTCTTCGAATCGTCATTCCGCTCTATCTTCTTTTTTGAGCATGATCTCCGCGCAAACGCTTCGCGTTTGTCGCGAGGGAAAACCGGTACCCACTTTTCCGGATCATGCTCTAGCGAACGCGCCAAAATCACCAGCGGGCGATGGCCGCCCGCTGCCGGTCGCCACTGCGCCATTGGGTTATGCTGCAGCCGAAGCGTCCGCGAAACCAGCGCGCCATGGCGCTCTGAGCGGAGAAGCCGAGCAGTCCGGCGATCTCCTTCAATTGCCGATCGCCGTCCTCGACCAGTCGCATTGCGAGATCCGATCGCTCCGCATCCAGGATGAGGGAAAAGCTCGTACCGCGTTCCGACAATCGCCGATGGACGGTCCGTCGATCGCACGCCAGGTGCTCCGCAACGCGTTCGATCGTACACTCGCCGCTTGGCAACAGGGCGCGAACCAGTTCGCCGACCTTGTCGTCCCAATGTCCGGACCGTGTATCGATGGCCTCAACGCGCTTTTGCAGGTAATCGGCAATCAGCGGATGGGCCGAGGGAATGGGGCGGTCCAGATCGCTCGCGGAGAGCAGAATTGCATCGATCTCGGAATTGAATATGACGTTGCAGCCAAAGAAGGTCCGATAATATCGGCGGCTACGCGGCGGCGAATGCATCAGGTGCACGTCGAGAGGCCGCCAATCGCTGCCGAACAAGGATTGGATAATGCGATGCAGGCTTCCCAACGCCATTTCCGTCGACTGTCGCGGTGCGCGCGGATGGCCACCGCGCAAGGTAATGGATATCGTGACGACATTATCGTCATGCTCGACCTTCAGACCCATGCCTTCGTGGTGGATATGAATAAACCGCGATAATGCTTCGATGGCAGTCCCGATGGTTGGCTGTTCGCGCACGATCAGCGCTACCGGTCCGAGGTTTGACAGGCCGCCGCGATCGGCCATTCGCAGACCGAATTCATCGATGCCGGCCGCAAGAGCGGATGCTTCCAGCAGGCGCCGGACGCTGGCCACCGCGATGCGGATATCCGGGCGAGCGAGACAACTGATCGGAAGCCTGACTTTTCGGAGCATCTCCCGCGGATCGAGCCCGACCGACTGAGCGACCTCCGCGTAATGCGTCAGGCAGGCGCTGCGAATGAGGTCGGTCATTCCTGCCTTCCCATCCCTGCCTTTCGAGCCGTGGCTTCGGGGCAATGTCCCGAAATGTAAAACATCTGTCCCGATCGGTCAAACGCTCCGGAGCGGACAAGTATAAATACGCGCACGGAAGGCTGATGCGTTGGCGCGCAGGCGCCGGGCTCAGCGGATCGCAGCACAGATATATCGACCAATTCATTTTCGATCGCCTGCGGCGATCCCTCAACCAACATCGATCAAAATCTCTTTGCCGGGGGCGAAAAGCTATGTCGTTGAGTGTGGCTGCCAATGTGGTTTCCAAGGGCGAGATATTCGTCATCGACGATGATGCGACGACGCGGGAAATGCTGTCGAGTACGCTGGAGGAAAATGGCTACGACGTCGTCAGCTTCGCTGACGGTCCTTCGCTGTTGTCCTATGCAAAAAGCCGCACACCGGTCTGCATCTTCCTGGAAGTCGGCAAGTCCGACCGTTCGGGATTCGAACTGCTCGGGAAGCTGCGTGCCGAAAACTGCCCGGCGCCGATCTTCGTTACGTCTGCGCACGGGGCCGTCCCGATGGCGGTCGATGCCATCCGGAGCGGCGCTTTCGATTTCATCGTGAAGCCCTTCAGCGGCGGCGAAATCGTTCGCCGGATCGACGCGGCCATTGGCGAATTTTCAAGGCCCGCGATCAGCGAAGTTACCCCGAAAATGTCATTCTATATGCCGGGCTGCGAACCGCTCACCGGGCGCGAACGAGAGGTTCTTGCACGGATAGCCTTCGGCGAGACCAACAAGGAAACCGCACGACAGCTTGGGTTGAGTGCGCGAACCGTCGAAGGCTATCGGGCGAGTATCATGAAAAAGGTTGGCGCCAGGAACGCGGCTGAACTGCTCCGCCGTGTATTCAGCCAGGGCCGCCATTCCTGAGGTAGTCCGCCTCGGTTCGCCGCGGTCCTGCCGCGCGCAAGCCTCACCGAAACCTCAATTGAACCGGCTTCCTTGTCGCGGCGTCTCATCACCGGGGGTGATGGGATTTTTTTTGCGCGTCGCCATCCTGCAACGGGCCAAGGAGAGAAGCCATGCGAATGCTAACGAACTGTCTTGTGACGACCAGTCTCGTCATGGTTGCGGCGTTGGCCGCGATGCCGTCGCGGGCGGCGGACCTGGATGCCACTTCGGTCGTCGATGCCGTGATTGTCTATCCCGATGGCGCCAGCGTCACGCGTGTGGTCACGCTTGATCTTCCCGCCGGCGACAATTCGGCCGTTCTGAAGGATTTTCCGCTTACCCTCGATCCGTCCTCGCTGCGCGTCGAGGGTGATGCGGGCGCAAAGCTCACCATTGGTTCGATCGACGCTCGCCCGCCGCGCGCCGCGCCGCCGGTCAACCTGCCCGAACTCGACAAGCGCATCGAGGCACTGAAGGATGAACGCGTCAATCTGCAAGGCGCGATCAATGCCGCCACTGCACGGCGCAAATTCGCCGAACGTTTTGCGGAGGCCTCTCCTGCCGGAATTGGCGACAAGGGCGAGGCGCGTCCGATTTCCGAATGGCGCGCCGCTTTCGCAGCGGTTGCCGAGGAAATCGCGAGCGCGGATACGGCGATCCGCGATGCCGAACGCAAGCAGCGCGAGCTCGATCGCGAGATCGCGCGGCTGGAGCAGGACAAGGAGCAGAAACCGCCGGCCAAGCTCGAAGTCCGGATCGAACTTGCGGCATCGGCCGCAACCAAGGCGACGCTGCGGGTGAGCTATGCCGTGCGCAACGCGCGCTGGGCGCCGCTTTACGACGCGCGGCTCGACACCGGCGGCAGGGATCGCAAGCCCGCGCTCGAACTGGTTCGCCGCGCCGAGATTACCCAGAACACCGGCGAGGATTGGTCCGACGTCGCGCTCACCGTTTCGACCGTCCGGACCGCGCGCGGCGGCAGCGCGCCCGATCTGAATTCGCTGATCGTGCAATATCCGCCGCCGCTGCGGCCTGCCGCACCCGCGAACGCTGCAATGGACAGCGCGCGACCGGCGCAGCGCGGCGTCATGGCCAAGGTCGCCGAGCCA
>Ga0157374_10003263_pt1 | contig 13624 bp, 9 predicted proteins | sample M25metaG_FD_115308 | JGI IMG/M metagenome (GOLD analysis project Ga0157374, IMG submission 115308) | Miscanthus rhizosphere microbial communities from Kellogg Biological Station, Michigan, USA - M2-5 metaG | ecosystem: Host-associated > Plants > Roots > Rhizosphere > Soil | place: USA: Michigan...
TATTAAAGATAAGATATAGGCAATCAATAGCTCCATTCATTGACTATATCAGTTTTCAGGAATGAAGAAAAGACTAAAAGAAGATCTGTTCTGAATTTAACCTATGGGTGCGTAACTACTGATATTGAGAGGACAGGGTTAAATCCATTGACAAATTATCTTGGCTACTACCCACTACTAAATTATTGATGGTTTGGTAACCGGAAAATTTGGCCAGATAAGGCAAGAAACCTGCTAATGTACCTGCCTGGTTATCAGGCATCCGAAATGTAGCGCCAACCATGCGTAAAAACAGATTTGTGTTGGCATTGCCACCGTTTTTAGTCAACGAGATCAGCGTATTGCCATTTAGATCCACCAAGAGTTCATTGGTTTGCGTTTGCGCCGTAGCCCGATTAGAGACAAATTGCCCATTCACATATCCTTGCTGAAAATAAACCTGGCTTTGTCCCAAGGTGGTTGGGTTCGGGGAAACAATGGTTCCCGGTTTTCCACCTAAAGTGGCGCCCGTATTGCCCAGCCGTCCCAAGACGTCAATGCTGCCATTGCCGATAGGGTTTGTACTTCCACTAAAGACAACCAAGCCACCATTTCCGCTTGCGCCATTCTGGATACCCGAAAAGCCGTTGGCGCCACCATCCGCATAAATACCACCTGAGTTGCTCATACCGTTATGGTATCCAAAAGCAATTAAGCCACCCGGACCTCCCGAACCACCCACGTCACCTACGATTGTTTCAATGAATCCAGCCGGATTATGATATTCAATCTCGCCGACATGGGTTGTGCCAGCGCCCCCATTAGCCTGAATGAGTCCTTTGTCATTGATAATTTTGTCCATGGCAGTTACGCTGATGGTGCCTCCCCAGCCACCACCAAGTCCCTGGTTCAGTTCATCCAGGGTAACCGGGCCGCCCAAGGCACCATTGGCAATGATTTGTCCTTGATTAATCACATCATGCATGGCCGTGACAATAATTGCTCCACCTGAACTGTTCGGATAATAAGCGAAATCAGGCGTCGTTGCATTGGCGGATAGTCGGGCAATGTAAGCAGGGTTGGTATTTACTGTGTCCCGAGTAATCATCACGTCGCCATCATGGTTTAAAACTTGATCATGGCTGCGTTGCAAAATAAAGGTACGGTCATCTGCCGAAAGTGTCGGAGTGGACAAATCGCCGGGTGAATTCTGGGTGGCGTTTTGTAAGATGTTCTTTAATCCTTGATAATCCGATTGACCCGAAGCTATCAATCGAATGGTGCCCCCGTTAGAGCCCATGGCCGTTCCATCGGCTTTTATCACCCCATCCACATTCACAAGACTACCTTCTATGCTGATGGTATTACTCCCTTGATAGCCGTTTCCCGTTGTTTGAATCAACGTATTTTTCCTTAGATCGACAGGCCCACTGGAATTAATCGCAACAATACCACCATGTCCGTTGCCTACGGAACCGACTTGAATCTGCGCACCCTGGCCTAAAGCCATACCCCCCACGTTGACTTGGACCATGCCGCCATTGGCTCCGTTTGCGTAAATATTTCCGTTCTGAAAGAGATAGCCCGAATCAATCGTCACGCTGCCTCCATCGCCGAAAGGAGCGCCTTGAGCGCTCATCGTACCATTCACGTTGATGTTGCCATCGATTCGAACCACTTGATTGGGTGCATAAAGATGGACCGCGCCCCCATTCGGACTCAAATTGCCAAAACCGTCCACTTGCTGTCCACGTATGGTACTGCCGCTTTTAAGCCAAAGACCACCGGAACCGCTGTTAATAAAACTGGTAACGCCGGTAGGGGTATTGTAATAATTGCCCCCTGTGATGATACGATCATCATTAATAGTATTAACACTATTAACTGGGATTTGGGCAATTGCAAAGCCAGGACTAAGAATAATACTGACCGCAAGACTGGCCACCGCATAATCAGCAACTCTTACTCTCATTTTGAAACTTTCCCTCTCAAAATATAACCATTAGGAAGATTTGAGAAAAGTGTAGCAAAGATGTGCCTGAGTCTGTATTGCCTAATTGTATACAAGAGTTTGAGTAGGAAAGGATGAGCTATTAAGATTTATCCTCTCGGCTATTCCTGTTATGGTCGTGCTCCTGTTTCATCGGAGAAAACTGACATTCTGAATGCATATTGACAAACAATGTTAATTAATCAGGTTATTTAAACCCCGATTTTCTCATTTAAATTGGATCACTCTTACAGCAAGGTTAAATCGCACTAATAGCAAGTACTGACCTGAATTAATATTAAGACCGAGTGAATTCCAGTAAATACTGCGTTCTATTTTTAAATCTTCTAAACACTCAGGCAATATTTTTAATCGAGTATTTATATTAGCTTCCCTTATCATCTCTAGTTCAACAATGCTTAAAGGAGAACTCATGCCTGGCGCGAAGAATCTCTCTATCTTAGCCGTTGCAGTAAGCTTTTCCTTGCTCTCGCTGCCAGCCTGGACAATTACGCCGGTAAATACTGTTAATAATGGGCCTGTCATTAATGGAGGCATCTATTTCAATACATCAGGTGATAAAACCACGTTTATCAACACTGCAGGAACCGGCATGTGGCTGAAAGGCGGCAGCAACATTCGGGCCATAGAGAGTGATTCCCATGCTAATTTCACTGGCAATGGGGGAACTGTGCAGATTTCTGCGCTGAATCAAGTTGTCCGACTGGATGGTAACATTGATATTCGTGGAGTACGAGATGAAATTGGCCAATATTTAGGGAGCGGAGGGAAACTTTTTGTTGACGCGGCTTACCTGTTTCAAGACGGTAATATCTATGCCAGTGGATATAGTGGCGGTTTGGTCCAATTCAATGTTGGAAGCGCCACATTCGCAGGTACAGCAAGAATTGAGGCCAATGGACTTGGCTCAACTGCTAACGCCGGCATAGCCAACCAACCAGGAGTCACCCAAAATCCTCAAGGGGGGACGATAGCCATTAATAGCAGGGGGTCAGTGGATATCCAGCACCAGGTAGTATTTAATGCGAACGGTGTTGGCAGCGATATTAACATTGAAGGCGGCATTGTTAATCTGGAAGGTGTTATTCAGGCAACCAGCAGCCAATTCGGTAGTTCAGGAAATATTCGGCTAGTCAGCGCCGGACAGTCCGACCTGATTCAAAGCCGAAACGCCATACAATCAGCCACCGCTCAGGGCATTTTTTCATCGGTCGAATCTGCCAGTATTAATAGTAAATTATTTGATCTGGTAGAAAATCATGACGGTGATATTGTCGTCTCGTCTCCTGACAACATAAATCAGCGCGGGTTTCTGGCTTCGCGAACAGCGATTTTCGCAGCTCAACGAAATATCGACAATGGTGGCTGGATCCTGGCAGATGGCCATCCGTATGTGGGTACATCCTCCGATAATGGGGGTACGATCAGCTTGAATGCCGGCTCAGCAATCATTAATAAGAACCGTATTTCAGCTAATGGCTTCGGTTCGGATGGTAATGGAGGCGTTATTACGCTCAGCTATAAAGATGGCATGTCCAATTCCGGATCAATTGTATCACTTGGCCAATCTGCCAATGGTGGTGGATTAATTGATTTCAGCGGGCCGATTAATCCCAGCGGAAATGGGATAGTGGCAGCCTTTGGCAGCGCAAGCCATTATGGACATGGAACAGTCGTCATGCCAGATCCAGCGACTGCTTCAAACCAACTTTTCGGCACTTGGTCCCATACACAACCCAATGAAGTGGTATTTGGTGGCATGCATTTTCCGGGACTTATTTTCTTGAATACCTCACTACCTGGGAGTTCCGTCACTCAGGGAAGTTTCGATGCCTGGGCCACTCACGCAAGAATCCGAAATCTGAGCGATCAACAGGGATATGGCGAAGCCCGGAAAGATCTTCAATATCTCAATAGACCTCCTCTTGAAGCAAACCCTCTGATTGTCAGCAGTAACGATGGCTCTTCTTTTCAGTTGGAATATCCTCAGCAGTATATCCATATTGTCGGATCTTTAGCGCCAGCTACCTCGTTAACGGTCTTGACCAATGGAGCAGTGACTGTGCCAAACAAAATGTTGATTGGGTTTGATCAGCCCAAGGGCTTTTTGGGTAATGATTACGCAAATTCGATACGAGGTCATCTATCCTTACTGAGTAATTCATTAAATATTCAATCTACTGGTGGTTTCGTCATCTCAGGGAAAACCAATTACTTATTGTCTCAATTCCCTCCTAATCCTTTCATTCAGATATCCTCATCAACTGATATGGGTCCTGGGACAGCAAATATTGCGGTGAGAAGCTCTTTTACTGGCTCAACTTCGAATTTTAGCTTGGATAGGCAAGATCCCAGCCTGATTATCAAAGCCCCCTAACTATTGGTAAGACCGATTAAAGGCATGTTATGACCAACCAGTTGTAGAGCAGGGGGTGGAAGCCTTTCCTTATCTGTCACTTTTTATCAATTGAAGCGCTTTAGTGACATACGGTCCTTGCAAAACTGACATGAAATCGGATGGAAATCAGGTTTACATCCGATCGGGTGAGGTCCGGTATTCAAGTCACCGATGGCTCATCATTTCCATAACAATCTATATGACAGTGTCTTTTTATAACTTTGATGTATCATAATTTCAAAAGCATCATCTTTGTCATTCAAAAGGCTTTTCAACCCATGCTAGTCATAAGACCAAGGATTACCCCTTATTTTGCAGCATCCGAGCCATCACAAACGAAGGCGAGCAATTCCCCTCCTCCGCCAGCAGTTCATGGCGATTTATTTACTCGGGTTGCAAAAGCCCGTGCTGCCACTAGAGACAGGAGAATTGAGTTAAAGCGGCAAGAGCCCAATGAGCCCTGGATAACAGGTCCTCCATCTCAATCTCAGTCCACAAATAAAGCAATCACTCCATCACAACGGCATTTAATTTCTATTGCTACGGCAAACGCATTGGCTAGGCTACGCACAATCAATTCAAAAAAATAAAACATCGGCAAGCAATTCAAATATTTCCCATATATTAGAGGAGTTATGGTCAAGTTAATAAACTGACTAAGGACTTTTCTTCCAGGTTTGGTTTCAGCCGGCTAAATATAACAAACGGTAAATGCCGCTTTTTCTGACACGCATGCGTTTCAGTTTTTTTATAGGTGCAACCTTGATGATGATTAGCTCAAGCATAATATACAAAATGGGAAAGTGCTATGCTTTAGCATATATTTCTGCTCCATTATGGCCAGCTCTTACTGTTCAGAGGTAAGTCGTTTATGATTTTATAAAAGGTATGTTTGCGCATATGCCTCTAATTGGAGAATGGTCTCTTCCAGCTCTGATTCAAGAATGCGTGGGTTGATAAGGCACATGCGCAATACCTTTTTGCCGCGTAATACGGTGGTAGCTAGCATAGCCACATTCTCCTCAATAATACAGGCAGAGATGTGCTGGTTAAGTGTATTGAGGGCCTCTTCGTCGAGATCACGATCTTGTGGATTATAGCGGAAGTTAAGCACTGCCAAGTTAGCGGGTGAAATGATTTCCCAGTGCTGAGATTGACGTAAACGCTGTTCAGCCCACTCCGCCATCTGTAAGCCATGCTGAACCGCTATCCGGAAAGAGGCTAGTCCAAAAGCTTTTACGGACATGTAGAATTTCAGTGCCCGGAATCCACGCGTCAACTGAATGCCGTAATCATAAAAATTGATTTCTTCGGCACTACTTTCCAAATCCTTCAAGTATTCCGGAGTCATACGAAATGTGCCCGACATCCATTCATGGTTACGAACAAGAATGCATCCGATTTCATACGGTTGAAAAAACCATTTATGGGGATCCACAGTCACAGAATCAGCTAATTCAATACCATTAAGGGCTAAACGTCCCTGCTCACAAAGTACGGCTCCCCCGCCATAAGCAGCGTCCACATGCATCCATAACTTAAATTGCCTGCAAAGAATAGAGATATCGGGTAATGGATCGACAGCTCCGGTATTAGTCGTGCCGGCGTTGGCCACCACGCAGAACGGTCGTTTACCCGCCTTGATATCCGCTTGAATGATTTCCCGTAGAGTGGCACTGGCAGTTGAAATTGTTCATCACAGGGAATACGCTTGATTTGCTCCTGATGAAAACCAAGTACCAGTAGTGCGCGCTCAACAGAAGAGTGGGTCTGATCCGAAAAATAAATCATGGCGTTAGCAATGTCATTCCCCAATTTGACATTGCGAGCCACAGACAAACCCAAGAGATTGGCTGCTGAACCACCACTGACAAATAGCCCGCCACCTTCCCGCACTGGAAATCCGAAGAGTTTGAGTATCCAGTTGATGGTGACCATTTCCAGTTTAGCTGCGCCGGGAGAGGAAACCCATGCTCCGGAAAACAGGTTGTATGCACTAGCCAAGCCATCAGCGATAGCGCTGATAAAGTTACTGGGGCTAGGTACAAACGAGTAGAAGCGAGGATGAGTAGTCAGTGCGCTGTTTGCAAAAATATTGTCTCGCACATGCTGTAAAATACCGCTAGGATTACTTCCTTTTTCCGGCAAAGATTCCTGCAGTAATAAATCCATAGCAATGTTATCGGCTTTTCGCACAGGCGCTTGCTTGGATAAAGAGGCAAAATGCGCCACCATCATATCCACGGCTTCGTAGCCGATGCGTTTCATTTCTGCTTCATCCAATTCAAGCGTGGGATTTACGTTTTGATAGTCAATCATGACATTCTTACTTTCTGTTAAAGCTTTCTTTTATCTTACAATGAAACCATAAAACTGTTTAACATTTACTTCTTACAGTCAGTGATTTTTGCTGCAGATTCATGTTTCAACTTGCTTGGATGAAGTATCTAGGGGACTTATTCGGAACGAGCTTTGCTCACAATTGGGTTAACTCCTTACCCTTACTCCAAGGGGCTGCCTTACCGCCTTAGGAAAGGCTAATTTTAAAAAAAATTAAAAACAATCAAATACTTAAACGTCTACAGGCTTTTAGCAATCTTAGGATTGGGGGAACATAAAATACTTAAAAAACTGACATAAAATTGTATAAAATTAAAAAAATAATGGGAATTACCCTTGAAAAAGGTATTACCGCTTCAACGAGAGCACTTTAATCCAAATTAATGAGTGTTTTCTTCCTCATACCTTATACGCATTCTATGCTTTTAATGCTTAGTAGAGTGAGTTTTTATTTATTATTCTTTGGCTCAACCAAGTGCGTAAATACACCATTTTTGAATATATGCCTTAACCGCCAAAGAATATAGCGTTCAGAAAACTCTGTATCCGTTGTGGTAGGTTCTCTCAGCTCTCTAATTATTAGTTTAGCTTGATTCTCCAACTGTTGATAAGCAAGAGAAAAGCCTTGCACACCGGGCTGTTGCCACAAAAATAATATATATGCCTTGTTTTTGGGATAGAGCAATCGCAATGCAATTGCAGGCTCAGTCACACCTTGAAAAGCAGTCATCCGTAAGTGTGGAGCATATTGAGATGAACTATTTTCTTGTTTATCCTCTGTAATAGAAACTGGCCCCATCTCAGGAAAAAATTGCCTTACAAGTTGTTTCCCAACTTTAGCCGCATTGGTGCTTTCGATTTCTTTTGTTTTAAGCCAGCTCAATTGATCCAGTTCCACAATCACCACTTTTGTATTGCTGCTGGTGGACGTTAACACCAGAAACTCACCACTTCCTTCCTGTTTGGTTAGCTCTCCAGCCTGAAGCAATTGATAGTCAGCTGGCAGGGAGCGAGCAAAGATATGTGAGACAATAGATCTATCCTCTATTCCGGCACTATTGGTTGCGATTGGTTGTTGACCAGGTACAGCAAGGCAGTATTCACTTGGACTTAAAATAAATACTGACCATAGAAGCAGCATTAGGAGGAGCCAGTTTTTCATTTCCTTTCCTTTCAATCAAATCCTCTTAAGGTCAGCATAGTGGAATAACTTAATAAATGCAAAATTGACGCTCCAGAGAACATTTCTAAAGTGAGTGCTTTAATCTTCCATTCTGATACTCTCACTATGATCTATCAATGCTCAGGCCGAATTTAGGATCTGTGGCGTGTAGAAAAGATCAAAACACACTTCTGAGTCCTATATTTGATGCTAAAGCAGAAGAAGTTGGACCTGATTATATAGAGAGTTGTCTTTTGTAACAAATTGATAAGATTTAAACCAATCTAAAAAACCTTCAATTTAGTTTTTTTGATTAAGCTCTGGATTAAGTCACTCACTGAATTTGAGATGTTTTTAGTCAAATTTTAAGAACCAAACTGAACCTATGTAAAAATCCATGTAAAATCCTCTTTTCGAGACAAATTTTTTGCCTATTTCTGAGCTTTAAATTTATTCTGATCTAGTTACAGCCATGTTCCTAGAACAAGCCTGTAGTCAGGGCCAGTAAGGCATCTTACCAAAACAGAGGCCACTTCATTACTCTTTTACGGAGGTTTACAACAATGTCCAGATCAATGCTCTGTTATAACTTGTCCATTCTGAATGCTGCCTGTCGCCTGCAATTGGATGGGTATAAAGTCAGGTGGGATGGTCTGGAAAACGGGCGCCTTCAGTTTAACGAAACCACCATAGCTACCACCATTGGCGCTAATCAAGGCGTTTCGATCCGTATAGTTAGACAAAGTGGTACCTGCTTGTAATAGTGCACTGCCCCCAATCAGATTACCATTGACTTGCATGGAACCAAAATTACTTAGCTGATTCTGGCTAATCAATTGGACTGTGCCCCCTGAAACACCACCGTTAGCCGTTAACACTGCACGGCCGGTTTCTAGGGAGCCAAGATCCTGTCCGGCTTTAAAGATCATACTCCCACCATGAAAGTTTCCATCTGCCGAAAAGTTTTTGGTGAAACCTGGAGCGAGAAAGCTTCCTGTCTGAAGCTGTCCGGCTGCCGCAATATTGATACCTCCGCCTGTTATACCACCATTGAGGTACAACTGGTAACCTTGGGGAAAATTATTACTGATGGCAGAAAAACGACCACCAACCAAACCACCATTGCCAAACTGGAAAGGTTGATCAGGGGTAGGCCAAAATTGCCCCAACGTCATGTTGCCTGTAGTCAATGCCGTCATTGTATTATAGAAAGGGGCAAATGTACGTTGAACAGACTGATTACGCATGATCTTGGAGGGATCGAAAGGCACCGTAAGCCCTGTCAGGCTGTTGGCAAAAATGAAGTTGCGGTATGGGAACCCATTGGGATCGATCTTGCTATAAAATTCATCCAGTGCTGGCCCACGTTCATCGCCAATTTCACCTCGGGCATCTGTCACAGAACGGATTCTGGCAGAACGCAGCCAGGCGCTAAAATCATCTCGTAATTCACTCGGGCTGATAGTTCCATTATTAGGCAGTTGATTTCCCAAAAGAATCAGATTCTCGTTATGCGTGAGCAACTCCAAGGGTTCAGTAGTACGCCAATTCCCAATGAGAAAGTTGGTTGCAGTTACTGGATTAGGGGTAACAATACTTCCCAGCTTACCTGCACTGCCTGTACTATTGATTGAACCCGCAGGCGTACCGGAGGCTCCACCCTGGGTTACGATGTAACCCGTACCACCAGCATTGGCAGAGCCACTCAAAACGACCAGCCCTCCATTACCACCATTGCCGTTCATGCCAAAATCGTAGGCTCCACTGCCGCCATTAGCCAAAACAACCCCAGTATTTTGCATTTGGGAGCCATAGCTGAATACGGTTAACCCGCCAGTTCCTCCATTAAGCCCTTGCTGCATGTTGATACTTAATCCTGCATCACCGCCGTTATTTACAATACGCCCTGTATTGTTGATATTACGGTTGGCATTCAGGCTGATCGTACCACCATTACCGCCATTACTGACATGATTCAGATTAGTGGATAACGGGTAAGGATTTCCTTGGCCGCCACTGGCATTCATGAATCCCCCATTTTGAATATCTCGTTGGGCTGTGATAATGATAGTCCCACCATCTCCTGCCCGAGAATTATGATCAGTGGGGTCATTTCCGCTAGCTAATCCGAATCCGCCACGAGCCTCTAAAATAGCTTGTCCGGCAATAGACGTGGCAGATGCAATACTGACATCACCATCGTTTGATGTTTTCAATGCGGTTAAACGAGTATTAACTGCAGCCGCTTCAGAAGCGGTAAAACTGTTTCCGCTTATCCCATTTTGCAAGGCTTGTTGGGCTTGTGTCAGATCGCTTTGCCCAGTGCTAACCAAACGAATCAAACCACCGGGGCTGATCCCATCGGCTTCTCCTACGAGCCCGTTAGCGCGCAGCGTCCCTTCTACATTGACGAGCCCGCCTTCAATATTAATGACGTTAGTATCAAACGTTCCAGCGACCCTGCCACTGGTATCTAATACTACTTGTCGCCGTAGGTCTACCGGTCCGCTGGCGTTAATCGCAATGATACCGCCTGTCCCTTGTCCTGTTCCTTTCGCCTCAATTCGAGCATTACCAATTAATGAAGCCGCACCCACATTAAATTGGACTAAACCCCCATTAAGACCATTGGCATAGATTTTTCCGCTTTGATACACGTAAGCGGAATCCAAAAATACTTTACCGCCATTACCTAAGAATGCGCCACTACCATTCTGTATACCTCGTACATCCACATTGCCGTCCAGCCTGATGACCTGACCGGGAACGTAAAAGTGAAACGTACCGCCGTTGTTGGTAAGATTCCCAACATTGTTTACTTCCACCCCTTTAAGATTGGAGCCGCTTTTCAACCAAAGTCCGCCACTTGTATTCTTAAATGTGGTTTGACCATCTGGAGTATTAAAGTAAGTGCCTCCCGAAATCACTGGTCCTGTATGTACCGTATTAGCGGGGCCAAGTGCACAAGCAATCGCCGGATAGAATGCCAAACTCATGGCCAAAACAAATATCTGTGTTTTAGAAAGCGATTTTCTCATTCGGCACCCCTCAATCTGATCAATGAATGCAACATAGAATATTCATAAAGAATGACTCAGTCTATTACTCACTCGAATACAAATAAACTATTTAATTTTAATTAAATCATTGCTTTTAGCAAATTGATAAGTACTAAACTAGAGAACATCCAGTAAGTTGCCTGGCATAAAATAGCCGTGAGTTAAAGTTATCGAAAGGATAACAAATGGAAAAACTTCAGTTAAATGAGAAATTATAGTAGTTATCAGGTAGAAAAACACTCAGACTCTAGAATAAATTTTAGTCAGGCATTTTCTCATCCATATCACCAGATACGCGATATCGATATCTCCCAGATGCCTTAAGGCACGCTTTTATAACCATAATACCAACAAGGTTAGCTTTAGGTTATATGCCAGTTGACTTGCAGACATAGTACTATCAAGAGCGAAGATATCAGTAGACTGTAAAGTGCAAATGGCAGATCCTTATCAGTCATCTCATTATGGACGTCAAGAGCAATAAATAAGCATGTTTCCTCCCACCTGAAACACTTCCGTATTATCGTTGCACGATATTATAATGGCGAAAGCACTTCGTTCTCTGCTTTAACATTTCAGCTAATTAGATAATTTCTCAACCATGGATAAAAGTCCTCAAACCTGCTGGGCTTTGAGCCACAGAGTAAACCATCCTTCTAAATGTCCAATCCATTTATTTTCCTCTAATTGCCTTTGCCTAACTGTTTCGCCTTCCACTCTTTCATTCTGTTTTCACGCTTTCTAGCCTTCCTTTTCCCACTCTTCCCCTAGAAAACTGCCACTTTTGCTAAATTGAGGAGGATAACATTCAGTTGAGCTTCCAACGGTTTCGATTTAGTATCAAACCAAGTTTAGCTATACGAATTCTCATTTTTGACTTAAAATCACTTCGGATCAGAGCCTAGTATGGTAACAGTCTGGAATGCTGATAGGATTAAACGAGCCTACACAAGGACATTATCTAGCAGTGTAATGCTTTAACTTGATATAGGCTCGGCAGTGCAGAGTATAGAAGCTTAAACAGCAATGTGTGGAATTGCCGGAATTCTAGGACGAGAGCAATGGGAGCCGATTGATCGACTCCCATTGGAACGATTATGCCATAGTTTATACCATAGAGGCCCTGATTATCAGGATATTTGGTCCCAGCCCGGTATAGGGCTTATTCATACTCGGTTAAGCATCATTGATCTTAACCCTCGTTCTCATCAGCCTATGGTAAATCCTGAGAACGATCAGGTCATCGTCTTTAATGGGGAAATTTATAATTACCTGGAGTTACGTAGCGAACTGGAGACATTGGGTTATCATTTTCAGACTTTTAGCGATACGGAAGTTATATTAAAGGCATATGCCCATTGGCGTGAGGCATGTCTGTCCCGTTTCAACGGTATGTGGGCCTTTGCAATCTACGATCCAAAAACTGGATCATTGTTTTGCAGTCGGGATCGTTATGGCGTTAAGCCTTTTGTATACGGTTTTAATGACCAAAACCAATTTGTCTTTGCCAGCGAACATAAGGCGCTTTGTTCTGCTTTTAAGGAATTCCGGGCTATCAACCGGGATATGATGCGAGATACCCTCAACGAAGGGATGAGCTTTACGCCATATCAGGAAACTTTGTACCAGAGAGTTTTCCATCTGTTACCCGGACATTGGATACATTTGACACCAGGGGATACCGAGGAGGCTATAAAACAGTCAGTCAAAACTGGATCATGGGTTCAGGTTTAAGATCCATTGGCAAGCGTGGGGTTTTACAGTTACGCAGTATGTTTAGCGCTGAACCGTTTACGATTGGTAAGAATGGCTATCCCCTGCTCTTCCAAACAGGTGAGTCCCTGCACGGTAAACCTTTAGTTGATCGCCAGCATCCTCATGACCTGTTTATGGAGCAATCGGCAACTTATTATCATAGAGTTGGAAATCAAACCTGGCTTAGCTTATACATAGCAGCAGTTGGGGAGCCTGCGCTTGGACCAGTGGCCTACCCGCACCGGTACTCACATTTTCTAGATCCTGAAGCGCCTCTATCCCATCACATGATGGATTCTACCCATGTTTCCTTTGGGGTTGCCACGGTTGGTTTAATCCATAACAAATGGCAACTGGAAGGCTCTGTATTCAATGGCAGAGAGCCAGATGATGACCGCTATGATATTGATTACAAACCGTGGAAAACATCAGCTTCAGGTCGGTTATCTTATCTGCCCAATAAACACTGGGCCTTGCAAATCTCTAGCGGTTTCCTGAACCAGCCAGAGCAATTGGAAACCAATAATCAGGAGCGCACTACCGCCTCCGTCAGCTATGATAAAACCTGGACTAGCGGTTGGTGGGCAAGTACGTTAGCCTGGGGGCATAACTTTGAGTCAGGTCCAGATGATAATGGGGTGCTACTCGAAACGACGCTCAACTATAAACGGAAAAACTACCTGTTTGGAAAGGTTGAAAATATTCAACGACACGGCCTTTTACAGAATAACCCATCCAGAAGCTTTAATATCACCGCTTTCAGTATGGGCATAGCACGTGACTTATTTTATATCAAGCAGTAGTTACGCAGCTAGTAGTTGAATTACTTGCTGCTTAAATATAGCAGGGTCATAGTGGGTAATAAACTGTTGCTGAGCGGATTCTACGCTTTTATCCGGATAATAGGTTTTCAAGAAGCA
>Ga0157374_10003265_pt1 | contig 13623 bp, 13 predicted proteins | sample M25metaG_FD_115308 | JGI IMG/M metagenome (GOLD analysis project Ga0157374, IMG submission 115308) | Miscanthus rhizosphere microbial communities from Kellogg Biological Station, Michigan, USA - M2-5 metaG | ecosystem: Host-associated > Plants > Roots > Rhizosphere > Soil | place: USA: Michigan...
ATCTGGATGGATAGCTGGGTATCGACCGGGCTCGAAGACGCCAGCAATTTCCTGCTGGCAAAATTGCGCGCGCGTGTCCCGATGGAGATCGAGAAGGGCTGGAGCCTCTATGTGGCCGACGATGAAGGGCGGCTCGCGGCCATGCTGGCGCTGCACTTGCAGGACAAATATCTCGATCAATTGTTCGTCGCACCCGAACATCAAGGCAAGAATGTCGGCCGGTTGTTGCTGGCCTTCACGCGAAAGCATCTCACCGATGAAATCTGGCTGCGCTGCGTGCGCGAAAACGAAAAAGCGTGGCGCTGGTACGAACGCGAAGGATTTGTGTTCGAGAAGGAACAGGTCGAACCGATGACCGGGTTTGTGATGAAATATTACCGATGGAAGAAAGAAGGAATCGCCTGATGATGCAGCTTTACTGGTCGCCACGCTCGCGCTCGTTCTCCTCGCTATGGCTGATGGAGGAGACGGGAGAACCCTATGAGCGCGTGCTGACGGACATCACGACCGGCGCGCAGAAGAAGCTGGAGTATCTCGCCATCAATCCGATGGGCAAGGTGCCCGCATTGAAGGACGGCGAGGCGACGCTCGCCGAAGCCGCAGCCATCGCCGCCTATGTTGCCGAACGTTACCCAAAGGCGAAGCTCGCGCCGCCGCGCGGCGATCCCTTGCGCGCGAAATATCTCTACTGGCTGTTCTTCGGCCCCGGCTGCATCGAGCCGGCGATGGTGCAAATCGCGACCAAAATCGAGATGAACCCCGTCGCCGCCGGCTGGGGCGATTCGCAGCGGGTGATCGACGTGCTCGACAACGCACTGCAGAGAGGCCCGTGGATTCTCGGCGAACCTTTCTCGGCCGCGGACATCGTGATCGGCTCGGGCCTGAATTTTGCGGTACGGCTGTTCAAGATGATCCCCGCACGGCCGTCGTTCGACGCCTACATCGCGCGTTGCATGGCGCGCCCGGCGTTCCAGCGCGCGGAGAAGATTGCGGCGGGGTGAGGATGTCCACGGCGAGTTGTTGTTTCTGAATGGCGTCAAAAAAAATGGCCCCGTTAAGGGGCCATTTCCTTTAGTCATCCCAGTAACGGTGACGCTTGATGATCACCGTTCGGTCGCCATCCCGATACCAGCCGCGGTGCAGTCCGCGGTCATGTGCATAGAAGTCGGCACGGGGGCGATAATAATCGCGGTCGCGATAGTAGTCCCGGTCGCCGCCGACCCGGAAGCTGAAGCTCTGGGCGCTGGCGACTGTAGGTGCCGCAACAGCGATGGCCGCTAACGCGGCGAGAACGTAAGAAGGTTTCTTCAAGTTCCGTCTCCTCTCGTTAGATACCCTGGGAGGAAAACAAACAGCGGCTGGGGGCCGTTCCGAGGAACAGTCAGGAACTTTCTTGAATGGATGTTCAGCAAAAATACCGGTTATTCCTGCGTGTCGCAGCGCCTAAGGCGGCAACATCCATCCTTGCAGGCAGGATCAAGCTAATTATTCCGCCTTCAGCTCATCCGGACGCGGCATCGAGATGACGCTATAGCCGGAATCGACGTAGTGCACCTCGCCGGTGACGCCGCCCGACAAATCCGACAGCAAATAAAGCGCGGAGCCGCCAAGTTCATCCAGCGTCACGCCGCGGCCGAGCGGTGAATGTTTCTGCATGAAAGCAAACATCGCACGGGCATCACCGATGCCGGAGCCCGCCAGCGTGCGCACGGGACCTGCCGAGATCGCATTGATCCGGATGCCGCTGCGACCATAGTCGGAAGCGAGATAGCGCACCGAAGCCTCCAGCGCCGCTTTCGCCACCCCCATCACGTTATAGTTCGGCATCACACGCGTTGAGCCGCCGAATGTCAGCGTAATCATTGAGCCGCCGGTTTCCGGCATCAGTTCGGCCGCGCGCTTGGCGAGCTCCGTGAACGAAAAGCAGGAGATCAGCATGGTGCGCGAGAAATTCTCCCGCGACGTGTCTGCATAGCGGCCCTTCAGCTCGTTCTTGTCCGAGAACGCGATGGCGTGGACGAGAAAATCGAGATGACCCCATTTCGCCTTCAGCGCGGCAAATACGGAATCGACGCTGGCAATGTCCTCGACGTCGCACGGCAATACCGTATCGACCCCGAGCGATTGCGCCAGCGGCTTGACGCGTTTGCCCAGCGCCTCGCCCTGATAGGTGAACGCGAGGTCGGCGCCCTGCGCGGCGAGGGTTTTAGCGATGCCCCAGGCGATCGAATGATCATTGGCGACGCCCATGATCAGGCCGCGCTTACCCTTCATCAGGTCTTGCATTACCGCTCCATCGATCTCTTCGACATCACCACCCGCGAAGGCGGGTGATCCATTATTCCAGAGGCGTCAACGATTGAATCGAAAGGCCGCGGCGTACTGGATGCCCCGCTTTCGCGGGGCATGACAATGGAAATCACGCATCCATCCGCTTGAACACCAGCGTGGCGTTGGTGCCGCCGAAGCCGAAGGAATTCGACAACACGGTTCCGAGCTTGGCGTTGTCGATGCGCTTGCGCACGATCGGCATGTCAGCAAACACCGGATCGAGCTCGATGATGTTGGCGCTCTCGCAGACAAAGCCGTTGTTCATCATCAACAGCGAATAGATAGCCTCCTGCACGCCGGTGGCGCCGAGCGAATGTCCGGTCAAGGCCTTGGTCGCCGAGATCGGCGGGCATTTGTCGCCGGTGCCGAATACCTTTCGGATCGCCTCGATCTCCGGCGGATCGCCGGCCGGCGTCGAGGTCGCATGCGGGTTGATGTAGTCGATCGGCGTCTTCACGGTCTCAAGCGCCATGCGCATGCAGCGCTCGGCGCCTTCGCCTGACGGTGCGACCATGTCGTAGCCGTCGGATGTCGCGCCATAGCCGACCACTTCGGCGTAAATGCGCGCGCCGCGCGCCTTGGCGTGTTCGAGCTCTTCCAGCACCACCACACCGGCGCCGCCCGCGATCACAAAGCCGTCGCGGTTGACGTCGTAGGGGCGCGACGCGGTAGCGGGCGTGTCGTTGTATTTCGAGGACATCGCGCCCATGGCATCGAACAGCACCGACAGCGACCAGTCGAGCTCTTCGCAGCCGCCGGCGAAGATGATGTCCTGCTTGCCGATCTGGATCGTCTCATAGGCATTGCCGATACAATGGTTCGAGGTCGCGCAGGCCGACGAGATCGAATAGTTCACGCCCTTGATCTTGAACCAGGTGGCAAGCGTCGCCGACGCGGTCGACGACATCGCCTTCGGCACCGCGAACGGTCCGACGCGCTTGGGGCCCTTGTTGCGTGTGATGTCGGCGGCTTCGACGATGGTGCGCGCCGACGGCCCGCCCGAACCCATGATGATCCCGGTGCGGACGTCGGAGACTTCCACAGGCGTCAGTCCGGCATCCTGGATCGCCTGCTCCATCGCGATGTGATTCCACGCCGCGCCCTCGGCGAGGAAGCGCATCGCGCGCCGGTCGATCACATCAGCCGGATTGAGCGTCGGGGCACCTTGCACCTGCGAACGGAAGCCCATCTCCGCGTATTTTTCCGCGCGGGTAATTCCGGACTTCGCCTCGTGAAGGCTCGCAAGCACTTCCTGGGTGTTATTTCCGATGGATGAGACGATGCCCATCCCCGTGATGACAACCCGCCTCATGATCGCCTCGCCCTGCCGTTATGATCTTGTATGTCGATGTGTTGTTCTGTGATCGGATTGTTCAAGCTGGAGCCGAGCCCTGCTTGAACAGCCCGACCTTCAGATCCTTCGCGCGATAGATAATCTCGCCATCCATGGAAAGCCAGCCGTCGGCAATACCCAACACCAGCTTTGAGCGCATCACGCGTTTCATGTCGATGTTGTACACAACCTTGCGAACATTCGGCAGCACCTGACCGGCGAATTTCAGTTCGCCCAGACCCAGCGCCCGGCCGCGCCCCTCGCCGCCGACCCAACCCAGATAGAAGCCGACCATCTGCCACATCGCATCGAGGCCGAGACAGCCCGGCATGACCGGATCGTTCTTGAAATGGCAGCCGAAGAACCAGAGGTCCGGCTTCACATCGAGTTCGGCGCGGATCAGCCCCTTGCCATATTCCCCGCCGGTCTCGTTGATGTCGCTGATCCGGTCGAACATCAGCATCGGCGGCAACGGCAATTGCGCGTTGCCCGGACCAAACAATTCGCCACGGCCGCAGGCCAGCAAATCCTCGTATTCGTAACCGCCGCGCCGATCCAGCATCGTATTCAGCCTCTCTTGCAAATGTCCCGATGGAGCGCTTTCGAGCTAACCGGACTCGTTTCCCTACGGGACAACGCCTGTTCCCGCAAATCGGCGCTATTGGGATATGCTATCGGCAATCGCCTCTGCCGAAATCGCATATGTGGTCCGCGGGACCTGTAACATAGGCCTCCGCAGGCGGCAAAGCACCGGAACGGGCTAAAATGCGACGCCGGCATGCATGTTCCGCCTTAACCTTGGGCCCGTTCTAGTTGCGAAAAACTTGCATCTGGAATATTTCGTACCTATATTGGGTAAGAATATTGCCAGAGTTAGCGAGTGCGGTGCCCGAAGTGGACATAAACGATCAGGTTTCACCCTCGAATGACGACGCCATGGTTCCGGCCGCCCGCGGCGCCGGACATCAGCCGGCGTTGACCGGCTGTCCTTGGCACGACGTCAATGAAATGCTGCAGGCGGCCGGCCTCCGGCCAACCCGCCAGCGCATGGCGCTCGGCTGGCTCCTGTTCGGCAAGGGCGCGCGCCATCTGACGGCGGAAATGCTCTACGAAGAAGCGACCCTGGCCAAGGTTCCGGTATCGCTCGCTACCGTCTACAACACGCTCAATCAGCTAACCGACGCTGGACTGCTGCGCCAGGTCAGCGTCGACGGCACCAAGACCTATTTCGACACGAATGTAACGGCGCATCACCATTTCTATCTCGAAAACAATCACGAGCTGGTCGACATTCCCGATCCGCATCTGATGCTCTCGAAGATGCCGGACGTGCCCGAAGGCTACGAGATCGCCCGCGTCGACATGGTCGTGCGGCTGCGCAAGAAGCGCTGAATAGCGACGAGTAACAGCTGTCCTACGCGGGCTTGACCCGCGTATCCATCAAAGTTCATTGAAAACTTTTGGGCAGCGGATGGATTGCCGGGTCATGCCCGGCAATGACGAGTTCGTCACTCCACCTTCTCATCCGCGTAAACGCCCCACAGCCGCTGCTGTTCGATCCAGCCGTCAAAGCCGTTGCCGGTGACGCGGCACCAATTGTTCGCGCATTTCTTGACCTGGGCGACGACGCCGGCCTGCAGGCGTGCAGCGACGGAGCTGGACGGATCGGCGCGATCGTACAGCGGCGCGAGTTCGTCCTTGGTCTTCATGGTGACGACGGCAGTGCGGCGGCCCGACAGCAGCGAATGATAGACCCAGCCTTCGGCGCCTTCGGAATCGCGCACGCGGCGCCAGTTTTCGAATTCGGCTGTGATTTCGACCGGCAGGCCCGAACGGGTGTAGACCCACGCGACGTCATTGTCCTTGGTCGGGCCGGCCCTCACATTCACATGATCGGATTTCAGGCTGACATAACGCGGCACCGGCAGACCGCTTGCGGGGGTGGCTGAATCCTTGGCCGAAAATCCTGTGCTGACCGATGCGCCCAGCCAGCATCCCGCCAGCACCGCCATCGAACAGAAACGCCCCAACGCCATCAACTCGTCTCCTGCCGAGATACTGCCAACTCGAATTCTTCGAGTTGAAACCGCCCCTAAGCACTTTGTTTGAGCATGATCTCCGCGCAAACGCTTCGCGTTTGTCGCGAGGAAAACCGGTGCCCACTTTTCCGGATCATGCTCTAACGTCCGAAAACCCCAATCCCCTGTACCCCGCCCCGATCGCGCCTCGGATTGCGATTCCGAGGGGTTCTTGTCTTGGCCCGGCCTTCTGCTAGAGAGGACGGAACGAGCAAGGGACCAGAACGCCCGAATTTTCCCTTGGAAACCCGAGGTATCGAGGGAACCCAAGGAAACTCCAAGGAAAACTCCGAGGAAACCCCAAAGACCGGGATCGCGCGGCAATCGCAGTGTCGAACAACCGGGTTAATGAGGCCTGAACGGCGAACCCTTTGACCAGGATTGGCCAGCCATAGCCTCATGAGAGCAGGACATGTCGGTTAAGAAAAAGCCTCTCGTCGTCGTCACCCGCAAGCTGCCGGACTCGATCGAGACCCGGATGCGCGAGCTGTTCGACGCGAGGTTAAATCTCGACGATACGCCGATGACGCCGGAACAGATCGCCGAGGCGGTTCGCACAGCCGACGTGCTGGTCCCGACCGTCACCGACATCGTCACCGAAGAGCTTCTCAAGCAGCCCGACTGCAAGCTCAAACTGATCGCCAATTTCGGCAACGGCGTCGACAATATCGACGTCACGGCGGCGCATGCGCGCGGCATCATGGTGACCAATACGCCGAAGGTTTTGACCGAAGACACCGCCGACATGACCATGGCACTGATCCTCGCGGTGCCGCGGCGCCTGATCGAGGGCGCTTCCATTCTCACGGAGGGCAAGCACTGGGCGGGCTGGTCGCCGACCTGGATGCTCGGCCATCGCATCGGCGGCAAGCGGCTCGGCATCATCGGCATGGGCCGCATCGGCCAGGCGGTGGCGCGCCGGGCGCGCGCGTTCGGCCTGCAGATCCACTATCACAACCGCCGCCCCGTCGCGCCGCGCATCGCCGACGAACTCGGCGCGACCTATTGGGAAAGCCTCGACCAGATGCTGGCGCGGATGGACATCATCTCGGTGAACTGCCCGCACACGCCGGCGACGTTCCACTTGCTCTCGGCACGGCGGCTGAAACTGATCCGGAAAGACGCCTATATCGTCAACACCGCGCGCGGCGAGGTGACCGACGAAGACACGCTGGTCAAGCTGATCGAAGCCGGCGAGATCGGCGGCGCCGGCCTCGACGTCTACGAGCACGAGCCGGCGGTCAATCCAAAGCTGGTGCGGCTCGCCAAGGCGGGTAAGGTGACGCTATTGCCGCACATGGGCTCGGCTACGATCGAAGGCCGTGTCGAGATGGGCGAGAAGGTGATCATCAACATCCGGACCTTCCTCGACAACCACAAGCCACCGGATCGTGTGCTGCCAAGCATGCTGTGATGCCGTCGCGCCGAGGCGTGAGCGCGCCGAGGAGTTGGCACTCTAGGCCGCGTATCCGCTCAAATCAGTAATCGTCGGCCGATCACCGTTAAGCGGATTCGCCGGATCGCGCGCGTAGCGCAGCGTCTCGAAGCGCATCGCACGGGCGTCGACCATCACCAGCCGACCCACCAGACTCTCGCCGAATCCTACGATTTCGCGGATTGCTTCCAGCGCCATCATCGAGCCCAACATGCCCGCGAGCGCACCCATCACGCCGGCTTCGGCACAGGCCGGCACGGTGCCCGGCGGCGGCGGTTCGGGGAATAAACATCGATAGGTCGGATTGAATTGACCGTCGGCGCCGCGCTCGTGCGCGCGGATCGTGGTCAGCGATCCGTCGAACTGGCCTAGCGCCGCCGTGATCAGCGGCTTGCCGGCGAGGAAGCAGGCATCGGAAACGAGATAGCGGGTTTCGAAATTGTCGGAACCGTCGAGCACCAGGTCGTAGCCGCCGATCAGCGACATCACATTGCCAGCATCGAGACGCGTCGCATGCGCCTCGAAGTTCACATGCGGATTGAGCGCGTGGATTTGTTCGGCGGCGCTGTCGACCTTGCGCCGACCGATATCCGGCGTGGCGTGAATGATCTGGCGCTGCAGATTGGAGAGCGAGACGATATCGTCATCGACCACGCCAAGCGTACCGACACCGGCAGCCGCAAGATACATCAGAACCGGCGCGCCGAGGCCGCCAGCGCCGATCACCAGCACCGAAGCTTCTTTCAACGCGGTCTGGCCGGGGCCGCCGACTTCGCGCAGCACAATGTGGCGGGCGTAGCGTTCGAGTTCGTTGGCCGTCAGCATGTTCGCATTCTATCCTCATTGTTCCTCATGGTGAGGAGCGCGTTTTCGCGCGTCTCCGGACGATGCTTCGCATCGCCGGGCGAACCATGAGGCCGTGGCCCATCCTTCGAGACGGCGCTGACGCGCCTCCTCAGGATGAGGAAGGAATCGATCGCGTCCCTGAACCGGGGCGTGGTTGTTGCCGACCAAGCAGATGTGCTTAATTGGCAGGACGTCAATGATCGCTCCAATATTCTCTCCACTCCCTGCAACGTTTCCTCCAAATTTTCCTTGGGATTTGTCATGAGATCGGCGCTTTCGGCAACATTGACGGTCGCCGCCTCCATTTTTGTGATTTTGGGGACATCCGCGCAGGCGCAGTCGACGCCGCCCGCCACGGCGGGGACCAAGCCGAAAACGGTCACGACGAAACCGATCCGCCCTGCCCTGCAGAAGCCGGAGGAGACGGCGAACGCGATGGCGCAGGCCGAACGCCTGGCCTTGCAGTCGGACCTCGCCTGGATCGGCCAGTATAACGGCGCGATCACCGGCGACGTCAGCGAGCGCATGATCGCCGCTATCAAGGAATTCCAGAAATCCCGCGGCGGCAAGCAGACCGGCGTGCTCAATCCGCAGGAACGCGGCGTCCTCGCCGACACGGCGAAGCGGCGACAGGACAATGTCGGCTGGAAGATCGTCACCGATCCCGGCACCGGCGTGCGGCTCGGCATTCCCACCAAACTGACGCCGCAGCAGACCGGCGACGCCAGCGGCGCCAAATGGACGTCGTCCACCGGAACCATCCAGATCCAGTTGGCGCGGCGCAAGGAAGCCGGTCCCACCACCGCAAAGCTCGCCGAGCGGGAGAAGAAAGAACCCGGCCGCACCATCGACTACACAGTGGTCAAGCCGGATTTCTTCGTGCTGTCGGGCATGCAGGGCCTGAAGAAATTCTATCTCCGCGGCACCTTTAGGGGCGACGAGGTCCGTATCCTGACCATCCTCTACGATCAGGCGACCGAAAATACCGTCGAACCGGTGGTGATCGCGATGTCGAGTGCGTTCAACGCGTTTCCGAGCGGAGCCCAGATCGCCGGCCCGCCGCCGCGCAAAACCGTCGAATACGGCACCGGTGTTGTCGTCGGCGACGACGGTGCGATCATTGCCGACCGCCAGATCACCGATGGCTGCCTCGCGGTCGCGATTGCCGGTTTCGGCAATGCCGATCGCGTCGCCGAGGACAAGGAGCATGACCTCGCGCTGCTGCGCATCTACGGTGCGCGCGGCTTGAAGCCGCTCAATCTCGCCAACGGCGCTACAAAGACAGCGCTCTATCTCACCGGAATATCCGATCCGCAGAACCAGGGCGGCGGCGGCGCCGTAAGCAGCGTCAATGCCACAGTCGCCCAGATCGGCGGCGGCAGCGATGTCGCACTGTCGCCCGCGCCCGCGCTCGGCTTTTCCGGCGCGGCCGCGCTCGACAGCGACGGCAAGTTTGCCGGCATCGCCCTTTTGAAGCCGGTGTTGGTGGCGGGGCCACTCAATGCGGCACCGGCGGCGCAGGCCGTGCTGGTGACTTCAGACACCGTGCGCGATTTCCTCAAGGTCAACGGCGTGAACGCGGGCAATGGATCAGCCGATGCCAAGGCATCGGTGGTGCGCGTGATTTGCGTGCGGAAGTAGATCGCTCCTTCACCTCTCCCCGCAAGGACGGGGCGAGGGGCACACCGAGGATGCCGCTCACGCCAGCCCGAACCTCACACCCGCGCGTGCGAGCCCGCCGGCCATGCCGATCGGGGTGCCGTCGGCGCGCCAGCACGCCGCGCCCGACATCCGGCCGTCATCATGGAACTGGATCCCGTTCATGCCGCCGGCCACCGACGGCACCGCCAGCACCTTGTGGCCCAACGATGCCAAGCTGGCGCGGACAGAGTCTGGCACCGCAAGTTCGACCTCGAGCGCATTGCCTTCGGTCCAGACACGCGGTGCCTCGACGGCTTCCTGCAGACTCATGCCATGGTCGATCAGATTGATCAGCGCCTGCAGCGCGCTTGGAAAGATTCGCTTTCCGCCGGGCAGGCCGAGCGCATAGACGAGCTTGCCGTTGCGCAGCGCCATCATCGGCGACATCGAGGTAGTGACGCGCTTGCCGGGCGCCAGCGACAGCGCATGGCCCGGCCGGGGATCGTAGAGGTTCATGTAATTGTTCGGCACGGCGCCAAGGCCGGGAATCATGATCTTCGCGCCGAACAAATTGTTGATGGTCTGCGTGGTCGCGATCACGTTGCCGAACGCATCCGCCGCCGTCATATGCGTGGTGTGTGCGCCCTCGAGCTGCGCGATGCCGGCGCCCCATTGCTGAGCGCGGCCTGAATCGATCGCACGGCGGCGCTCATCTGCATAGGCCTTCGAGGTCAATCGCTCGACCGGCACGTTGACGTAATCAGGATCGCCGCTTGCGGCCGCGCGATCGGCGAAGGCGATCTTCAGTGCCTCAGCAAGATAATGGATCGTCTCTGTAGTGCCGAAGCCGAGTGCTCCGATATCGTAACCTTCGAGAATGTTGAGCATCTGCGCGATGTGGACGCCGGACGCCGCCGGCGGCGGCGGCCCCAAAATTTCCCAACCGCGATAATCGGCTCGGATCGGCTGGCGCTCGACGGTCTTGTAGGTCGTGAGATCCTCACGGGCGATGAAACCGCCATTCTTCTTCATGTAGTCGACGAGGATATCGCCGAGCGGTCCGCGATACAGCGCCGCCTCGCCGTGCTGCGAGATATAGGTCAACGTCTGCGCATATTCGGACTGCACCACCCGCTCGCCGGCCTGCAACGGCACGCCTTTCGGCAGATAGATCGCCGAGATCGCCTTGTCCTTCAGCAGATCCCCGGCGCTGTCGGTGATGCATTCGTGCAAATAGGGCGTCGCCGCATAGCCGCGCTCGGCGTGCTTGATCGCGGGCTGCATGACATCGGCAAGGCTCATGGTACCGAACCGCCGCAGCGTCTCGCACCAGGCTTTCAGCGAACCCGGCACAGCCACGGCTTTCGGTCCGATGAGATTCTCGTCGCCAACGGTGTCGAACACGTCATGCGCCGAGCCCGGCTTCGAGGCGTAGGTGTCGGGACGAACCGCCAATGGCACGGCGCTCTGGCCATCGATGAAACGGTGGCTGCCGTCTGCCAGCCTGATATGCGCCATGCCGCCGCCGATGATGCCGACCATCATCGGCTCGACCACCGTCAGGGTGAACAGCGTCGCGATCGCCGCATCGATGGCGTTGCCGCCGGCGGCAAGCATTTCGGCGCCTGCGCTCGATGCCAGCGGATGGTTGCTGACCACCATGCCGCGGCTGGAAGACGCCGGCTGCTTCTGACATTGAAAGGTGGTGGCCGCGCGATCCCGCCAGTGTCCGGTCATGTTTTTCCTTGGTTTCTTGTTCTTGTTCTCGTTGTCGGACGGCAGGGAGTATTACAGCAGAACTACGCACGTATTCATCCGGAATATCCACAATTTTATAATCCGGCATCATTGCATTGTTACTGATTCGGACAACCGCGATCCCTGAAGACCTTTGGATCGGGCTGGGTAAGTCCTCCACGAGCATGGCTCGGCATCGCAGAATGCGGCGCGACTGGTGTGGCGTAACCACAGTTCCCCCTGAAAGCTATCCAAAGGACCTGAAATGCAAACGATCGTATTGGCCACCCAAAAGGGTGGCTCAGGCAAGAGCACGCTTGCCATTGGCCTCGCACTTGCTGCCATTGAGGCCGGACACACCGTCCGCCTGATCGAAACCGACTCGCAGGGCACCCTCTCGAACTGGCAAAGCCGGCGCCCCTATGCCGAACCGACCGTCGAACCGGTCTACGCGGCCAGCGACGTCGAGGCGCGATTGCAGTCGCTGGACCGCGACGGCGTGACGTTGACCATCATCGACACATCAGGCGGTGTCAGCGCGGCAACCACCTCGGCCATCCGCCACGCCGATTTGTGCCTGATCCCAGCGCGCCCGAGTGTAGCGGACATCGAGGCCACCGCATCGACGCTCGATGTCGTCAGGGCCTGGAACAAGCCGTTCGCCTTCATCCTCAACCAGACGCCGATCCGCGGCCAACGCCTCAGCAACGCCGCGAACGCGCTCGCCGACGAAGCAGCCCTCGATCTCGCCGGTGTCATCGCCCAGCCCTTCATCGTCATGCGCAACGATCACCAGGATGCGTTGAGTGCAGGACTCGCGGTCAACGAATACGCAACCAGCAGCAAATCGGCCGACGAAATCCGCGGCCTCTGGCAATGGGTCGAGGCGAAATTGAGGATTGCGGTTACCGACGACCAGGAGCTTGCCAACGACCTTTCGATCTCTCCACTGGCGACCGTCATCGTTGAGCCGTCCGAAACGGCTATATTTGCCTAGACCCGGATCGTCGTCTCCGCCTGGTTGCGTACGGGAGCGGGGACGACGAACTGATCTGCGACCTCAATACGCGTCGTCACTTCTGGCACTTCGGACACCAGAAGGTCGAACGGCCGCTCTGAACGAAGCGCCGCACGATGCCGCCGCAGCGTGGGGTCTGGCATTTCTCGCCCTCGCGGTCATAGACTTGGAACGAGTGCTGGAAATAGCCGAGTTCGCCCGAGGTCTGGCGATGATCGCTGATCGAGGAGCCGCCGGCCTTGATGGCCTGATTCAGGACGTCGTGGATCGAACCCACCAGCCGCTTGGCGTGGTCGGTCGGCTCCGCCTTCTTGGTGGCGAGCGTCGCCGCCAGCCGCCGCGGTGACAGTTGCGCGCGAAACAGCGCCTCGCAGACATAGATGTTGCCCAGCCCTGCGACCACGCGCTGGTCGAGCAGCGCGGCTTTCAAGCTGGTTTTCTTGTTGGCGCAGGAGCGCGCCAGCATCGCGGCATCGAACTCATTGCCGAGCGGTTCGGGGCCGAGGCCTTTCAGCAGCGGCTCCTCCTCCAGCGCGTTGCGGGCAATGATCTTCATGTAACCGAAGCGGCGCGGATCGTTGAAGATCACCGCGGAGCCCGATGACATGTGGAACACGACGTGGTCATGCGCGCGGTCTTCGCTGCGGGGATAATGGAATTCCCCCGGTGTCTTGTTGCCGCTGCCATTGAGGACGCGGAACGAGCCGGACATGCCCAGATGCATCAGCAGCACGTCGCCGGAGGTGAGGTCCGCCATCAGGTATTTGGCGCGGCGGCCGAGGCCGGTCACGGTCTGGCCTTCGAGCCGCGCGATAAAATCTTTTTGAAAGGGAAACCGCAAATCCTTGCGCCGGGCTTCCGCTTTGAGGATTTTCGACCCCTCCATGGCGGGCTGCAGGCCGCGGCGGACGGTCTCAACTTCAGGCAATTCGGGCATGCAGGCATTCACCTTATGGAGGTGACGTGATAGCGCCATTGCGCCCGGCGCGCTATGGTCTGGGGTAGCGGAGTAAGCTTATGGATCGGCCGGACCAAACCACCCATTTCGGCTTCAGGGACGTGCCCCTGGGGGACAAGCAGACGCTGGTGGACGACGTCTTTCACAGCGTGGCGTCCCGTTACGACCTGATGAACGATCTGATGTCGGGCGGCCTGCACCGGGTCTGGAAGGACATCATGATCACGGCGCTCAACCCGCCGAAAA
>Ga0157374_10003267_pt1 | contig 13622 bp, 11 predicted proteins | sample M25metaG_FD_115308 | JGI IMG/M metagenome (GOLD analysis project Ga0157374, IMG submission 115308) | Miscanthus rhizosphere microbial communities from Kellogg Biological Station, Michigan, USA - M2-5 metaG | ecosystem: Host-associated > Plants > Roots > Rhizosphere > Soil | place: USA: Michigan...
ACTGCGGGTCGTCGCCGCGCAGCCGGTAGTAGGCGGCGTTGTCGATGCCGCGGAACGACAGCGTCGGGCCGCGGTGGTCACCTTCGGCGGTGTGGTTGTAGACCACGTCCAGGATGACCTCGATGTCCGCCTCGTGCAGCGCGGCGACCATCGTCTTGAACTCCGCGACCACGCCCTCGGGGCTGGCCGCCGCGCTGTAGGCGTTGTGCGGGGCGAGGAACCCGATCGTGTTGTAGCCCCAGTAGTTGGTCAGCCCGCGCTGGGCGAGCGGCCGCTCGGCCACGAACTGGTGGACCGGCAGCAGCTCGATGGCCGTGACCCCGAGCCGGGTCAGGTGCTCGATGACCGCCGGGTGAGCCAGCCCGGCGTAGGTGCCGCGCAGCTCGTCGGGCACCTTCGGGTGCGCGATGGTCAGCCCGCGCGGGTGCGCCTCGTAGATCAGCGTCTCGTGGTAGGGGATCCGCGGTGGCTCGTCGTCGCCCCAGTCAAAGGACGGGTCGATCACCACGTTGCGCGGCATCCAGGGAGCGCTGTCCGCGGTGTTCAGCTTCGACGGGTCGGTCATCTGGTACGAGAACAGCGCCTCGTCCCAGCGCACCGCGCCGTCCACGGCCTTGCCGTAGGGGTCGAGCAGGAGCTTGGCCGGGTTGCACCGGTGGCCCTGATCGGGCTGGTAGGGGCCGTGCACCCGCCAGCCGTACCGCTGGCCGGGGCCGGTCCCCGGCAGGTAGCAGTGCCAGACGAAGCCGTCCACCTCGGTCAGCGCGATCCGCTGCTCGGAGCCTTCCTCCGCGTGCCCGGCCGGGCCGAACAGGCACAGCTCCACCCCGGTGGCCGCCTCCGAGAACAGCGCGAAGTTGGTGCCTGCGCCGTCCCAGGTCGCGCCGAGCGGATACGGGCGGCCCGGCCAGACGATCACCCCTCGACAGTACCTGCCGGGCGGAACCGGTCCAGGATTGCCGCGCGGGTGCTACGTTCTGTAACCGTGCCGAACGGCCCCGCGCCAAAGGGCAGTGCCGGGCCTGCCAGTACTGCGCCGGGCTGGGAGCCGAGGCGGGACGCGCAGAACGCAGCGGCCACCGTCGCGGGGGCGTGCCGGTTCAGCAGCCCGGCCTGGAGCACCACCGCGATCAGCCCGGCCAGGCCACGGGCCTGATCCTCGGCGACGGCGCTCCCGGTGCCGTTGGCCGCGGTGACCGAGGTCACCGCGGCGCGCAGCGCGGCGATGGCCGCGTCCAGCCGCGGGTCCGCGCCGGCTGCGAGCTCCGCCTCGGCCAGCAGCGCCTCCCCGGCGGCCGGGGAACGGCTCAGCGCGCGCAGCACGTCCAGCGCGGTGATGTTGCCCGAGCCTTCCCACACCGAGTTGAGCGGCGCCTCCCGGTACAGCCGCGGCAGGTCAGATTCCTCCACGTAGCCGTTCCCGCCCAGGCACTCCAGCGCCTCGGCGGCCACCATCGGGGCCCGCTTGCACACCCAGAACTTGGCCGCGGGCAGCGCGATGCGCAGCAGCGCGGCCTGCTCCGCGTCGCCACGGGCGGCCTGGTCGGCCGCGCTGGCCAGCCGCATCGCCAGCGTCGTCGCGGCCTCGGATTCCGCCGCCAGGTCGGCCAGCACCGAGGTCATCAGCGGATGGGAGATCAGCGGGGCGCCGAAGGTCCGGCGGCCCGCCGCGTAGTGCACCGCGGTGACGCAGGCCTGGCGCATGATCGCGGCGCTGCCCAGCACGCAGTCAAGACGGGTGGCGCTGACCATCTCGATGATCGTCCGCACGCCCCGGCCCGGCTCGCCGACCAGCCAGGCCAGCGCCGCGTCGTACTCCACCTCGGCCGACGCGTTGGACCGGTTGCCGAGCTTGTCCTTCAGCCGCTGGATCGCCATGCTGTTGCGGGTCCCGTCCGGCCGCACCCGGGGCAGCAGGAAGCAGCTCAGCCCTTCCGGGGCCTGGGCCAGCACCAGGAACAGGTCGGACATCGGCGCCGAGCAGAACCATTTGTGCCCGGTGAGCAGGTAGCCGCCGGCACCGTCGGGCACCGCGCGGGTGGTGTTCGCGCGCACGTCAGAGCCGCCCTGCTTCTCGGTCATGCCCATGCCCGCGATCAGCCCGGCCTTGCCGTCCGGGGGCGCCAGCCCCGGGTCGTACCGGCGGGACGCCAGCAGCGGGCCGAACCGGGCCGCCAGGTCCGGCGCGTGGCGCAGCGCGGGCATCGCGGCGTAGGTCATGCTGACCGGGCAGCCGTGCCCGGCCTCGGCCTGCGACCAGACGTAGAACCCGGCCGCCCGGGCCAGGTGCGCGCCGGGCACCGGATCCGCCCAGGGCGCGGCGTGCAGGCCATGGCTGACCGCCACCGTCATCAGCTCGTGCCAGGCCGGGTGGAACTCGACCTCGTCGATCCGGTGCCCGCGGGCGTCGTGCGTGCGCAGCACCGGCGGGTTCGTGTTGGCCTGCCGGGCCAGCGCCTGCGTGCCCGCCGACCCGGCCAGCGTCCCCAGCTCGTGCAGCCCGGGCACCGCCCACCCCGCGCCGTCGCGTTCCACCGCGGCCAGCAGTGCCGGGTCACCGGCCACGTCGTAATCCGCCAGCGGCGGCACCTGGTTGCTGACCTCGTGCGTGACATGCGGGCCGGCCTGGCCCACCAGCGCGTCCTGGCTCATCAGTGCCTCCCAGGGCGATCAGGTCCACCCCTAGCACTATCAGGATTGGTTACGGCTGTCAGGCGCGGGCCGCAGCTGGGCTGGGCGCGGGTACTGCGGCGGGGCGGCTCAGGGTTTGCGTGTACCGGCGCAGGACGAGCTCGGCCACCTCGGGTGCGGCGCCGAGGGCCCCGGACACCGCGACCGCCCCGGCCGCCAGGGACGACGCCGCGATCCGGTCCGCGAAGAACCCGGGCGCGAGCAGGTACGTCGCCACGACCACCCGGCGGGCGCCGGCCCGCCGCAGGCTGGCCACCGCCTCGGCGGGGGACGGGGCGGCCGCGGCCGCGAAGGCCGGGACCACCGCCCGCCAGCCCCGCGCGGCCTGCCACTGCCGGGCCAGCGCGGCGATGACCGCGTTGGACTCGGGCCGGGCCGAACCCGCCGCGGCCAGCACCACCGAGGTCTCCGCGGCCGGCCAGGCCGCCGCGCCGGCCTCGGCCATCCGCCGGTCGAGCGCGCGCAGCAGCAGCGGGTCGGGCCCGAGCGGGTTGCCGTAGCGGATGTCCAGGCCCGGCCGCGCCGCGCTGGCCTCAGCCAGCAGCGCGGGCAGGTCCACCTCGCTGTGATACGCCGCGGTCAGCAGCAGCGGCAGCACCACCACGGTCCCCGGCGCGGCGTGTGCCGGGGCTGCGGCACCAGCCAGTGCGCCGAGCACCTGGCCGACGGACGGCGGTGCGTGCCCGAGGAACGCCGTGCGGATATCCGGTGCCTGCCTTGTGCCCCCGGCCAGCCCGCGGACCAGCCCCATCAGCTCCTGCGTGCTCGCCGCGGCGCGCGGGTCGGCACTGCCGTGCGCGACCGCGACCAGCGGCGGCTGCCGTCTGCCTGGACCGCCGGGGGCGTCCCGGCGGGTCAGGCGGTGCGGATAGGGCGGGTCAAGCGGGCTGGCCGGACGGGTCAGAGATGGATACCGCATTCGGTCTTGCCCGTGCCGGTCCACCGGCCGCTGCGCGGGTCCGCGCCCGGCTCCACCCGGGCCGTGCAGGTGGCACAGCCGATGGACGGGTAGCCGTCGTAGACCAGCGGGTTGACCAGCACGCCGTGCTCGGTGATGTAGGCGTCGACCTGGTCCTGGGTCCACCCGACGATGGGGTTGACCTTGACCATCTGGCGCCGCTCGTTCCACTCGACGACCTTGGTGTCGCTGCGCGCGCTGGTCTCCTCCCGGCGCACGCCGGTGATCCACGCGTCGTACGGGCCCAGGGCCTGCTCGAGCGGCACGACCTTGCGCAGATAGCAGCACAGGTCCGGGTTACGGCCGTAGAGCCGCGGGCCGAGCTCGGCGTCCTGCTCGGCGACCGTACGGGACGGTGTGACGTTGATCACGTTCACCGGGTAGACCGCTTCGACCGCGTCCCTGGTGCCGATGGTTTCGGCGAAGTGGTAGCCGGTGTCGAGGAAGACAACGTCGATACCGGGCTTCACACGGGAGGCAAGGTGGATGACCACCGCGTCGCTCATCGACGAGGTGATGCAGATCCGGTCACCGAAGGTGTCCGTCGCCCACTTGATGACGTCCTCGGCGGGTGCCTCGGCCAGGGCGTCCTGCGCTTCCGTGACCAGCCTCTCCATACCGATGCCATCCTCCTGGCGCTGTCGTTCCTTCGGATCAGAGGAACTTACCCGGTCCGGCCGGGTCTGAACGGGCCTCACCGGATGCCTCCGGTTCCCCCGTAGCGTAGCCGGAAGGAGCGCACGCAACTGCGGCAATGCCAGCTGCCGTCGGTTTCCTCCGGCTCAAGATCTTCCTCGCCACAGTACGGGCAGTAAAACGGAACCGCACGCTCCGCAGCAAATGTCGCGTGACTCACGAAACCTCCTCAGTGCTGGCCCGTGCGGCCCAGGCGGCGAACGACTCACCTGACTGGCGCCCGGAGTCGAAACGGCGGAGCACCCGTTCCACGTAGTCCGGCAGATCCGCGGCGGTCGTCTTCAGCCCACGGACCTTCCTGCCGAAACCGGAATCGGTGCCGTCCCCCCCGTTCAGGCTGCCCCCGAGATGGATCTGGTAGCCCTCTGTCTGCGTTCCGTCCGGAAGAGTAACCACCATTCCCTTCAGGCCGATGTCGGCCGTCTGGATCCTGGCGCAGGAGTTGGGGCACCCGTTGACGTTGATCGTCACCGGCTCGGTGAAGTCAGGCAGGCGCCGCTCCAGCTCGCTGATCAGGTCCGCGGCACGGTGCTTGGTCTCCACGATGGCGAGCTTGCAGAACTCGATGCCGGTGCAGGCCATGGTCTGCCGCCGGAACACGCTGGGAGTCACCGGCAGGCCGGCCGCGGCCAGCTCGCTGGCCAGCGCGGCGGTCTGCTCGCCGGGCACGTCGAGGATCACCATTTTCTGCTCGGTGGTGGTCCGCACCCGGCCGCTGCCGTACCTGGCGGCCAGCTTCGCGATCAGGGCCAGAGAATCGGCGTTCAGCCGGCCCACGGTGGGCGCGAAGCCGACGAAGAAGAGGCCGTCCTTCTGCGGGTGGATGCCGACGTGGTCCCGGCTCCGGCCTGCGGTCGGCTCCGGTGCCGGGCCGTCGGCGAGCCGGAAGCCGAGGTAGTCGCGCTCCAGCACCTCCCTGAACCGCTCCGGGCCCCAGTCCGCGATGAGGAACTTGATCCGGGCCCGGTGCCGCAGCCGCCGGTAGCCGTAGTCCCTGAAGATCCCGATCACCCCGGCCCACACCGCGTCGACCTGGTCCGGCCGGACGAACGCGCCGAGCCGCTTGCCGATCATCGGGTTGGTGGACAGCCCGCCGCCGACCCACAGGTCGTACCCGGGCGTGCCGTCCGGGCCGGTCACCCCGGCGAACGCGATGTCGTTGATCTCGTGCAGGGTGCACTGGACCGGGCAGCCGCTCATCGCGGACTTGAACTTGCGCGGAAGATTCGAGAACTCCGGATTGCCGATGTACAAATCGTGCGTCCTGCGGATCTCCGGGGTGGCGTCGAGGATCTCGGTCGCGTCGATGCCCGCCAGCGGGCAGCCGAGGATCACCCGGGGCGTGTCCCCGCACGCCTCCATGGTGGACAGCCCGACGGCCTCCAGTGCCTCCCAGATCGCCGGGACGTCCTCGATCTGGATCCAGTGCAGCTGGATGTTCTGCCGGTCGGTCACGTCGGCGGTGCCGCGCGCGTACCGGCGGGAGATGTCGGCGATGGTGGTCAGCTGGTCGTAGTCGAGCTGCCCGCCGTCGATCCGCACCCGCAGCATGAAGTAGCGGTCGTCCAGCTCCTCCGGCTCGAGCGTGGCCGTCTTCCCGCCGCTGATCCCGGGCTTGCGCTGGGTGTACAGACCGAACCAGCGGAACCGGCCGCGCAGGTCAGCAGGGTCGATCGAGTCGAAACCGCGCTTGGAGTAGATGTCGATGATGCGCTGCCGCACGTTCAGCCCATCGTCGTTCTTCTTGTTCTCCTCGTTCTTGTTCAGCGGCTCGCGGTAGCCGAGCGCCCACTGGCCTTCGCCGCGGGCCGGGCGGCTGCGGCCGCCGGCCCGCGCAGGCGCCTGCCGCGGGATCGCTGGGGACGTGCTGGTGATCGTCATGAGAGGGGGCCCTTCGGGTCCGGGACGAGCTGCGGCACGGGCGGCATGAACGGAGTACGGGCAGCCCGCAGCCCCGGGGCAGGGCACGGAAGCCGGACCGCTCAGCCTGCTGTCAGGAAGGCAGGGTGAATTAGCGGCCGGTACAGCGGATCGCGGTGCGGATCCGGAGGAAGTCGACGTGCCGCCGCGAGACCAGCAGCGGGTCGGCATACGTCACGTTCGGGCGGGCAGCATCTCCGCCACGGCGCAAGGCGCCACCAGGGACGCCAGCAGCCGTAGTCCACCAGACGGTGCTGTCAGTCACGTAAGACGGCAACAGCGGGCCCGCGGAGGCTATTCCGCCCGCCGCGCCCGGATTGCCGGAAGGTACGACAGCGCCTGGCCGCCCGGGCAAGCCCCGGCTGGCCAGGCGCCAGTAAACCGCGCGGTAGCGGTCAGGCTGCGTTGGCCCGCCGCATCCGGCGCCTGCGCTCCGATGCCCGCTCGTCCTCATTCAGCCCGCCCCAGGTCCCGTACTTCTCCGGCCGTGACACCGCGTAGCTGAGACACTCGGTGCGGACCGGGCAGGACGCGCAGAGCGTCTTGGCCTTGCGCTCGCGGATGTCCCGTTCCGGCTGCCGCTCGCCGTCCGGGCCAAAGAAGAGGACCACTTCCTTACCGCGGCACGCGGCGTCGTCTTGCCAGCCCCAGTTCGGCCGGGGCATCACGGCGGCCTGACGACGGACCTCAGACATGGTGGATCTCCTCAACGAGCTATATATTCGCGTTCATCGTTTGGTTCAGGCAGGGCTCCGGCTCACTGCGCCACGCCACCCGTCTCGCATTGCGCGTTCGCCCCGTCGGGTGATCTAACGCGTTACATCGCCTCAGTGTTCCCGCACACGCGGGAACCGCAAAGGGAAGTGCGAAGGCAGGATCGGCGCACACCTCGAACGGCGAGCCGAGGCATCATCATGCCATCTGTGCGCGCTGCGCGCAGGCACCCTTCAGAAACTTCTCCCTCTTAGGCACCGCCTCTTTCCTCCCGGCACGGCCGCCGTTGGCGGCCCCGGGCCCGCCGCCGTGGGCCGCTTCGCTGGTCACCGTTACGGAGTGGCTGGTCACCCGTTGCCTGGTTAAGGGGCAGTTCGGTGGACAAGTCCGATAGATCAGCGTCACTATGGGCTCCATGTCGACGACGGAACCAGCTCCGCTGCCACGTCTCGGTGAAGTGTTCTTCGACGTCCGGAGCACGGCCAGGAGCCTGCGGATCAGCTGGTATTCCGACACCGGCGTGGCGGTGCTCAGCATCTGGCAGGGCGGCACCTGCACCGGGAGCTTCCGCCTTCCCATGGGCGATGTACCCCGCCTGATCGCCGCGCTTCAGGCGGGCCCGCCCGCCGCGGACAGCCACGGGGCCGCCCCGGCGCAGTACGGCCGCGCCGGCGGGGGAGTGGCCCCCGGCCCGGCCGGGCCCGGCCAGCCGCCCGCCGGCGGCTCGCTGCACTACCCCGGCGGCGCCGCCGCGCCGCCCTACGCGGACCGGGCCCCGGCTCCCGCGGCCGAGCCCTACGGCAGCGGCCCGTACCCCGCCAGTTACCCGCCCGCCGCCGCGGCCGGTTATCCCGCGGCCAGCGAAGCGGCCGTCTACCCGGGCGACGCCAGCGGCTACCCGGCGGCGGGCTACCTGGCCGCCCCGGCGGCCGCGGCCCCACCGGTCAGCCCGTACCCGGCCGATCCGTATCCGCCCGGCCCGTCGGGCTATGCCCCGCCGCCCGCCCCGAGCGCCCCGGCGGCCAGCCCGCCTTACCCGCCGCCCGCGGCGCCCTACGGCAATTCCGGGGAGTACACCAGGACCGGCGACTTCCTCAGGCCGGCCTACCTGGATGCTGCCGCGGAGCCACCCGCCGCAGGCCACGGTCACCGCCCTGGCAGCCACCGGGCCAGCCAGGACTACGGGACCGGGCAGGACTACCGGGCCGGCCACGATTACGGTGCCGGCCAGGAGTACGGCTCTCACCGCGATCCTGAGGCCAGCCCCGATTACCCGGCGGGCCCGGGCTATCCGGCCGGGCCTTCCCCCTCCGGCTGGGATTACCGTTCGCCGGTGGCCGTCGGGGTCAGCACCGGGCCGCTACCCGAGTCACACCCCTACGGTGTGCCGGACGGCCCGGACGGCCCGCACGGCGATCCGCCTGGCTCATCGGGTTCCTTTGCCTAACCTGATCCCCGAGCATTGCACGGCCGGCCCGGATTCTCTGCCCCCCGCCGCGGGGTGGCCTTTACCTGAACCGGCCCGCGGGCAATAGCGCGCCCCGGCATTTCCTGCGCGCTTGCCAGCCCGTCGGGCCGGCCGCTGGCACCGCCCGCAGAAATGTGCAGGCATGCTCCGTTACACAGGCCGCGACGTGGGGATATACGTGCGGCGGGGGAAGGGGGAGATCAAGTGGCAAAGAAGGTCTCGGTTACATTCGCCTGCGACTACGACGCAAAAGAGATTCCCGACGGCGAGCACAGGATGCGCGCGTTCAGCCTCGACGGGCGGGATTACGAGATCGATCTGTGCCTCCGGCACAGCCAGAAGTTCGACGAGCTTTTCGGCAAGTTCGCGGAGCGGGCGCGCAAGGCGTCGGGCCGCGGCGCGACGCGCCCGAAGCGGCGGACTTCTGCGCACCGGCGGCACAGCGCGGAGATCCGCCGCTGGGCCAAGAGCAACGGCATCACGGTCAGCGACCGGGGCCGTATCCCGGCCGAGGCGATCGAGAAGTACAACGCCAGTCACCACTGAGCGCCGTGTTACGGCCTGGCCTCATGACGGGTGCCGTCACCAGGACCGGGCGGCGGGGGCCCTGACCCTGCGGGGGGCACGGTCCCTGCGCCCGGGCTGCTGACGGCCGCTGCTGTGGCCGCGGTAGCGGTAACCGGCCCGGGCGCCCCGGCCCCGGCGCCCGCCGGGTCCGCGGCGGGGTCCGCCGCCGGAACGGGGTCCTGCGATTCGCCCGCCTGCAGCGGGCCCACCACGGCGGTCAGGGCCAGGGCGTTGGGCACGCTGAACAAGCCCTCGGCGGTGTCCATCCGGACGTAGGTGATCCCGATGTCGGTCACGGTGCCCTGGATCTCGCCGCCAAGCGCGCCGGCCCGCATCCTGACCTGGTCACCCACGCTGAACGGCCGGGAGAGCATCAGCATCACGCCGGCGAACACGTTGCCCAGCGCCTGCTGGCCCGCGATACCGCGCAGCACCGCGGTGAACGCGGTGCCCAGCAGCAGGTTGCTGATCGGGACCTTGAATAGCTCCAGCGTGATGATGACGTTGGCGAGCCCGCCGGCCAGCACGATCGTGTAACGGACCACCGCCGCGTGCGCCTTGCCGGTGCGCGGTTCGAGCAAGTCCCTGGCGATCCGTGAGAAGCCGATCGTGGCGAAAAAGGCCAGCAGGCAGAACGCCACCGCGCCGCCCGCCGCGACCAGCTGCTGGGTAACCGGCCCGTCGGTGCTCCAGCCGCTCAGGCCGTCCCCGGCCAGCCCGGAGGTGATCGCCGCGGCGACGGCGAGGACCAGTGCGATGACCGACCGCCAGAAGCGGCCCGAGGTCAGGGTGGAAGGCACGGGCATACGCTACCCAGGCCCGTGATTATGCGTCGGCTATCAATCGATAGCGGCCGGCGGTGCGCTGGCCCGGTTCCGGTTCAGCACCCGGCCCAGGCCCTTCCTGGTGGCCATGATGTACACCCGGTCCTGCGGCATCAGCCGGTAGTCCGGCCGCGGGGACCAGTCGACCCGGGCCGACCCGCGGCGGCGCAGCGCGATCACCCGCACCTCGCCGGCCAGGTGGACCTCTCGGACGAGCTGGCCGGCCACGTCGCCATCGGCGCGGACCTGGACGTCGGCCAGCAGCAGGACATGACGCCCGACCGGCATCGTGCGCAGCATCTGGTGCTCGAGCAGGGCGGCGGCGAAGGCCGGCGCGGCCAGGTACGGCACGCTGCGGGACACCGTGTTGCCGACCGTCTTCTGCACCCGCTCGGCCAGGTCGTCGTTGTACAGCCGCAGCACGATCCGCACGTCCTCGTTCAGTCCCCGGGCGTGCAGCGCGGTCTCCAGGTTGGCGGTGTCGCTGTCGGTCACCGAGACCAGCGACTGGCAGGTGCTGATGCCCGCCGCGCGGAGCGTCTCCTCCCGGTGGGTCTCGCCGATGACCACCTTCAGGCCGAGCCGGCGGGCCATCGGGACGCCGGCCGCGTCCTCGCGCTTGTCCACGCACACCACGTCGTAGCCGAGGTCGTGCAGCTGGCCCACGATCCGGGTGCCGACGTTGCCCAGGCCGGCCACGATGACGTGGTCCGACATCGGCCGGTCGGGCCCGCGCAGCGATCCGGTCAGCCGGGCGCCCACGATGGCGGCGGTCACCAGCGGCAGGAACGCCATCCCGTCGAAGGTCAGCAGGAACTGGGCGACCTTCTCGGTGATCGGCAGGTCCGCCCTGGTCACCGCCGTGCCCGCGGCGTCGAGGAAGGTGAAGTACAGCGCGTTGCCCACCGACCGGCCGGACGCGAGCAGGAGCGAGAAACCGGCCAGCAGCACCACGAGCAGCAGGCCGAACAGAGCGCCCACCTTGTGGCCGAACAGCATCCGGGCGCCGCGGCCGACGGCCTGCAGCGGGTGGCGGCGCCGCCGCCGCGGCGGCAGCGGGAACCGCGGCGTGCCGTCGGCCACGGCCAGCACCAGGTCGGCCGCGTGACCCTCGCTGGGCAGGAGGCTGGTGGGCTGCCCGAGCCCGTCCGTGACGGCCAGCCCGCAGACCGTGTGCTCGCGGTCGGTGTCCTCGCGGCGGGCCACGTACAGGGTCCGGCCGGCCACCCGCACATGGGCCGGCACCGGCTCGCCCAGCGCGGAGGCCACGAACGACGGCGCGGCCATGGCCGAGCCGGACAGCACCGCGCAGTCGCTGAAGAATGTCCTGATCCGCTCGCCCAGGCTGGTGTTGAAGATCGCCAGGACCAGCCGGAGGTCCGGGTTGACCTCGGTGGCCCGCAGCGCGGCGTGGAAGTTGCCGAGGTCGTCCTGGCGGAGCAGGGCCAGCGCCCGGGCCGACTGCACATTGGCCGCGGTGAACGCGTGCGCGTCGAGTTCGGTGTGCTCGATGACGGTGACCCCGGGCAGCCGGGCGATGTCCGGCCCGCGGTCCCGCCGCGCGGACGGCATGATCACCGTGACCTGCTCGCCGTACCGGGCGGTGAGCTCCTCGACCACCCGCAACGTCAGCGAGTCGTCGCCGCAGGCGATCAGGTGGCCGGAACCGTCCGGCGTGGGCGGGAAGGAGGCCACGGGCGCGATCTTAGCCCGGCCAAAGGGTGTTGTAATCGCCGGAATGCCGCAATACGGGCGCGGGCCGCCGGGGGCCCGCCGGTCGCGGCCCAGATCTGGCGGCTCAGTTCTGGCGGCTGAGCTGGGACGGCACCTTGGCCGCCGCGGCACGGTCGAGCAGGAACAGGGTCTGCTGCCGGCCGCGGGCGCCCGCCGCCGGGACCTGGACCTTGCCGGCGCCGGACAGCGCGAGCAGGATCGCCCCGGCTTTGTCGTCACCCGAGGCGATGATCCATACCTCCCTGGCGCCCTGGATGGCCGGGAAGGTGAGGGTCAGCCGGACCGGCGGCGGCTTGGGTGAGCCGTGCACCGCCACCACCGCCCGGTCGTCCTCGTACACCGCGGGCTGGCCGGGGAACAGCGACGCCACGTGGCCCTCGGGCCCGATGCCCAGCATCAGGATGTCGAACGCCGGGGCCAGCCCGTGATCCTCCGGCGGGGTGACCGCGCGCAGCCAGCCGTCGTACCTGGCCGCGGCGGCCTCCGGGTTGTCACCGTCCGGGCCGTCCGGGCCGGGCATCGGGTGCACCAGGTCCGGGTTCACGTCGACGTGGTCGAGCAGCGCGGCGCGCGCCCCCGTCTCGTTGCGGTCCGGGTGCCCGGAGGGCAGGAACCGCTCGTCTCCCCACCAGATCTCGGTGTGCCGCCAGTCGACCGCGTCCCTGGCCGGCGCGGCGGCCAGCTCGGCCAGCACCCGGGTGCCGATGCCGCCCCCGGTCAGCACCAGGGAGGCCCGTCCGCGGCTCGCGACCACGTCGACCAGCCTGGTCACCAGCCGGGCGGCGACCGCCTTGGCCAGCTCGTCGGCGTCCCGGTGGATCAGCACCCCGGGCGCGGTCACGAGGCCGCCCCGGCGTCCGCTCCGTTAGCCGCCGGGGCGCCCGCCCCGGCGGCCAGCTCGGCCAGCGTCTCGCCGTACACCTCGTCCGGGTTCAGCCGGCGGAGCTCCTCGGCCAGCAGCTCGGGCGCCTCCCGCCGGTGCAGGGCCACCCGCCGGTCCGGCTGGCCGGGCTTGCTCAGCGTGGCCAGCCGCCCGTCGCCCCGGGCCAGCACGATGTCGCCTTCCGAGGTGGCGAACCGGACCTCGGTGACCCCCGGGCCGCCGGACTCGTCCCGGCTGAACGGCACGCCCAGGCGGCAGGACAGCCAGGCCGCGATCAGGTCCGCGGTCGGGTTGCCCTTCTCCGCCGCCACGTGCCCGCCGGTGATCGTGCCGTGCGGCGGGTCCAGCGTCGCGGCCAGCAGCGTGCGCCACGACGTGGCCCGGGTCCAGGCCAGGTCGGTGTCACCCTGCCGGTAGCCGCGGGCCAGCACGGTCAGCGCGTCCCGCGGCGACGGCGACTCAGCTGAGTCGGTGACCCGCCGCTGCGCCAGCACGCCCAGCGGGTCGGCGGACGGGGTGGCCGGGCCCTCGCCCGGCCACCACACCAGCACCGGGGTGTCCGGTGCAAGCAGCGGCCTGACCACCGATTCGGCGTGCTGGCCGAGCGGGCCGTACATCCTCAGCAGCACGGTCTGGCTGGGTCCGGCCTCGCCGGTGTGGATCTCCGCGTCCAGCCGGGACTCGGAGGCCGGCCGGCGGATGATCACGCCAAGGATCCGGCACGGGTGCTGGCGGCCCGCCTCGCCCGCCGCCCGCATGGCGTCGTACTGCCCCGCCTCGTCGGTCACGATGATCAGGTTGAGCACCATGCCGGTGGTCCCGCCGCCGAGCCGCTTGCGCTCCCGGGACAGCGCCTCGCGGATCGCGCTGGTCGTGGTCTCGGTCAGGTCAATGGTCATCGCGGTCTCTTCCTGCGGTCGGCGCGGCTCCGGCGGGTCGGCTCGCGGTCCCGGGGGTCACAGCCGGCGCCAGGTGCGGCCGCTGCGGGCCAGCAGGGTGTGCCCGCCCGGGGGCCCGTCAGTGCCCGCCGGGTACTGTTCCGGCTGGCCCGCGCAGGCCCAGAACTCCTCGATCGGGTCCAGGATCCGCCAGGACAGCTCGACCTCTTCCTGCCGCGGGAACAGCGGCGGGTCGCCGATCAGCACGTCGAGCAGCAGCCGCTCGTAG
>Ga0157374_10003269_pt1 | contig 13610 bp, 14 predicted proteins | sample M25metaG_FD_115308 | JGI IMG/M metagenome (GOLD analysis project Ga0157374, IMG submission 115308) | Miscanthus rhizosphere microbial communities from Kellogg Biological Station, Michigan, USA - M2-5 metaG | ecosystem: Host-associated > Plants > Roots > Rhizosphere > Soil | place: USA: Michigan...
ACTGCCATCACTATGTCTTATTATGATAAAGTATGGAGGCATTTCATCGGTAAAATAATAGAAGGGCAGGGGTCTTGAATTCAAAATCCAGTCGAGTCATCCTCAAACATTTAAATTGACAGAAGAAAAGACGTAGGAAGTAAAGTGTAGACCCATCACATTCTTTACTCAGTTAGTTCTTGCTCATTAAGGATTACCTTTCTTTTTATGATGAATTTTCTCGGAGGAAGAAACAAAGGTGTATCCTCTTGAAAATAAGAATAAGAATATGAAAGTGACTTCATTTCTGTTCATTCACGTAAAAATATTGAACCTAACCCTGCCATAAAAGGGCACTTCGTAAGAAGATGCATATTCAAGCTTGATTTTCACTTAAATACACTTTCATTTTCATTCTTCCTTCCTTCCGTCTCATTAAATAGAATGAGTTGCCGCAAAATACAAATGAAAAATGGGGTAAAATTGAATATCAATTGTTTAGCAGGAGCAGAGACACCCAAACAGAGCTTGTTCGCTAATGAATCTGCTAAAGAAAAAACTCCTTTTCCTTCCTTCCCTCAGGTTAAATAATACCCTCTAATGCTGAGAAGAATAAAAACTCAGAGAAGAATAAGAATAAGTGGAATAATAAAGAGGATTTACACCTTCGTACACCCTTCGCGTAATAATCATCATCAATAATAATGACGAGGAGAAAGGATATCATGTGTAGGTTGTTGTTCCATTCTTCTCACTTCTTGAGCCGTTCTTTCTTGAATTCCTCGTCACTTATTCTCCGTTTGATGTGGTAACATATGATAAAGTGCTTCTGGACTGAGGGATGAATGGAAACAGTGGCCAAGTATGGAATACAAAGGAAGTATCATTATTTTGACGTTGGCTACTGTTCATGAACGAATGAGACAAAATACTGTATCAAAAGAAAAGAAAGGGTTCTTCTCGTGGTCTCGACCGCTTTATTGTTCTCATCCACTTTCACTTGAAAGAATGTTACAGAGAAAAAAATTATGATGACCCTCATCATCATCTCAAGTCTTACTCTTGTTGTCTTGATGTGAGATAGTTATATTTCTTCCATCCCATCCACTGTCTTTTGAACAGAATGATGATGATCATCTTTCTTCTCATTTCCTCTACCAAACTATGAACCGGATGACAAAGAAGGACCGGATAAAATCTCCTCCTACACTTAACTTGGAAGACGAAAGTAAAAGCGGTATTGAAATGGTAGATTGAGAAGGAGGTTGAATTGTTCTCTACATTATAAGTGAAAAGAGTAGACAGAAAAATCAATTTCGATACATTCTATTCTATTTCACTCCTTTCTCTCTGGTCCTCATTATGAACTCTTTCTCTTTCCCTTACTTTGCCTGACATTTTCATCCATTCCATTCCATGTTCTCTCTCAAGAAGAACTTTCTGGTTGAAGTGACAAACACAGGAGACCCAATAATAATAACAAGAGTAGTGACATCATTGTTGTTGTTCTTCCATCCCATCCTATTCTTGGTTGTTACTCATTTATGTCCTATATTATCCCGGAAGACTCGTCGTATCCTCTTCCAAGATACCACTTTCTCTCACACACAGGAACCTGATTCCCTCAACAGAAAAGAGTAACGAAAGAAAGAAGGAAGTTGAGTCATTCTCTTTGTTTATTCCTCTCTTCCTCTCGAGTTTGCCTGTCAAGAAGGAAAGGAGTAGCAAATAAAGTCTGCTAATGGCGTGAGTCGTGAGTAGAAGTCCTAAAAGAATAAAGACAAGTCCAAGTTACGTGGACAGGAAGATGAGGGTGTCAGGAGAGACGAGAGAAGGGAATACGATTCCATTATTCCTGTTGGATGTTCGACTTTTTCTGATCAAACGAATGGAATGGATGCAGTATAGTAGTTGTAGTAGTAAATTGTGATGCAGTTACTATTATTGTACGTCTTCTTTCATTCCACACAAGACATGGTGACCCCAGAGAACCAAGTCGATTGCAAAGGATGCAAAGCAAAGCAACAAGAGACCGGAAGAGAAGTTACTTTTCATGATGACTCACAGGGAAGGGAGGGGAGAGAACTTTTTGTTGACTCACAAACGATTGACTCTCTCAAGAGACTATTTTACCTTCAACTCCAGATTCAACTACAACAACAGGCATCATCATGTGAGTCAATCGGAAACAGAGAGCAAACACACTCATCTCTTTCGAGAGAAGAACACAAGAAACTCCAGAACGATTTCTTCCTGTCAAACACACACCGAGACAACTTTAACAGAGAACTCACAGGTCGACTTTGTATTTTTCTATGGTTTCACGTCCTGTTCAACTCCTTTTTTCTTTCTTTCGTTTGTTTTACGTCGTCGACATGATGTTCCCTTTTGTCTTTCTTTTCACACTTTTTAGTGATTTCTTCCTCCAGCAAAACAATCATTCAGAGTCATAACAGACTCAAACAGAGAAGAACGAATTGAAGTTGCCTTAGTCTGCGAATTTCCAGCCAATGTTTATTCCATTGAATGCACAAACAACACATGATGAGTAGTATTCCTCTTCTTCTACCCCTTCAAGTGATCTCCATCATCTCTCGAGTGAGAAGACAATTTTCACGATGACTGACTGGCGTGATATAAAGACTGAGTTTGAGAGAGAAAGACTGACAGTCAGTCGAAACACTTTTTCAGTCTGAAATCCCTTTTACTTGCAAATCTCGCTTCTTTCATGCTAAAGATGTGTCCTTCTCGCTTGTATTTTTCTTCCTCTTGTCTTGCTATGGATGTCATTGTTCTTCCCTCTCTTTGTTGTTGATGCAAAACGGAAGATGAAGAGCCCTTTGGACATTCTTTTCTCTCGTCTTATAAAGAGAGAATTGCATTGGGTTGAATGCCTTTCTTCCTGTCTCTTGTCTTTCGTGTCGCATTCTCTCTCTTTATCTCCTTCTTCTTGTCTCACATCTTTCTTCCCGACTTCGTTGAGATTCCTTCGTCGTATCTCTCCCTTGTCAGTCCTCTTCATCCTCTTGACTCGTTTGTTGGAAAAGAATTTAGGAGTAAAAGGAGACTGCAAGTTGTAAAAGATGGAGGAGCATATAAAGGGATGGCAATGAGGGAACAAGAACAACATCAAGAATAGAGTAAGATGTCCAAGAGAAGAACCAGAATCTTGTTCAAGACAATTTCTTTCCGAAAAGCATTCCTTTTCTTGGCTTCAATGGCCATAGTCTTTGTTATAGACATCTCTCTTCTTCATCAGTTCTTCAAATGCCTTACCATTGACCACCTGCTGTTTTGATTCCTATGCCTTTTCGATTTCTTGTTTGAAAGAAAACTCGAATCCGACTGTGAGTGACGTGTCTTGTCTCCCGCAGAGATTATTCTATGGAGCCCTTGATTGAAATTTGAAAGAGAAAGGTAATAAATGTGAGGTTGTCTGTGATTTGCACTCAATTTCCATTTGGTTTTGCCTCCCACTTGTTTTGTCTGCCTCAAGTCTTCTCTCCACCCCATCATCCTTTGTCACCTTCTCTTTCTCTTACAACTTGTTCTCTTCATCATCCATTCATTCATGAAGAAGGGAAGAAGTAATGAGCCCCTCAGGGCCATCACGACTACTCTTGGTCAGTCAGTCTTGTTGTTGATGCCTAGTCTTTTCCACCCTCATATTCCTTTCATCCGACTCATCAACTTAGTTATTCTCCGTGATTTCCCTCCGCTTAAGAGAGAACATTACGGATGAATGAGGCAGGTTAAGGAAATAACGATAAAAGGAAACTAAACTCAAACTCTCTTGAGTTGGAGGTGAAACTAAAGATGCGAGAACGTGTGCCATCCTTGGACCCCTTGAACTCTATGTGGTCTTCTCATTCAGGATGATTTCTCTTTTTGGTCTTTAGTCTCTGAAGCGAAAGCGTGATTCATGTTCATGATGCCCATCAGCATCATCATGATTTCCTCTCTCTCTCTCTCTCTTCGTTGAGTAAAATCGTGCACGTCTTTGGTCAGGTGTATTTCCCTCTATGTCTACGTGCAATACCCTCTCCATCAACTCTTGTACTCCTACACCAACAGACTCATTGATCATCTTCCTCGTTTCTCATGGTCGTTCGTGCATCACAGTCTCAATGAACATGAAAAGGAAGAGAGGAAACAGAACAAGTGAGTTCGTCGAGATTTAGTTTCAACTGCTTCATCATGAGCATCCTGTGTCTTTTCCTTGTTCAACCTCCTCTTTATCATCAGTCACGTTTGTCTCGTTGTTGTATTTCTCTTGTTTTCTTCTTCCGTTCTGTCTGTAGAATTCAAAGTGACTAAAGTCAAAGGGACAACCGGCGAACAAACAAGAGAAGGTCAACAAAAGTGTAAAATGCAGTGGTTGTTGTAAAAGTCAGTATGTAATAGTGGTTGTTCCCAGTCTTTTAGGTAGAATACTAATGGGAATGGCATTTAATGACGACACTCTCTCTCTTCTTCATGGGATTGGAATGTAGTTGATGAGCCATTTGTTTAGTCTACAGGACTCTCCCTTGAGTGTCTATGATGCCATAACAAGCTCCTAACGTGAACCCAGAAGCCTCTGGAATAACAAACCCTGATACTGGACCTCTTCTTTTTTGGTTCTTGTTCTCCTCGTCATTTCCATGGCCAACGACTGTGGATCACTATCATAAAACTGCAAAGAATAAAGTTGAGGGTGGAAATGCCAGGAGAGAAAACAATAGAATGAGATGATGGAGAGAGAAAACAAAGTTGGATGAGGGAGACTAAACATCCAACCATTACAGTCATGATTCTTGAAGAGAAAACAACTGTGAACAACAAGAGGCATAAAAAGCAACTTGTTATTCGAAGCCCGACCTTCGAGAGGACTAAAATATAAATCAGCTCTCCCTTCAGCCATCGAATCAAGACAGAGTGGTTCATGAGACAGGAAGAGAGAGCCTACAAAAAATAAGTTGCTCCACTGCATCGTATTCTTGATCTAAAGTAGGGAAGAAGGCAAATCAGGTACAAAAAGGAAAATGATCTTCTTGTATCTGTCGTCGTTAGAAATGTGGGTGAGGAGGCTTGAAATGCTTTGGTTGAATACTCAAGTGGATCCTGATGATCATCAGAAAAGGGAGAGTCAAAGGGCAGTTCCTTGAAAAGTTCCTTGAAAAGTGCGCTGCAAGAAAATGAGAGGGGCAGCCTGAGAGTAAGAAGATGGAAGAGGGAGGGAAGCAAAGATTTTCAAGAAGTACTTTGAACGACTTCAACAAAAGAAAATGAAAGAACAAGGATGTGGAGGCGGAGAAGATGATGATTACAAGTCTTAGAGATTCCAAGACAGATACAGTCCCTCATTCTTGTGTGGAAATTTCTTCTCCAAAACAAGTCAAGAACAAGAAAAGAAGGGAATCCAATGGAGGGAGAGAAGAGGCCCTCATTTCGAGGAAGAAAAAAGAAATTCTTGAACCATAGTTTTTCTCCCACACTTTCTTCTCCATCTTCTTCTTCAGGGTATTTTCTTGTTCGATGAGACGGACACATTCACTGGACAAATACTTTAGTACACTTTCCTTTTCCATCATCATTTTCTTTCCTCGTCCTCTTCACTTGGAAAAGTCTTCTTCGTGAGAACAAGTGTGTTGTAAACAAAAAAAGTACAGTAAAGCCCTCTTCGTCATCATGTGATGGTCCTTAAAGTCTTTTCCTCCCACGCATTACAGTAGTCTTAGGACGAGACAGGATCTAGTTCTCGTCATCTTCATCATCCGGTCCAACATCCCCATCAGAGGATGACATGGAGGATTTAAAGAACGAGAGGAAGAGGAATCTCTTTCTCAGGCAGAATGTAAAGTCTAGGAAGTGACAACAGACACTCATTCATTCTCATGCTCATTCCTTCTCATGTTCATTCCTCTCATGTGGATGAGTAACTTTTAACGTGACAAATGACCTGAGGCAGTCGGTAAAGACAAAGTTGAGTTCTATTTTACAACAAGAGACCAAGTAAACAAGTCTTTCTCTGTCTGTTTGATATAACACGTTCAGAGACTGGAAGATGGATGTCTGCCTTCTCTTGTGTTCAAAAATGAGTCACACTTCACAGTTGCAATAGTCTACCTTATTTCCCTCAAAATAGAGAAGGTTCCTGACTGTGGCCTCATGTTCCCTCGATTCCATTCCTAGAGGATGAGGATTAGGTCCTCGGAAGTGCGCATTATTAGAGAGAAAGTCTTTTCAAGTGTGCTTTCCATCTCTGCTTCCATTCATGAAGGATTTCAACTCCAAATACAGAGAATAAAGAGGGCAAGGATGAGTCAAGGGACACTCACTCAAGTCCTTTGAACACAAAGCATGCCGACCTTCATTGATTTCTGACTCTTGAAGAACACGTGTGTCCTATTATTTGCCTCGAAATATCTTGTCGAGAATCTAGAATGATGATCACTCTCTTCCAGGAAGAGATGAGGGATGAAACAGAGATCAAGAAAAACGAAATGGCATGACAAGAGGACAAGAAGAGGAAAAGATCAAACAAAACGAAAGGAAAAGAAGATATTTTGGTACTAAAGAATGGATTCAAAGAAAACAAAGAGGTTCTTCTTTGTTCTTGTTGTGTACACTGTTATACTAAAAATACAGAGACAAAACTCGATGAATCGGAAACAAGAGCAACAGAGGTCATAAAGGAAATGGAAAGAGATTCCATCCAAACGATAAGAAGAGACTTTTTCATCTCAACTTGACAAGTGTACAACAACATTGAGTCAACAATCAAAAGGAATCGACATGGAAACAATAGTTTGAGATGAACAAAACGGAGTAGAAAGGCATGAAAAGGACATTGAATTGTTGGTGCTCTTGATACACATTTTGAGCAAATCTTTTCCTCCATTTTTATGATGTATAAGATGTATAAGAAGAGAGAAGAAGATGAAGAAGAAAAGAATGCAATTCTCTCATAGGAATTGGCATTTTTAGACAACGGAATGAAGAGAATAAAGGAAACTCCATCAACATCTGGATAACAAATCAGAGGCCGTACAAAGGAATCAACGAGATTGCAAGTCCAAGAGAATCAAAGGAGAAGAAAAGGTGATGCCTTGATTTAAGCTATGCTTCCATATTCTTTGAGATGATGAACAACAACAAAATGAAAGGTACAATGATCGACAGGCAAAGAAAGAAATGAAAGGGAAGAAGAAATGAAGGCAATTTACACTCGAAAAGGTAACAATAGCACTGCATCATTTTCTTCAGAAGGATTTGCAAAGAAAGAGACCATTTCTCTCTTGTGACTCTCGATTCAAAATTCAGTTCACGTGTCAAGAAGATGCAGTACAAGTACAAGTGAAGAAGAGTACCGCTTCCACAGATTCAATCACTTAAATCACTGCAACATATAGTAAGTCAGAGTACACACGAAAAGGAGTATTTTGCTGAGAAAATGAAGAAAACAACATGAAAGAGAGAGAGAAAAACTGCATCATCATCAACAATTTCTTACTCCCTCTTCCTCCTCCATCTCCTCAATGATCACCATCAACTTCTTCTTTCGAGTCGACTGACTCTAAATGACTTGGTTGACGGACGTGAACAACAAGGAAACAAGTCCAACTTTACTTGAAAAAAGAATACAACAGTTTCAGATGAAATAAAAGGACCCGTCTCTCATCCCTCCTGTGATTCCAAAGACATTGAGTTTTCTTGAAAAAAGAAATGAGAGAACGAGATGCATCATCAGCTGGAAAGAGAAGAACGACATGACATGAGGTCTCAAGTTATTACCCCTCAAAAAAGAAGGAGGACACTCTTGTTATATAACTTTTCTCGAATAATATCTCCCTCCTTTTCTTGTGATGTGTAGTCGGCAAGACTTTAAACGGCTTCTTTTTCGCAGCGAAATAGAAATAGAAAAGATCAACGACAACTTGAAATGTTTCGATTCAACAAGAAATGTCTTTTTGCCTCAGGAATCATCTCGACCTCCCTCTGTTTCCATATTTCTCTCCATCTCTTCATGATATGTTGAGTAACGCATATCCTTCTCTGTATGATATGTCGAGTAACACATATCCATTTCCTTTTACATCAAGAGACTCATGCTATGCATCCTCTTATCCATTGCTCTCTTAATGGCAGGGAGCCTTCCTTTTTCTAAAAAAGATACAAGAAAATTAAGATGAACGTCTTGCATGACACCAACATAAAAATGGGACACCAACTGAGTGACATACCCTGTAAAATAGACATAATGTCTTTCACTTTCAAGTATACTATCTATCTCTTGTTCAATTTTATTGCTTTTCTTGTTATAAATTCACTCGAATCTCTCGTTTTCAACGGACCAGGGGTTGTCCCTCGAGAAGAGATCTGATCCAGTCTGTTTTGCTTTTAGTCGGGCAACTTCTGGATTACAAGTCATATTTATCTCCTTCTTGCCATCCTTGAACTGCTTGACAATGTCATCCGCGTAGACCAGGTTGAATAGGTGTTTGGCAGTCAACTCACTTTGAGTTATATCTTGAGTTCGATGGGAGACATAGGGCTTCAACTTGAATCCAGTCAAATCAGGGACCACTAACTCGGGCTCCATCTCCTTGACATAATGGAACCTGCCTTTGATCCAGTAGCCTGGGTATCTCTGTTTAAATGTATCCGTAAACAATGGATAGTTAAACTCATTCTCGAGAAGTGGTCTCGGAGTATGTTTTATGTCATACTGCCCAGTCACGTTGGCCAAGGGGTATATCGAGAAGTTCTTTTCAGGCTCCTCTGGGACACAAAATCGTGGACGAGTAGTTGAAATATACCTTCGAGGGATATAAAACAAGAGACATGTTCTCATGGATGCCATGATTATTTGAACTGAAGCTCCCTCTCTTGTCAGTCATATGTTTTGTCTCATGTCCTTCTTGAGAACATGATCATGAACTCATTGGTTGCCATCCTTAGGAGACCATTGTCCATCTCCATTCTTACTCCTGCAAGACTTGTGATTTGTCAAGAGAGATTCGCTGGCCACTCGAAATGGCAGAACATCCGTCATACCAAGTCAGCGATGGATAAGAAGAAGGGGAACATGATTAACAAACACTGCTTTGCCATCAGGAAGTCTGTAACTCTCGGTGGAGGATCGACGGACCCAAAAGTCAATGGCAAACTGGCAGATGCTCTTGCGGCTGCGAATAAAGCAAATGTCCCCAGGGCTACCATCGATAGAACCCTTGAAAAGGCTAGAAACACTGCTCTAAGAAAAGAACTGTTGGAAATCATGGGACCTGGAGGTTCTTATATTTTACTTGACATTGAAACCGACAACATTTCAAGAACGAGACACGACTTGAAGAAGACACTTAGAAAAGTCAAGGGGTCAGTCTGTGGGATTTTAGTTCCTGGAGCAGCCAAGCATGCCTTTGAAGAGAAGGGTGTGATTCGAATCATGAAGAAGGTCGGAGAGGAAGTCATTTCGTTTGAGAAGATGGAGGAGACAGCCATAGAAGTTGGAGCAGAGGAAGTTAAGGAGGATGAGGATGATAGTGATGTTTGGACCTTATTAACTGCTCCATTGGATGTGAATACTGTGCGTACTTGTCTCGAGAAAATGTTACCTGGAGTTGAGATTCTCGAGGCAGACAGCAAGTACTTGCCGATCGTCCAGGTTCCTCTGTCGGAAGAGGACATGGAAAAGGCTGCCGCACTTTGTTCGACATTTCAAGAGATGGACGAAGTTAACAATATCTTTGATAATATAAAATGATGTAAATAAATCTAGAGATTCCCGATTCGATAAGCCTTCGAGTCAAAGGTTAACTCATGTGACAGATAACTTGCTCTCGAACTTGATTGCCATCCAACAGTGGGAGGAGACAAAGTCCCTCAAGACTTTTCCAGATGACGATGTGACGACAATCAAGTGCAATTATCATAAGGGGATGCAGTAACAAGTGGACTGAGTAAAAGAGGATTGAGAAACTGATGAGCTGCCTAAGATGTCCCCTTTGGATGTGATAAACACAGATAAGAACAAATAACAACCAGGATCAACGGATGGATTTTTCCTCCTCATCATTATAATAAGACATAGTTTTCTCCGAGACATTTGGCTATAAAAGTGACAACACAAGCTATTTTCTGGTCCTTCATCTTTTAATTGATCGGCTTTATAACCGGCATCATCATCATCGATTTAAAATGAGTCTTAGACAGGCATCTCGAAACTTCATGAGACAGGTTTCTTCGGCTGTAAGTTCTTGTCTTATTATTTGACAACAAAATTCATTTTTATTTCAGAGGTCCTTGTCTGGTCAGTCTAAAGTCAAGAAAGTCCCTTCAAGACTTTTGGGAGTAAATCCTCGCAGAACTGTCTCTGGAACTGGATACTCACTTCAATCAAGTTGCCCTGCCGTTGCATATGAACCCCATTATGAACCATCTGCCCCTCCACTTACTCTTTTGAATGAAGAAGAGAATGCCTTCCGAGAGACCGTCCAGAGAATGGCCCGGGAAAAGATTGAGCCCCTTGTCAAGCAAATGGATATGACCTCACATATGGAACAGTCTGTTATCGACTCCCTCTTCGAGAATGGTCTGATGGGAATCGATGTCGACACTAAATACAATGGAACTGGATCCACTTTCTTCACGACTATGCTTGTCATCGAAGAGCTATCTAAGGTTGATCCCTCTGTGGGAGCCATGGTTGAAGTGCACAACTCACTTACTGTTCAGACATTTAACAAGTATGCCAGTGAAGAACAGAAGCAGCAATGGCTTCCAAGGCTATCCAATGATATGGTAAGTCGATATTCATCTCTTGTCCTTCGACTCAACTCAAGTTTGAAAAGTGTTTGTGACAATACTTACGTAGTCATTGACTGGCAGATGGATAAACAACTTATCTTTATTTGTTCACTATTTTCTCATCCTGTTGATCGCAGGTCGGATCTTTTTGTATGTCTGAACCCGAAGCAGGATCGGATGCCTTTTCAATGAAAACTCGAGCCGTCAAAGATGGCAACGACTACATTCTTAATGGAACCAAGTTTTGGATCACAAATGCAGACGTGGCAGGAGTTTTCCTTGTCTTCGCGAACGTCGACTTCTCCAAGGGATACCGAGGCATCACTTGCTTTATTGTTCCGAGAGAATCCAAAGGTCTTTCTGTTTCGAAGGGAGAAGACAAACTTGGAATCAGAGCATCTTCTTCCTGTCCTGTTATCATGGAAGATGTTCGAGTTCCTGCCTCCAACATCCTCGGAGAGATTGGTCAGGGATACAAGTACTCGATTGACATTTTGAATGAAGGAAGGATTGGAATCGGAGCTCAAATGGTTGGTCTGGCTCAGGGATGCTATGATCATGCTTTTAAATACTGTTTGGAAAGGAAACAGTTTGGAAAACATCTTTTTGACTTCCAAGGAATGCAACACCAACTGGCCATCATTGCATCACAGATTGAATCTGCCCGTCTAATGGTTTACAATGCAGCCCGACTTCGAGAGGCAGGAAGACCATTTATTAAGGAGTCTGCCATGGCTAAGTACATTTCAGCTGAAGTGGCAACAGTTGCCACTTCCAAGTGTGTCGAGTGGTTGGGTGGAGTAGGATTCACGAAAGACTATCCCGTGGAAAAGTTTTATAGAGACTGCAAGATCGGGGCCATTTATGAGGGGACTTCAAACATTCAACTCAACACCATTGCAAAGTTGCTTCACAAGGATTACAGTTCACTCATGGCATGAGAAAGGTACTCAGACCCAGATCACGAGTCCTAGTGTCACTGACATTTTGACATGCTTTCTTAGACTTCAAACAAACAAACAAACATGAAATGAAATGAAATGTCGCTGACATTTGACATGGTTTAGTTGGAAAAGACAACACGAGCGCTCTCCTTGCATTTATCTGTAAAGAAGTTTTATTTACTCTCTATTCTTAGCCCATTCTGGTCACAACCTTCCCATTCATGACCTCGTAATGCAATGATTAATCTGTTTTATGTGTATCAATATCCTTACTTGAAAGATAAAGTGTATACGTTGGTCTCACAGGTGGTCTTGTTTCCTTGCATTTTCTTAGTTTTTTATAAGTTTTCTTGTTCAACTTTTGATTAGAAAGGCGTTTCGAGCACTTGATCGATTGATTGATTGGATTTTTCTCGAGACAACAAGAGGACATGGATCGCGTGATACCTCGTGACTGAGTCCTTCCCCTCGTTTTCCTCCCCAATTGATCCTCCTGTTTATCATCAGTGATCTAGACAAACATTCATCACGTAGTCCTCTCTAACTTCTAATTCGATGACTGAGCGGATAAACCACTTGAGAAAAAGGGGAAGAAATCAGAACCAGGTTTGTTTTGTCGACATATGATTGAAAGAATGAATGAATAAATGTGTAGTTGTTGTTGGGAAATTGTATTTTGGAATTAAATGAAAGTAAAAAGTTAATAATTTCCATGGAAACAAAGAAAAAAAAGACTATTCATGGCCACTCGATTTGTTATCAAAAATGAACAAACAGCACTTCTCTCTGTCAAGACTTGTACACCGGAACCTGATGTTGACTCCCGCAGGGAAGTAAATGTCGGAGAACTTTGCCCGAGAATTAAACTCTACAGAGATCGATGACAGAACGAAAAGAAATTTTATTTAAACAGAAATTATTGGAATGTATTAGGGGTGAATGTACAGAAAATCAGGGGAGGACAAGTACATTACATTCCTCGATCTTCAGGTGAGAAATAAAAGGAAGGAGGAGACGAAGAAGGACAGGAATTCTTTCTGTTGACCATCATCCATAAGTTGGCCAGAGCTCTTGGAGACACAGACATGGATAGTTTTCTGGATGAGGATCGGGATCGGTTTTCTTCTTGGTTTCCTTCAAAGGCAGGTTCGAGGACAATGGCAGGAGAAGCAGAAGGTAGTGAAGTGGCAGCAGAAACAGAAGGGGTCCTGGCTCTGATTACGGGCTTCATCTCCATCTGACAAGAGAATTTGTGGGTCCTGTTCTTCCCATTGTTCTCTATGAGTGTCCCTCTGATTCCAGAAGATCCATGAAGGGATACAGACATGCTTTTCTGTCTCTTGGTCTCACTGATGGATATTCTGGGTGGTCTTGGGTCCAAGAAAGAAGAACTCTTGGGTTTCATGTTGGTAGGGGTACTGTTTCGTCTCGTCTTGACCAACTGGTGGTCACTTTTTATAACTGGAAGCATGAAAGCCATTTTTGCTGAAGAAGACTGCAAGAAAAGAAGATAATTGCCTGTCAGAGAGTAAATGATGTGATGTGATCAACAAGTTTTCCTTATATTCGAGCGGATTCGTCAGAGAAAACGAGATAAGAACCCTTGTTTCTTTCCTCCTCTTCCTCTTAATTACCAGCACAAGAGGCTGAGTGAGCATACAGTTAACGGATGTGGAAGGTTTCTTTGAGATGTACTTTGATCACTACTCTAATTCCTACTCAAACAGGGTGTCATCGTAGACATAACTAATCTTAGTCATTTCTACGATGACTAACACATAACTGGAGCAGATGATGCTTCAAAGGATTACTTTAATGTTTTGGTCGAACAGTTCGAGCAAATAAATGAAAAGACAATTCCATGTCAAGAAGGACTCAAAACAGCTAAACAACTTG
>Ga0157374_10003272_pt1 | contig 13606 bp, 14 predicted proteins | sample M25metaG_FD_115308 | JGI IMG/M metagenome (GOLD analysis project Ga0157374, IMG submission 115308) | Miscanthus rhizosphere microbial communities from Kellogg Biological Station, Michigan, USA - M2-5 metaG | ecosystem: Host-associated > Plants > Roots > Rhizosphere > Soil | place: USA: Michigan...
AAACCGAGCTTTTATTGACAAGACAATTCTTTCGGTATGCTTCCAGTGCGTATGCTGGAAGGAGAGACATTAATACAAAAGATCTTGGCTGGTATATTCCGCGAAAAAAAATTGACGCGGTTGGTTTATTAGACTCACTGTTGGTCAACAGAGGAAAAAATATTTCTCAATATGAGCCCGTGAACAGGCAATACAATTTGTTGAAGGATTATTTGCTAAAATATTACGAGGCCGAAAAAAAAGGTGTGTGGAAACCTATCGTTGCCGATAAAAAAGGTTATAAGAAAGGCGACTCTTCTTCTACTATTGTTCAAATCAAGAAGAGATTATTATTGACCGGGGATCTGACAATAAGGGATACGACTGCATTTTTTACAGATAGCCTGGGTACTGCTATAAAAAGATATCAGCACCGTTATGGTCTCACGGAAGATGGGATAGCAGGGGCGTCATTATTCAAAGAAATGAATCGACCAATCAACGACCGAATCCGTCAGATCCTTATTAACATGGAAAGGATACGATGGGTGCCCGCCCAACCATCTACTGATTATTTGCTGGTGAATATTCCCGAGTTCCGATTGCACGTTTATGACAAAGGAGATTACAAATGGAGTATGAACGTTGTAGTGGGCGCTGTGGCCCACAATACAGTTATCTTCAATGGCAATTTGAAATATGTAGTTTTCAGCCCCTACTGGAATGTGCCTCCGAGCATCGTAAAAAAAGAGATAGTACCCGGAATGAAGCGAAACAAAAATTATTTAGCCAACCACAACATGGAATGGAACGGGGGTGCTGTGAGGCAAAAACCTGGTCCGGGTAATTCACTGGGATTGGTAAAATTTCTTTTTCCCAATAGTTACAACATTTATTTGCACGATAGCCCTTCAAAAAGTTTGTTCGGTGAAAGCACACGGGCGTTCAGCCACGGGTGTATCCGGCTGGCAGAACCAAAACGACTGGCGGAATTCCTATTGCGCAATGATCCCGCCTGGAATGAAGCCAGTATCACGAGGGCCATGAACAGCGGTAAAGAAAAATATGTACCATTAAAACAAACTATACCTGTCTTTATTGGTTACTTCACTGCCTGGGTAGACCGCGATGGAAAATTGAACTTCAGGGATGATATTTACGGACACGACAAAGAAATGGCTGAACATCTGTTTTCTAATGCAAAAAAATAAATAATTACGTGTTGTCCGGGTCAATAAATCCCGATCGTTATTGCTATATCTGTATTTAAAATCCCTTTTCATGGCAAAGACGATCATCCAAAAGATTGTTTTCAAAAACATCCCGATTGCAACGTTATATAACACTTATATGAATGCCAAAGAACACAGTGCATCTGTTGGTGTTATTGCAAAAATTCAAAATAAGGAAGGCGCAAAATTCAGCGCGCATGATAGTTATGTAGTAACAGGGAAAAATCTTCAACTAATCAAGGACAAATTGATCGTCCAAAGTTGGCGGGCCACTGATTGGACCAAATCAGATGTTGATTCAACATTCATCCTTCTTTTTGAACAAATGGGTAACGATAGTATCATCAATATGATTCATGCAAATGTACCGGATAAACTTTTGGCAGGTATTAAAAAGGGTTGGGATGATTACTATTGGAAGCACTGGAAAAAATATTTCGCTGAAAGGACAAAAAAGTAAATATCTGTGTCCGAAACAGAAACGTTCATTCGTCTATAATAAAATCGCTTTACATTTAAAAATCAACAATTATGGAAAAGTTCATGCTGATCTTCCAGGGTGGTGGGCCCTCCGAAAATACCTCACCCGAATTTATGCAGGCTCAAATGGGGAAATGGATGGCCTGGATAGAAAAACTTAGTAAAGCCGGGAAGTATGTCTCGGGGGAACCGCTTCTTCCAGGTGGCAAACTGATTAAAGGAAAATCGAAAACGGTTACTGATGGTCCCTACACAGAAGGAAAGGAAATCGTTGGAGGATTCTTTATCCTGAATGCAGAAAACTATGATGAAGCCGTAAAGCTTTGTGATGATTACCCTGATTATGAAAACGGCGGCAGCATCCAGGTAAGACAGGTAATGAAAATGTAGGCTTTCTTGTAAGTTACTTAGCTTCGGAAAAATGGAGCAGCGTGTAGACAGCGTTAATAAGTTAGTGGACCATCTTTTCCGTCATGAATCGGGAAAGATGGTCTCTGTGCTATCAAGGCTACTGGGTCTTGAAAATTTAGAAGCCGCCCAGGATATAGTGCAGGATACTTTGCTGCAAGCAATGAACACCTGGGGGTTTAATGGAATTCCTGAAAATCCTCCAGGATGGTTATACCGCGTGGCAAAAAACAAAGCCATTGATCTTCTGCGGCGTCAGAAAAAATTTAAAGAGATCAGTCCGCAATATTCTTATTTACTTCAATCGGAATATACTCTTACTTCAACAGTGAGCAATTTTTTCCTGGATGATGAGATACAGGACAGCCAGCTCAGAATGATGTTTGCCTGCAGTCATCCTTCAATCCCCGAAGAGTCACAAATTGCGTTGACATTAAAAACACTCTGCGGACTCAGTGTACACGAAATTGCAAAAGCTTTTTTAACGAATGATGAAGTGATTAGTAAAAGAATTTACCGGGCCAAAGAAAAGATCAACTCTGAAAAAATTGAACTGAATGTACCCCAGGGACAAGAATTGCCCCAGCGACTCGACGTAGTTTTAAAATGCTTGTACCTTTTATTCAACGAGGGTTATAATTCGTCACACCCGGATAGACTGATCCGTGAAGATCTCTGCGAGGAGGCCATCAGGCTGACTTATCTTCTTACTCTCCAGTCCGTCACCAACCTTTCACGGGTAAACGCTTTGTTGTCTCTGATGTGCTTCCAGGCATCCCGATTACAGGCGAGAGTTGACGACAAAGGAAATATTGTTTTATTAAAATACCAGGACCGAAGCAAATGGTACAAACCTCTTATTGAGAGAGGAACCGTCTACCTGGAACTTGCATCAGAGATGGGTGAAGCGTCTCCCTATCATCTTGAAGCAGCCATTGCGTCCCTCCATGCGGTTGCCCCGTCCTTCGAGCAAACAGACTGGAAATCGATCTATGATTTGTATAAGTCATTGTATGAAATACAGCCCGCTCCCATTGTAGCTTTAAATAAGGCTATCGCGTCGGCTTATGCGATCAGTAAAGAAATCGCACTTGAGCAGTTATTAAAAATAAAGGGTCTTGAAGACTATTATCTTTATCACACCTCGATCGGCGAAATATATTTTGAAATGGAGAATAAAGTCAAGGCAAAAAAATACTATGAAGCCGCATTACATCTCACTACCTCACACCAGGAGCAACAACTACTAAAAAGGAAGATAGACAGTTGCAACGTTGTATAATAATTTCCTCATTTCTATGCAGGCACAGCTTTTGCACGTTTAGAAGTATGAAAAATTTTCTTCCGATCGCACTTCTATGCTGTTTACTTGCTGCCTGTTCGTTAAATGATTCTGATAGAGAAAATAAGCAGGGAAGTGAAGCCACATCTCAGAAAAAAAATATTAGCAAACGAGACCGAAGCATCAATGCTTCCAATTCCTACAGCGATCTCTTTTTTGACAGTACTGCAATGGAGCAATTCATACAGAAGAAAAAGATCGATGACTCCATTGCTAATCGTATTCGTAGTTTTTATAACACCCGTAATTACCAGTATGCATGGTTTAGCGGCGATGGCCTGACCGAACAGGCAAGGGCTTTCTGGAACCTGCATGATTATATCACGACCTATGATCCTGATTCGTCATTAAAGGACAAGACACTGCAAAGAAAAATGGATAATCTCATTGCAGAAGACCAGCTTTCGGTCAGTCCGGGAGATAAATCATATTTGAATACAGAACTGACCTTAACGCAACATTTTATTCAGTACATCTTGCACAATTATGCCAAAGGTTTTGTGAAAAGGAAGGAGATGGAGCGATTCATTCCCGTTAAAAAGGTAGATGCTTTGCAACTGGCCGACTCGATACTCAATAAAAAGCATAAAGACGATAAATATTTTGAAGACGTAAATCCTGCTTACAGCTCTTTAAAGGATCAGTTGGATAAGTATGTTGATATCGCTAAAAAGGGAGGCTGGCCGCAGATCAATATCACGAAAAAAAGGTTAAAAAAGGGAGTGACTTCACCAGAAATTGCCAACATAAAAAGAAGATTACAGATCACCGGTGATCTTGAGGGCAATGACTCGAGCGCGGTGTTTGACGATACGCTTGTGAACGCCATCAAGAACTTCCAGGAACGCCATGGATATACTCCAAGCGGTGCGATCAGCGATTCATTAATCAAAGAAATGAATGTGCCTGTAGCAAAAAGGATTCAGCAGATCATGATGAACATGGAGAGAATGAGGTGGATGGCTTCGAGACAAAACGGTAACCTGATCGTGGTGAATATCCCGGAGTTTGTCCTGCATGTATATGAAGGAGATAAAAAAGCATTTGACATGGATGTGGTAGTGGGCAAAGAGGGACACAATACAACGATGTTTAATGGCGATTTGAACCAGGTCGTATTTTGTCCATATTGGAACGTGCCGCAAAGTATCGTGAAAAAGGAAATTTTGCCCGAAATGGATAAAGACAAAAACTATCTCGAAAAAGAAGATATGGAGATAACAGGGGAAGAAGATGGAGTACCTGTGATCCGCCAGGTACCAGGCAGCAAAAATGCATTGGGCAAAGTAAAGTTTTTATTTCCGAACAGCTTCAATATTTATTTTCATGACACTCCTGCAAAAAGTCTGTTTGAAAAAGATAAGCGGGCATATAGCCACGGGTGTATCCGTTTAAAAGAACCGGAAAAAATGGCTAATTATGTTTTGAGCGATCAACCCGAGTGGACTCCTGAAAGAATTGAAGAAGCCATGAATGCAGGGAAGGAAAAGTTTGTAAAAGTGAAACACCCTATTCCTGTTTTGATCACTTATTATACTACGTGGGTGGACGACAAAGGACAACTTAATTTTCGTGAAGACATTTATGGGCATGATAGCGACCTTGCAGCAAAGATGTTTTTGTAGTGTTCATTAAATTGCGGACACTATATTAAGTTTGAACATCTTCCAATACATTTGTGAGAATTGAATCTTGAATGCAACTCACTGAAGTCTCCGATAAAAGAACCGCGAAAGAATTTCTTGACGTAAACGTATTGGTCAATAAAAATGATCCCAATTATATCCGGCCGCTTGATAAGGACATTGACGAGGTATTTGATCCTGAAAAAAACAAAGCATTCAGGCATGGAGAAGCTATACGATGGATATTAAAAGATGAAGATGGAAAGTTGATTGGTCGCATTGCAGCCTTCACTAATAAAAAATATAAGAATAAAGGTGACGATGTTCCTGTGGGAGGTATCGGTTTTTTTGATTGCATCAATGATCAAAATGCTGCTGATATGCTGTTTGATGTGGCAAAGCATTGGCTAATGCAAAGGGACATACAGGCCATGGATGGGCCAATCAATTTTGGCGAAAGGGACCGCTGGTGGGGCTTGCTAGTCGAGGGTTTTGAGCCTCCGGTTTATTGCTTGAATTATAATCCGCCTTATTATAAAGAACTGTTTGAAAATTACGGTTTCAAAAACTTTTTCAACCAGCATTGTTATGCTTTGAAGGTAATGGAACGTGTACAGGACAAATTTTATGCCCGGCATGCCCTTATTGCTCAGGATCCGGATTTTTCAGCCCGCCACATAAAAAAATCGCAACTTGAAAAATTTGCGAAGGATTTCACAATTGCGTATAATAAGGCATGGGCAAAGCATGGCGGAATGAAAGAATTAAGTCTGCCAGTAGTTCTGAAATTATTCCAAACCATGAAGCCAATTATGGACGAAAAAGTTTGCTGGTTTGTATATTATAAAAAAGAACCCATCGGTATTTGGGTGAATCTTCCAGATTTGAACCAATGGTTCAAATACCTCAACGGGAAATTTGACTTCTTTCACAAATTGAAATTTCTCTGGGTCAAGAAAACAAAAAAATGTAAAAAATTTACCGGATTGGTATTTGGTATCGTTCCCGAATTCCAGGGTAAGGGAGTAGATGCATACATGATCATGGAAGGAGCTAAAATAATCCAGGGACAACATTTGTATGATGACTTCGAAATGCAATGGATCGGCGAGTTCAATCCCAAAATGATCAATGTTGCGGAAAGCCTTGGTACTTACCGTAGTCGTTTACTGACCACTTACCGTTATTTATTTGACCGGACAAAAGAATTTAAGCGGCATCCGATATTGCATTAAAGAAAGGCCACCCGCGTGATGGCCTTGTAATAACAGATTTTTATTTTTAATGTTTAATGAATTTTTCTATAAACAATCTTTCGTTACTTCTTGCCTTCAGAAAATAGATACCATTCGGGAATTTTTCGCAATTGATTTGCGACAAGGGGCGCATATTTTTTCCTTCAAAAACTCTTCTACCTGTTTCATCAATAATATTTACATCGTAACTATTGTCTCCGGGCAATTCAAGTCGGAAAAAATTGTGTGCCGGATTTGGATAGATCGCGATCTTGTTAATGACGTTTGTAACCTGGTCCTCTGCAACCGTACGCGCCGTTGTGGTCAATCCTGAAGAATTATATTTTATGGTTACAAAATCCAAATCGGAAGTTTTTCCAAATGATGTTCCAGCCACATAAACATTTCCCGCTCCATCAACACCTACTCCTGCGCCGTTATCATTTCCATTACCCGGTCCATTATATTTTTCCGCCCATTGCTGAGCACCGCTGCTATTGTATTTGATCGTTGCGATATCCCAACTTGGGCTAACTCCATTAATGTAACCGGTCACATATACATTACTGCCGGCGTCAATGGCTATCGCATAAGCCTCATCGTTATCTTTTGTGGCACTTGCATAACGGGCTTCCCACTGTTGTATACCCGACGAGTTGTATTTTATCGTACAAAAGTCTGTATTGTAAATGATCGCCTGGTCACTCCCTGCTACATAAACGTTTCCGGCATTGTCCAATGCGATGGAATAGGCAATATCACTGGAATGTGCAGGTCCATCATATCGCGCCACCCATTGTTGAGTCCCACTAGCATTATACTTCACAGTTGCAATATCGAGACCGACCCCCTGGCTATAGCCGGTCACAAAGGAGTTACCCGCCTTATCGACCGCAATTGCTGTTGCCCGGTCGGGTTCACTGACAGGCCCATTATATCTCGCGGTCCATTGTTGAACACCTGCAGGATTGTATTTAATGGTAAGGTAGTCCTCCTCACCTATCGGATCGGGACCGGCAAAACTGATACCCGTCACATACGCGTTGCCGGTTTGATCCAATCCCAATCCAACGGCTGCATCGTCCTGGTTTGCGGGTCCATTGTACGTTGCTGTCCACTGTTGTACGCCTGTACTATTATATTTTATAGTGAGATAATCCTTTTTTGTATAAGCGCCATTGCGAACTGTTGTATAACCTGTTACATACACATTGCCATTGCCATCAACTTTAACTGCGCTTCCGGCATCAACTCGTTGCTGAGGTCCGTGGTAGCTTGAGGCCCATAACTGGGCTCCGGACGAGTTATACTTGATGGTTGTGGCATCGTTGTCAATATATCCCCCGGTAAGCACATCACTATAGCCGGTTACATACACATTTCCTCCCGCGTCCACAAATATAGAAGCGGGAACGTCACTCCCGCTTCCGATACCATTATAGTTGTACTTAATCGTAATGTAGTCTTCGCTGTTTGCTCCACTGTTAGAAAAACCGGTCACATACACATTGCCGGAATTATCAACAACCATTCCCTTAATAGCATCGATGGCATTGCCGGTCCCGTTATAACGAACCACCCATCGTTGAGCAAATACATTTGTGTTGATCACAAATAACATAAGCCATGAAAAAAAGTAAAGCTTTTTCATTTTAAGATTTTTAAAAATTTCAATAATTCATTCGCTACTTTCCCGGTTTTCTCAGTGCGGTGAAAAAGACCTATCGTACCTGTTAATGAGTTATCAATTTTGGGTACTAATTATCGGACTTGAAATTTAGAAGGGAGGATCTGAGCCAGGGCGGAAAAATTGTTGCTCAGGTAATACCGTCTTTTAAACGCCCTTTTCTTTCCAAAAGTTGCCTTGCAGGTTTAGTCATGAAGTGGCAAAAGGTCTGAATTTTGTTTAAGCTTATCATCAATCTTAATAGTTTAAAATAAAAAATAATTGATATGGACATAAAAGACCTTTTCGGAAGCGGAGAACACCTTACGGCATTGCAAATGTCAGTAAGAGCCTTTATTATGTTTTTTATTACACTGGCCTTGATCCGGTTTGCAGGTATGCGCATTTTCGGAAAGAGAACGGCATTTGACAATATTCTAGTCATTATGCTTGGCGCCATACTGGCCCGGGGAGTTGTTGGAGCTTCTCCATTTTTTTCGACGGTGGCCGCGGCAGCGGTCATGGTTGTTATTCACAGGACCTTAGCCTGGTTGGCCATTGACCACAGTTGGGTTGGTATGATTGTTAAGGGCTATCGTCGCTCCTTGTACAAAAATGGGGAATTCAATCTCAGAAATATGGAGATAACGGCAATCAGTAAAGATGACCTGTTGGAAGGAGTCCGGTTGCAAATCAACAGTAATACGCTGAATAATGTTGAAGAAGTTTACATGGAAAAAAATGGACAGCTAAGCGTTGTAGAAAAAACGAGTGCATCAACCTGACCTGAAACACTCGTTGCCGGCTATAATAATCTGGTTTCCCGGCTTGTTCTAACTATAAGAACCTTGTCTTCATAAATGGGGTTTTCAGCGAGCCAGTATCTCTTCGCGTATCATATGATTACCATAATTAAAAAATAAGTTTAAAATTGAACTGACCGGAAATACATAATTTTCAATGTAATTCGCAACCTCGCTTACATAATATATATCCGGGTGAGCAATTGGGCAGGTTGCGATCACCCAATTTGGAAAAAGCCTGTAGATAGTCAGACCACGCAGATCTTTATGACTGTTTTTCCTACATGTGCGCAGCTAATAGTGTGATCCTTGGATAAAATAGGGTCAAAAAATAAAAGCTTGCCGAGCTCTTCTTTACTCGCCTTTTCCTTTTCAATAAAAGAAACCGGTAGGACTACAACAATTACCAAAACGAAAATGATCGGAATATATCTCTTCATACGATTATTTTTTTCTTCCTAGTACCAGCCTGCTCATTCCCGCTCTTCTACCTTCGCAGCTATCCAGGATCGGCTCAAATCGCAATGAATTCAATTCACTAAAAAAGATAATTTTATAAACTCCCCGTTTTCCTTCACAACCATTGTCCACAAAAGAGAAAGTGTCCTTCGCCATTTTGTACACACCGCTTACAAAAGGTTTTCTGTTAACGCAACCTTCAAATGTGCTGTCTTTAAATACCACGCCAGTGACATTTCCTTTTTCAGACGCCTTGCTTTTCCATCTGCCAATAAGTTGATTTTCTCCGGCAAAAAGCATAGAAAACCATTATCGCCGAATACAACATTAATTTTGCCATTATTAAAATTTTGATTTAGTAATGCAAACATGAAACAATCGGGACAGCAGGGCAATGGTATTTTTGTACCTGGGCCTTCCATAAACATTTGTGAAAGAGTTTCAGATTGCTTTAATTTCTTCTACCTTTACCCTACTAATGAGATCAAACCGTGTTACAGTAAAGAGTTTTGCAATAGTTCTCTTATTGCTGTTCTGCCAAAAAGTCGGCGGCGGTCTTTATCTTCACAACTGGCTTCACGCAAATGCCTGCAAACAATTTACTCATACCGGTGGCGAAGTTGTCACCGGTTATAGTTGCAGTTGCATCGATGATTTTTCCATGCCCTTTGCTGATAACCCTGAAACGGTTTACCAACCAGTTCCTTCGATAGAAACGGAATTTACTCCTTCCGGAAATTCCCTCGTTCCTTTTTCTTCCATCTTTTTTTATTCCCTGAGAGCGCCTCCTTCCATTTCATAATTACAGGTAACGCACTAAACAATCTTTTGTAGTGTTTCAAAGCTTTTGAAACTTTTACTCTGGTTAATAATAGTGATTATGAAATTGAAAAATGTTTATCTCATTCTTTTAACGCCCACACTTTCCATAAGCATGGCTTCCTTTTCGCAGGTTCCTGCAGACAGTACCGCCGCCGATTCAGCATTACTAAAACAAATCGAGCAGCAAATGCAAAGCAACAGCCAGCCTGCACAACAGCCTCAACAAAGCCGTTCCACACTTTCATTTAACCCCGACATCGGAGTGATCGGTGATTTCCAGGGGTCGTACATCAGCAAAGGCAATAAAAATTTCAACGCCTATCTGAATGAAACGGAACTTTCCCTGCAAGCGACCGTTGATCCATATGCAAGGGCTGATTTTTTTCTTTCTTTTGCTCGGGATCCTGAAACCGGCAAATATGGAGTAGAAGTGGAAGAAGGCTACCTAACAACTCTTTCGTTGCCGGCACAGTTACAGTTAAAGGTGGGAAAATTCAGGGAGGCAGTGGGAAGGATCAATCCAACGCATCCGCACGCTTTGCCATTTATTGACCTGCCAAATGCATACGTAAACTATTTTGGAGAAGAAGGATTGAATGATGAAGGCGCGTCGCTGAGTTGGTTGATTCCAAATAAAAAATTCTACCAGGAGATCGTTTTCCAGCTTACCTCGGGTCTGTCCAATTCGCCAAGTTTTTATCGCGGGGATAATAATCACCTGCTATACCTTGGTCACTTAAAGAATTTTTTTACGCTGAGTGATAATGCCACTCTCGAATTGGGTCTGACAGGTATTACAGGACCCAATGATTCTTCACGCACCACAAGTATTGCGGCGGCGGATCTTACTTATAAATGGAAACCTGTTCAAATGAATACTTACAGGTCAATTACCTGGCAAAGCGAATTTTATTATGGACATGCAAACCTGATGGAAAATCTTTCGATCAATTCATTTGGATTGTATTCTTTTCTCCAATACCAGTTAGCAAAAAGATGGTTCCTCACAGGCCGATATGATTACGCCCAAAAACCATATGATAAAAACATTGTGGAACAGGCCTATTCGCTGACTGGTGGTTGGTATGCTACCGAATTTTCCAAGATCGAACTGGAGGGAAAAACAACAGATGATAATGTTGCTAAACGATTTTACCAGGCATGGCTGCGATGGATATTTGTGATCGGTGCACACGGTGCACACCAGTATTAAATTTTAAAATCTTTAAAGCGATAAAATGAAAAATAAACTGACCTTTTTTTTGATTTCATCAATGGGTATCTTAACAACTGTTCATGCCGGCACTATTAAGGTCGTAACCACGACAACAGATCTTAAAAGCATAACTGAGTTGATCGGCGGGGATAAAGTTTCTGCCTCTTCTATTGCTACCGGTTATCAAAACCCCCATTTTGTTGATCCAAAGCCGAGCTATATCATTGGCCTTAGCAAAGCGGACCTGTTTGTGACGGTGGGTCTCGACCTTGAGATCGGCTGGTCACCACAGTTACTCGCAAGTTCAAGAAATACTAAAATTCAAAAAGGTGCGGAAGGATATGTTGATGCCTCCCAGGGAATCGGTTTGCTCCAGGTACCCACCTCTGCAAACAGGGCTGAGGGCGACATCCATATTTATGGCAATCCTCACTACTGGCTTGATCCATTGAACGGAAAAGTGATCGCGAGAAATATCGCTAATGGATTAGAGAGAGTTGACCCTTCCAATAAGTCCACTTATGAGGCAAACCTCCAGGCCTTCTTCAAAAAGATCGATGATAAGATCAAGGAATGGCAGGCCAAGATGGCTGCATTCAAGGGAACAAAGATCATTGCGTATCATAATGAATGGGTTTATTTCGAAACACGGTTTGGGCTGACTATTGTTGATTTCATGGAACCGAAACCGGGTATTCCACCATCCCCCTCACAGTTAGTGAAGGTGATAAAAGAGATAAATGCGAATAATATTAAAGTGATAATTTCGTCGCCTTACTTTACAACATCTTCATCTGACGTGGTGGCGAAACAAACTGGGGCCAAGGAATTAACGATGGCCACTTCCGTAGGTGCATTTGATTCAATAAAAAATTATTTTGATCTTTTTGACTACGATATCGACCAATTAACCGCTATTCTTAAATAAATACCGACATGTTTGCAATGCTTCAATTACCCTTCATGGTGCAGGCCTTGATAGCTGCATTGATCACGGGGGCTGTTTTATCTTATTTAGGAGTCCATGTAGTGGGCAGAGGGATCGTGTTTGTCGACCTTGCCCTGGGACAAATCTCTTCGTTAGGTGTGGCATTCGCCGCATTCATTGGAACGGGTCTCACCTCCATTCCTCTCATTTTCACTTTAGCAGGGGCATTGTTAATGTCCTTTATTAATATTCGGGATAAGCGACTCAAACAAGAGGCGATCATTGGTATCTTGTACGCATTTGCTTCCGCATTAACGGTCTTACTTATCTCCAAAACTCCACATGGCGATTCAGATATACAGGAAGTGTTGTTCGGAAATATTTTGTCGGTAAGCTGGTCGCAAATCTCTACTCTTGGAATTGTTTTCGGAGTAATCATACTAGTTCACCTGGCCTTCTTCAATAGGTTTTTTGAATTGACAAAATCATTTGAGAATGGAGAAAACCACCTCATCGGAATCTTTAATATCTGGAATTTTTTATTTTACATTTCGATTGGCCTTGCCATCGTATTTGCCGTTAAGATAAACGGGGTCATACCCGTGTTTTCATTCCTCATCATCCCTGCAGTATCTGCGATAATGCTCACAAAAAACAATCTTGCAGTTTTTATCATCGCCCTGGTCATTAGCGTCCTGGCAAGTTTTTTTGGATTGAGTTTTTCGTTTCACTATGATTTTCCTGCAGGTTCTTCGATCGTGGCGATTCTCGGCGTGATATTTATTTTGGCTTCTGTCTACAAAATGACGAGTTCCATTTTTGTCAGAAGAACTCCTGCCGCGTGAACGATAGTTTGAACGCTATCGGTGAAAATCTGTGGGATCCCTGACTGCCGGAAAGCAGGTGTCAGAGATAAACAAATGTCTATAATGATTTCGTCATTCTCCAGATTTTTGTCCAGCTACCTCCATTATAGATCTCTGTCACACCATTTGCTTTTAACACATCGATCACTCTTTCATTTTCTGTATCAGAATTAGAGCAAATGATAATTGGCCTTTTCATTTGAACAATGCGCTTGATATTAATATTTATTCTGTCGACGGGAATATTTATGGAATCTCGCACTTTTCCACGGTCAAATTCCGCGGCCGTTCGTATATCAATGACAATAGCACCGCGACGTAAGGCTTCTTTAAGTTTGCCATTACCGAGACCAAGGATGGAGCGGAGGTTCATTTTTCAGATAAAAATTAACCGATAAAAGACAATGGCTTTCTGCGCAAACGATACCTGATCGGAAATGAAAAGTTAATTTTTGGTGTCCAACTGTTCTCTACTCACTATTATCTGTTAGTTAAACCGCCACCACTTTTGCTTTCCTTTCCCCGATCTGCTGGCGCCACATGGC
>Ga0157374_10003275_pt1 | contig 13603 bp, 11 predicted proteins | sample M25metaG_FD_115308 | JGI IMG/M metagenome (GOLD analysis project Ga0157374, IMG submission 115308) | Miscanthus rhizosphere microbial communities from Kellogg Biological Station, Michigan, USA - M2-5 metaG | ecosystem: Host-associated > Plants > Roots > Rhizosphere > Soil | place: USA: Michigan...
ACCGTAGGCATCAAAACCGGCAACAATGACCAAGACTTGGGCGCCTACTTGTTTGCCGCCCATCATACTGTGAATGGCAAAACTATCACACTGGTGGGGACAATTATGAACGGACCGAACTTAGGCACCGTGTTACATGATTCTTTGCCGATCATCGGCGCGGCGGATAGCGGCTTTACCAACACCACATTGGTACATGCCGGCGACACGGTTGGTAGCTATCACGTGCCGTGGCAAGGCACCGTAAAAGCTATCGCCCAAAAGGACATACAGCTAACCAGCTGGCGGGATAGTACGACTGTGATTGCGGTAGCTCTTCGTTCTCAGCCATCACCAGTCTCGTTGCCCAAAGGAGCTGACGTCGGCCAGATTCTGGTTAGCAATCAGCTGTACCGGGCGCCCGCCGAGGCACCGATAACTCTGGCCACTCCTATTGGCAAACCAAGTGTATGGTGGCGCTTAACGCACGTTTTTAGTAATTAGCGGCTACCGGCGGCCAAACGGTGTCGATTCACAAACAGCTTCAGGAAAGTGGTAAATACTACCAGCCAGACATACATAACTAGTAAGCCAAACACAAACATAGCCAAGTGGGCTGGTGAGCCCCCCAATAAAAAGGGCCGCGTATCGGTTAAGCTGGTAGGCAGAACCGAAACGAGTAAGATATATAGACTAGCGAAGATTAAGCTCAGGCAGCCGATGAGACCGGCCACATCCAGCAGCACCTGGTTCCAGAACGAACGGCGGACAAATGTTTCAGGGTGAACGTAGTCGTTGGAGCTCAGCTCCTTATCGTCCTCAATATCACGATAAATTCGTGCGATTCCCTGCACCAAACTAAAACAAAAAACGCCGATGATGGCCCAGATTGCAAACGTTACTACTGGGCCGGTAAAGTTAAAGCTATCCACCTTAGACAGCCCAGAGGTTACAACCGAACCGGCACTATCTTTAATAACCGAACCGGAGCTGCGCAGCCCGTAATAGTCAAGCATTTGCGTGGCGTTACCAAGCACCACAATTACTACATCAAGTGCTATCAAGCTAATCAACCCGAACTTACCAGGGACTATGCGACTATAATGAATTTTCATATTTGTTTCATAAAACTATCAGTAACATTTAAACATAAAAGCGTATAACTTCAAACCACAATCATGCCAAACAAAAAGCCCACCTTTCGGTAGACTTTTTATTTGGTGGGTGATGAGGGATTCGACCTGCCTCCGGCAGGCCCGCAACTTCTCTATTGCAAGCACAGCTTGCATCGGAAGGTTGCCTTGCGACATGCCACTGGCATGTCTCACCCCGACCCTTGGCGTCAGGAGTTCAAGCCCTTGTCTCATAAGAAAAAGAAGCTACCCTAGCGGGTAACTCCTTTTTCTTGGTGGGTGATGAGGGATCGCTTTGCTCCGTCCCTGCGGCGTGCTCAGAGCAAGCTCTTGTGCGCGTCCTCGTTCTACCGAACCCCCGACCGATGCATTTGCTATGCAACTGCGATCGGGGGTTCGAACGCTTCTTCGATCAACTAAAAGAGACCAGGCAAAGCTGGTCTCTTTTAGTTGGTGGGTGATGAGGGATTCGAACCCCCGACCCTCTCGGTGTAAACGAGATGCTCTAGCCAACTGAGCTAATCACCCTTAGTAATGAGACAAACCTACGGTTTTTCTCCTCGCGCCAGGCATCGGAATAAATCCGCTGCTTGGGCTGCTCTTTTCCCTTTAGGCTACGAAGCAACAAGTATGTGGTGCGGACGAGAGGACTTGAACCTCCACGAGTTGCCTCACTACCACCTCAAGGTAGCGCGTCTACCATTCCGCCACGTCCGCTCGTCGTCATGTACGCCCCTACCTCGTTTTGCCGGCCGCGCGGCAAAAGCTTCGGCTTAGTGCTACAATCCTCCTCTCAAAATTTCAAACAGTCGACTGCGCTCCTTGGTTTGAAATTTTGTTTTGTTAAAGAACTAGGCTATCTTATCTGTTTTTCCTCTAAAACTCAAGTGTAAATTTAGCTCGTGGCTTTCATATTTTAGTGCAGTTTGGAGAGCTGGAGGAGCACAATCCGGCGCCCAAAATGTGCAAAAGAGAGAGTCCCTTTTAGCTATGGGGCATGTATTGGTACAGGTGCTCCATGCTGTACTCGTGGCGCATGAGCGGCTTTATGTCATCTAACGTCACATCCATTTTGACACCAGGGTTCAAGTTGCTGTAGGGGTCAAAAATCTGTTTTAACTTCTTAAATACGCCGTAAACTTCAGCGCCATACAGCTGCTCTAGATACGGCGCACGCAGCCGGCCATCGTTGTGCTCCCCAGAAGTGGAGCCCCCAAGACTAATGACCAATTTGTTATACTCATCAATCACTTTGAAAGCCTTCTGGCGATCACCAACCTGGCCTAAATCCAAGTATGGCTGCATATGTAAGTTAGCATCACCAGCATGTCCCCATACGGCAGCCTGCAATCGGTTGCGTTCAAATATGCCGTAGACACCCTGAAGGTATTCACCGAACTTATCGAGCGGCACAATGCCATCTTCTATAATCGGTACGGCCTTAGTTTGACCCTCGGCATGCGCCATGACCGCGGCCGAAGCGTGACGGATTTTCCAAAGTTGAGCTTGGCGCTCCGGCTCGGTCTCGATCTGCTGGTTAACAGCAAACTTTTCAAAGATTTTTTGCGTCCGTTTTACCAGCTTTTTCTGCTGACGTTCATTGCCACTGTCAAATTCAACTAGTAAAACTACCTTTGGGAATGGTTTAGTAATGACTTCTTTTAGTTGGTTGGGGTTAATCCGCTCTACGGCCTCGAGTAGATTGCCGTCGACCATTTCAATGGCGCTGGGCAGTTCCGGCAACGCCCGTAACTCACTCACTGTCTGTTGGACATGGCTAATGTCGTCGAAATGGGCCACTATCAGCGTTGTTTCTGGATTATAGGGCTCAGTTGCTAGTGTTATTTCCGTGACTACCCCAAGCGTACCCTGGGAGCCAACAAACAACGGTGTCAGGTCAAACGAGCCGTCTTTTTGCTTAATGTCTTTTAGGTCGTAGCCAGCCGCATTTTTGGTGACGGCAAGCTGCGAACGCTCTACGATGTCGTGATTTTCTTCCAGCAATGCATCGACTGATCGATAAATTTCACCCTCGAAGGTTGCCAGACCCAGCTTTTTACCCAGATCCCGCTTACTTAAACGACCAGTTTCAATTACTTCCCCGTTTGCCAGCACTACCCGCAGGCTCTTGACATAATTTCGGGTGCTGCCATATTTGACTGACTTTTCGCCGCTGGCATTGTTGGCAACTGCCCCACCGATAGTCGAATATTCAAAGCTGGATGGAAACGGCGGCAAAAACCGGCCGTGTGTTTCCAGGGTTTGCTGCAATTTAGCATAATTGATGCCCGGCTCCACAATAACCGTACCCGATTTACTGTCGAATTCAATAATCCGGTTCATGTGAGCCGGAAACACCAGCATGACGCCACTACCCAAAGCTGCGCCGCCCTGATCGGTACCAGATCCCCGAGCCGTAATTGGGATCGAGCGGCCGCGTTCGGCCAGCTGCCAGGCAAACCGCATGGTTTTGCGGACATCGTTTTCACTGCGCGGGTACACCACCATAGCCGGTGCAACGGCAAACACGCTACCATCGGTTGCAAAGTAGCGCCGCGCATCGACCGACGTCATTACCTCACCCACTAAGTGTTCCTGTAAATAATGCGCAACTTTGCTCATCGGCGTTTTTGTCCCCTAATTCAAGTCTTATCTCTAGAGTCAATGATAGCATATTGCTTATGAATGGAACTAGCTTAGTTCTAGGTTAGTAACTAGTTTTTGCCAACCCTCAAGCTGACATATCATTGTAAATTATTAAATTTTATGCTATAATAACCAGATGAGCTCAGGTGATTTGGCATTCATGAATAGCGGTCCGTTGGATACGCCCCCGGACGGGTTTCCTTTTACCGCCGAGAGCGCCCTGCGCCAATTAACCGAGCCCGCGGTCTTATTTGAAGTACCGGCTATGGCCATTCGGGCAGTAGCGCTTGACCCGATTGCCGCTGCTGTTACCGAGCACAGCGATTTTCTTATCCACCCCTGGGGGCGATTGCTTGGAACTTCAGGGAGTGGCTTAACGCTTACTATGGAAGACTTGCCGGCGGCGCTTACTAAAGCAAAAGCTATATTTGAGCTTCATAAAACAATCAAGGGTGAGTATAAAGGTGTCAAATATGACGCTAATGACGGGCAATTACAAGTCTTTGTATTGGATTCCATTCAACACGGCATAGAAGAGGCTCGACGTCGCTTTAATGGCGAACCGTATGATACCGAGGAACGAACGAGGGTTTGGGACGGAATGTATAGTTTCGGCACATTCTTTGGTATACCAAAAGGCTTAATACCTCGCACCACCGCGGATTTAGATGAATACCGCAGGGAGATGTTCGATGGCGGCCACTTAGTTCAAACGGAGGTTAGCCGCGACCTATTGCAGAAAATTTTCGAGTATCATAACCGGAAGGTTCCCCTGCCAGTGGCTCGAGTAGGTCAAGCCATTACTAAAATGTCTATTGAACCAGAGATACTAGCTGCGGCCGGTGTAGAAATAACAGCTTTCGATAGACGAGTAAGTAATAGTTTCGACCGGTTTATGCAGCATACTTACGCCCACTTATCTCATGAAGGCCGCGCTGAGGCTATTCCACGGGCCCTTGATGCCAATCGAAGACGGTTGCACGCCCAAGCGGCAGTACGGCACTGGTTAGGTCGTGAAGCAGCAAACACCGCGGCATAAACTATTAGGAATAAAAATAGCCGCCATCTCAACTAGTTATGTTTAGTGGTGCGCGAGAGAGGACTTGAACCTCCACGTCTTTTGGACACTAGTACCTGAAACTAGCGCGTCTACCATTCCGCCACTCGCGCGCGTCGTCATGTACGCAACTATCTCGTTTTGCCGAATTTCGGCAAAAGCTTCGATGTGTTGCTACAATCCTCCTTTCAAAAGCCCAAACAGTCGACTAACGCTCCTTGGTTTGGTCTTTTGATCCTTTAAATCGTATCTGTTTTTGGGGGAATCCGCAAGGCTTAGTGATTCGTCACTTTGGCGGTACGGACCATCCAGTTTTGGACATTGCTAAAGCGATCACTACCGCTATTTATTGCCTGTGCGTCTAAACCGTAGATTTTTTCATTAGTAAGATACAAAAAACGTGGCTGATATAGCCCCAGGGCCGGCGCGTCCTGTTGCCAGACCTGCAAAAACGGTTTGTATTTGATAGCGCGCAGGCTGGGATCTAAGCGTGTCCGGCCAGCTTCCAGGGCAGCGTCAGCTGTAGCAGATTTGTACAGCGATAAATTAAGCCGAGTAGAGCGCGGATCTATCTGCGAACTGTCCCAGTACACAAAGACATCAGGGTCAACACCAATCGATATGCCATATAGTAACGCGCCGTAGTTATGCGAACTGATAGTTGTCTGCAAATCTACATCACTTTCCAGATGGACGTCTACCTTGGCTCCCAATGCTTTCCAATAGGTTACTAATTCGTGCGTAACCGTGGCATTTTCGGGGTTATCACCGGCATACAAGCTAAAGGCCAGTGGCTTTCCAGTTTTGACACGTACACCGTCACTGCCAAGGACCCAGCCTGCTTTGGTAAGAGTATCTTGAGCCTGCGTGGCATTATAGCTAGCCTGAGCATAGGCTTTATCATAGCCGGTTTGACCACTTAAGAGCGGCTCGTGTACTGCCCGGGTAGCGTATCCGAGGTGATGGAGAATAGCCGTGGTATCAGTACCTTGCACCAGGGCACGACGCACATTGACGTCACTCAAGACCGGATTGGTAGTGTTAAAAAATGACATAGTAGCCGCCGTCAGCAGCAAATTATATTGCTGCACAATACCGTCGCTCGCTAGATCCGTCGGCACCGTGCTAAGGCCCACTGCTCCGTTTATCTGATGCTTCTTAAAAGCTGCCACTAACTTGTCGCGATTAACAAAAGAATCCACTACAAAGCTTGCTAATTTAGGTGAGCCAGCGTAATAGTTCATAAATGGTTTGAGAGCAATCAGCACCCGACCATCAGTGGGCGTAGATTTCTCGACCTGGATAGCATCCCATTCAAACGGGCCAGAACCGACTGGGTTAGAAGTGTTAAAGCTGGCCGAACGAAGTTCAGCGGGTGGAATACTTGCTAGTATATGCTCTGGCACGATACCGTTGGTCAAAGTATACGGGAACGAACTAAGCGGTGTCGGAAGAGTAAAGACCACCGTGTAGGCGTCCTTTTTGGTAATTGTTATGCCCTGCCAGCTACTCAGTAGCGGTGACTGCGCATCAGGGTTCTGGATGGCATGGTAGGTGAAGACCACGTCGTCAGCAGTTAACGATGTATTGTCTTGCCATTTGAGGTTTGGCCGTAAATGGACAGTATAGGTTGTGCCCCGGGCATCGACATCATAACTGCGCGCCAAGTCGCCAACCAGCTGATTTTGGCTATTATAGGTAAACAAGCTTGAAAATAGCAGATGCGCTACTGTGCTATTAACGTCCCCCGTTGCATACAACGGATTAGCATTAGTAAAGCTGCCGACAACGCCTTCGGTATAGGTGCCACCGGCAACCGGCTGCACAGTTTGATAGTGACCACTTAAGCCCTGCAGCTGCACAATCAATGCTCCGATCAGGATAAGCAAAAGCAGCAGCCAAGCCGTGATAAACCGCCAAACCGGTCCCAGATTGCCCAAACGCCTAAAGAAGTTTCGTTCCAGACCGACTTCGGCAGTGCGGCCAATATCCTCAACCTGGCGTTGACTTTTACGGAAACGCCTACGGAAACGCAGCCGGAAAGAACGAAGTTGCATGAGCCCTCCCCTTGCTTTTAGGTTATCGAATAATGCCCAGTACTAGCGAGAGTGCAAACACGATAGCGCTAATAATTGTTAACTGAAAAATTGTCTTTTCGGTACCACGACGCGTGGTGTTGACTTCACCGGCACTCCCCAGGCCGGCACCAAGCGATGCCCCGCGCGTTTGTACCAGAATTAACAGCACCATCAAAACCATCGAACCAAATGCAATATAGTTGAAAATACTCATGGGTTAGTTCCTTTTAAGAACGAATTATTGCTAGTACAGTTTGGGATAAATGGCGAGTACCGAAGCGGAGCGTACTGGTCGGTACGTGAGCATCGGAACGCAGGTTTTTGCCCAAAATGTGCAGCAATCATTTGTTCGTCCTTTCATCTAGGATAGCAGTTACTAAATAATTCACCAAGCCGATGACCATGCCGGCAAATATCGCCGCCCAGAAATTGGTAATATGCAGTGAACTGTATAATTTACTTACTAGCAATACCATGAGTCCGTTGATAATGATCATAAATAAACCTAGGCTGAGCAAAATAGCCGGCAGGGACAGGACAACCACAATTGGCCGAATGAACATGTTGATGATTGCCAGTAGCAGCCCGGCAATAATAATAACCCTGGCTTTACTGCCGTAATTAATGCCATCCGAGCCGACAATACTCGCCGCAATCCATAACCCCAGGCTACAGACCAACCAACGGATCAAGAAGCGCGGAAAATGCTTATTCATGCTTATTTTATTGTAGGCGAGCTAAGCTCGCGCGGCAAGCGGCTACTGAGTATATCGATACCATCAGTTGTTACCAAAGCATCATCCTCAATGCGAATACCGATTCCCTCGGCAGGAATATAAATGCCTGGTTCAACCGTCAACACCATACCTGGCGTCAGCGGCAGACTGTAATCACCAGCGTCATGCACATTTAAACCCATAAAATGTGAGGTAGCGTGCGGATAGTAGGCCCGCACTTCATCGTGCGCAATATTTTTAATCAGCCCCAGGGCACGGAGCTTTTCACCCATAAATTGTTCGACTTGCTGTTCGTATTCCCGAATAAATACGCCGGGTTTTAACAGCGACTTGGCGTATTCCTGGACTTCTAATACCGCTGCGTACACAGCCTGCTGACGCTTACTGGGATTGCCGAGCGCAACCGTACGGGTAATATCGGCTGCATAATGTTCAACCTCGGCGCCCACATCCAAAACCACTAATTCATCGCTGGCTAGCTGTCCATTGTTAGCCACGTTGTGCAGGGTACATGCACGGTGTCCGCTGGCTACAACTGGTTCGAAAGCGTGCCCGTGGGCACCACGACTGCGAAAACCTTGGGTAATGGCCGCTTCTAGCTCGTATTCGTGAGCATATTTCGTCAGCTGTATTGGCCGCGTCACGGCTTTAAGGGTATCCACTGTAATGTCAATTGCTTGCTGAATAGCTATAAGCTCGGGAGCTTGTTTGGTCATACGCATAACTACCAAATGATGGGTTAGATCTAATAGCTCGAGTTTCGGTTGGGTGTCTTTTATACTTTTTATCAGTCTTTCGCGGGCTGGGTTGGTATATATGCCGTGCTGTTCAATGTATGCCGGGGCGGCCGCTACTGTTGCTACATGCTTGGCCCGTTTCAGCCGTGAGTTAAGTTGCCGCCAACCCTCTTTATCGTCATATACCACCTGAACGCCAGATCGGCGCAACAGTACCTGATCATCGATAGCACCGTCAAAAGCCTGCCGCGAACCGTCCCGCTTGGGTACAATCAAATACTCTTTATCTTTATCCATGACGAGTATGATATCCGGATCATCAATACCGGTTAGGTACCAAAAGTTTGCGTCCTGATGAAACGGATAGGCACTATCGCTACCACGTTGCAGCAGTCCATTCGCCGTTATAACAATCGGTGCTGTACCGGTAAAAAGCTGGCGCAGTTTTGCACGATTGTCACTAAAAAACTCACTCGAAAATATGTCACTCATAGTCAATGCCCCAGTATATCAGACATAACTTCTAACGGGCCAAATGCTGGTGCACGTAAGTCACTAGGGAATTGTAGTGCGTAGCGCACAACCAGATATCCAGCACTAGCAAGAGCGGAAAAATAACTAGTAATTCCATGTGTTTGCCGGTAGTAATACGAAAAGCTTTGATGGGTGGCAGACCGAACTTGAACGGGATTGGCAGTAGCCACGGCACACCTTCTTTGGTCAACGTGTCCATGACCAAGTGCGAAACCATACCAATCAGGAACGCGTACCATACCAGCTGAATGTCAACATGGGGCATCAGGGGATGCAAAAAATGTAGTAGCAGGTTTGCCAAAAAGCCAAACAATACCAGGCCTAGGGTGGAATGACTCAAAAAGCGGTGGCCGCCCAGTAGTTTATCAATCGTTTTGCCAAAAAATTTACCAACCGGCAGGTTACGCCAGAACGGCGCCGTTGGTTGATCAATATCTGGCGCAATGCCGCCAATTTGGTTTGCCAAAATCGCCACTAGCGCGGTCGACATAGTTAGTGAACCAACCGGCCAGACTAAAACCGTCAGTCCAAGCGCAGTAATCGCAGCTAAATCGTGGGTGCGAGCAGTCATGTTTTAAAAAATAAGCTTAACCATTTGACTTAAAGTATACAACTTATTTAGCCTCATATTTGGCTTCGCGCTTCAGCGGGCGCAGGTATTGCTTTAGGATAATTGCTTTTTTGTCGCCAACCACCTTCTGCAGCTCCCAATCGCGGGCTTGCATGATGCCGCGCATGCTCCCAAAGGTTTTGAGCAGTTTTTTGCGGGTCGCCGGACCGATGGTCGGGATATCGTCCAGCATGCTGGCCGTTTGGCGTTTTACTTTTAAAACCGAATGATAGGTTCCGGCAAAGCGGAGCGATTCGTCGCGGATGCGCTGCAATAGTTTCACCAGGTTCGTGCTGTGCGGCACGTTTACCAGAATGAACTCATCACTTTCGGTGGTAAAGCCACCCAACGCATGCAGGGCCGCTTCGCTTAGTTCAACATTACTCTTGCCCTTTTGAACGACAATCTGTTCTTCGCGCTTGGCCAGCCCGATGAATGGAATGGCCGCCAGTGACTGGTTCCAGGCCGCCGCTTGTTCGTCACGAGCTCGAATGGCCGCATCCAGCTGCCCCTTGCCGCCGTCAATCAACACCAGGCTCGGCTTGCCCCAGGCTTTAACGTTTTTCTCGCTTAAGCGCCGGGTAATTGTCTCGTGCATATTATAAAAATCGTTGTTATGTTCTTTTTTAGTTTTGAATTTGCGATATTCACCCTTGTCGCTGACGCCGTTGGTAAACACCACCATGCTGGCCACCACATCTGTTCCCTGCATATGGCTGATATCATAGCCTTCAATACGCTTGGGGAAATTTTCTAGCGACAACAGCGTCACCAGTTCGCTGAGCGCATGATCTTTGCTGATATCCATAAACTCTTTGTCGCTAAAAATAACTTGCTTGCCCAACCCCTGCAGGGCATTGAGCTGATTGCGCAATTTGGCGGCGGTTTCGAAATCCTGAGCCTTGGCGGCGCGCTTCATGTCGCGTTCAACTTCCTTAAGAATCGCCGTCCGTTTACCCTGGATAACCATCATCAGCTTGCGTAAATTGGCTCGATAATCTTCCAGTGACGTTCGGCCTTCCTCCAGCCCCGGATCCAGCCCAATATGATAGTACAGGCTGGCCCGTTTTTGCCCGGAAATACGCCGTGTAGCAAATGGAAATACACGCCGCAGTAGCTTCAAAGCCTGCCGTACGCCCATGGTCGAAAAATACGGGCCAAAATAGCGAGCGCCGTCATCCAGCGGCCGGCGAGTGGTGCTGACTGTGGGATAGTCGCTATCATAATCAATCCGGATATAGCTCATTGACTTGTCATCGCGCAGCAAAATATTGTAGCGCGGCATGTAACGCCGGATCATCTCGGCCTCTAAAAACAAGGCCTCCAGCTCGCTTTCTACTACCATCCAGTCGGTATCGTATATCTCGGCAACCAGGGCTTCGGTCTTGGGGTCACGCCCGCGTGACAATTGAAAATACTGCCGCACGCGGTTGCGCAGCACGGCGGCCTTACCCACATAAATAATTTCCCCTGATTTATCCTTATGAAAATAAACGCCGGGTTCTTTGGGCAGGTCTTTTAATTTATTCTCAAGTGTCTGGTTCACTCTTAACAGTCTAGCAAATTGTGCTTAAGGTGAATGGCCTAATCAAGCTATTGCAAAGCATATAAAATGGTGAAGCGCGTGGAGAGGTAGTGAAAGATATTGGTATGGGTTTTTAGAAGTCATAGTGACCTTCAAAAACTTGACGAATACCCATCAACCACCTCCCCACGCGCGACACGTCATCCCTTCCGGCTAGTTGTGACAGGATTGCTGATCACTCCTGCATGTGTAGTAATGGGTAGCCGAGCCAGCTCGGGACGTTACGGCCAATGTAATGACGACCATTATCGCCCAGACAACCAGTAGAGCTGCTCCCAGACGCCAGCGTCCTGTGATGAGCAGGAGTATGGCTATGACGAGCAGTACAACCAGGATTACTTCGAGCAGCGTATGGCCGCTCATCCGTGGTCGCCTGTCGAGACGGCTGCGGAACCGTTCGAGCTGATCGTGTACTTCACCCAGGGGTATCCGTTGTAGTGGACCGTGAAGATTCCGTACGACATGCTGTAATGCCAGTGGCCCGTGCGCTGTGCAATCAGGCTGCTGCCACTACGGCCCGGTCCGTAGTTGCCCACCGAGTCCAGGCCGACCCACTCCCAGCCGCCTACGTTTGCGGCCAAGAAAGTGTGCTGCGATATGTTGCTCGTGACTTGATCCGGAGACCAGAAGTTGTAGATCCGGCTCAGGTAGGAGATGCACGGGCAGTAGACGGTGTTGTAGTACTCGATGCAGTAGTACAGCGGGACCGTGAAGGCGTAAAGCTTCACCCCGAGGTAGTTCTTGCCGTACGCCGTGTACGACAAGTTGTGACAGGAGAAGGAGTGGTGGATGAAGATGTTCGGGGTGACCGTCGTCTGCTTGGTCAGGCTGCTGGTCGATGGCGATACTGCCGGCAGCATGATCTTGGTGTTCGAGAAAAACACCGGGATCATGTCCTCCTTGTGGGACTTCTGAGCCACCGCGATCTGAAGATCGGTGTAGCCCGCAACCCGCGCGGCGGCCGCGAATGAGTCATTCGTGACCGTCGGGAGAGCAAGTGCCGACGCCGATTGAACGCTGGCAGCTGCCTTGGTCGGGTTCGCCGTCTGAGCAGTCGTCGTTGTAGCAGCGATCGATGCTGCCAGAAGGAACACGGCAACAAGTGCTACGATCCTTCGAATCCGTGAAGTCGTCATGACGACTTCCTTTCTGTGTTGGTGGTACGGATCGGACTCCGCCTTCCGGATGGAAGGTGAAGCTGTAACTCCTTTCGGATGGTTGGGATGGGATTACCGTTCTCCCTAGATGGAAGGCGGAATGGTAAAGATAATTAATACTTGGGTATTACCGGTATAAATGTATCGTCACTATTCCGCCTTCCTCTGCAAGTATGCAAGATTTAGCCTAAAAAGATGATGTGTCATATTCTGCCGGGAACTTACAGCAAAGCCTCCTTAAAAAATAAGGGGGTCGTGTCAGCTCAACCAGTGCAGATTCGCTAGTGGCGGAAGGCTGAACTTCTACCTGCGAATCTGCATTGGTTAGGCAGAGCATATGATTTACAATAGATTGATTTATTAAATTACGTTCATGAACTTAATGAATAGCCCATGAGCTATCTACTGTATTATCATTAAAACGCGAAAAAATCAACCCTTATGTAATAATTACTGCAATCTAGCAAATTGCTTATGGTTTCCTGTTTCAGCAAATCTTCTAAGATGTTGTCGGGTATTCCCCCTCCTATTTATACTACCGTTAGATCAGACAGCTTGCAGATCAGCAATCACTATTTTCTTCATTTGCATCATGGCCTCAAAAGCCTTAGGGTTGGCCGATCCGTTCGGCCCCTGCATCAGATCATCCATGTTTGCGGGCACAATTTGCCAGCTCAAGCCAAACTGGTCTTTACACCAGCCACACTGCTCAGACTCTGGCACGCTGGAAAGTTTTTCCCAGAAATAATCAATTTCAGCTTGATCTTTACAGCTTACAGAAAAGGAAATTGCTTCATTAAACTTAAACTCCGGACCGGCATTGATAGCCACAAAGCTTTGACCAGCCAGCTCAAAGCTTACAGTCAACTCTTTGCCGGCCAGTGATTGTTGAAAGTCAGCCAGCCCTTCGGTTGGATAATACGAAATGCCCGTTATTTTGGCATCCGGAAAAACCGATACATAAAACTCTACAGCCTCTTTGGCGTTACCGTCAAACCATAGATTAGGTACTATTTTTTGGACATTCGCCATGTTATCACTCCTCCGTTACGTTTATATAAATTATACACCGCGGCATTTCATATCTAGATTTCTAGGATGCACAGCTTTGGTTATTCTCACGTTAGAGTGCTAGCAGCGTGGCAGCAGTCAGCAGTATGGTATAGCTTGGCAGCATCTTGTTTGCAGGTTTCACAGATCAGCACCAGATCATTACAGCTTGCAAGAGCGCAATTTTCGTAGTTGTTGGTTTTGCCGCCGCAATGAATACACGCACCGATTATTTTGGCATGATCGGAAAATTCCATCCCCATGCGGTCATCAAAAATATACAAGGAACCTTCCCACAGG
>Ga0157374_10003276_pt1 | contig 13602 bp, 12 predicted proteins | sample M25metaG_FD_115308 | JGI IMG/M metagenome (GOLD analysis project Ga0157374, IMG submission 115308) | Miscanthus rhizosphere microbial communities from Kellogg Biological Station, Michigan, USA - M2-5 metaG | ecosystem: Host-associated > Plants > Roots > Rhizosphere > Soil | place: USA: Michigan...
CGTGCGGCCGATCACTTTTATATCCGCTATTTTAGCCAGTTGCGTAGTGATCTCTTCAGTGATCCCATCAATAAAACTTGCCTCCTCCGGACTGTTTGTATAATTATTAAATGGTAATATGACCACCGACCTGTCTTTTCCTTTAAACCCGTTTTTATTTTTCAGTTCTTTAGATATAAAAAATGCACACAGGGTCACGATGATAAATGCAGATGCTGCGATGATCCATTTTTTGCGAGCCGATTTTGTTTTACCTTCTTTCAACTTTCCTGTTAGTTCTTCTTTCCGGGGAACCGTGAGTCCCTCGTTTGCCAGCGCAAATACTTCCATTGGCTCATCCACATTTTTAAATTCAAAACTTCCTAATGAAACAGATTTGAAATCGGGCTGGTTCCTGATCTTATCAAAGATCTCTTTTGAAAACAAAATTGAATTGCCCTGCGCTAAAGACTGGATGCGGGAAGCTACATTAACGCCATCACCAAATATTTTTCCATCTTCAAGAAGAACTTCCCCAATGTGCAGGCCAATACGCAACGGAACTTTTGGTTCATCCCGCAATTGCTTTTGTATTTGTATCGCACAACGCACTGCTTCAGTGGCACTGGAAAACGAACAAAGACATCCATCACCATAGTCATTTAAGATTTCACCGCCATGAAAAGGGACAAATTGTTTTAAAACACTTATATATCGTCTTGCAATGGAAACGGCGTTTTGCTCATCCTGCTGCATCATAGCAGTGTACCCAACAATATCGGTAAACAGAATGGCTGCTAAGTGGCGGCGTTGGTTCTGCATTGATCGGCTTCAATAAGTAAGAGAAAGAATTTACTTCTAATTTAAGCCTTTTTAGTATGCAGTATAAAAAATACAAGCCTTGACGATGGGAGAAAGGTTGCGCAGAATATGATACACAGATTAAAATTTAAAAAGCAAAAAAATGGATCATTAAGTCTTCTGCAAAGGATGCCTTTTTTTTGAGAAATGAATATTAGATCGCCGGCTTACCCTGTTGCTTAAACTCACCCTGTACTCTTAACTCTTCCAGTTTCTTTTTACCATAGGCCGTCCGCGTGATAACAACAAACAGAACCGGTACAATAAAAATAGCTAGTGATGTAGCCGCGAGCATTCCGCCAAACACTGTCCACCCAATTGTCGAACGGGCAATAGCACCGGCCCCTTTCGCAAATGCCAACGGGAGTACCCCTAATATGAAAGCAAAAGATGTCATCAGGATAGGACGTAACCGCAACCTGACTGCTTCCAATGTTGCCTTCAACAATTCCATACCATCATCAACACGAATTTTTGCAAACTCAACGATCAGGATAGCATTTTTTGCGGAAAGGCCTATCAATGTTATCAAACCAATTTGCGAATAAACGCTGTTACTCAATCTTGGAATAAAAATTAAGGTGAGTATAGCACCGAATGCTGCCAGGGGCACGGCGAGCAAAACAGAAAAAGGAACGGACCAGCTTTCATACAGTGCTGTCAGGAACAAAAACACAAACACAATGGACAAGGCAAAAATGTAAATCGAGCTTGAACCTGCCTCTATTTCCTGTTTACTTAACCCGGCAAATTCATATCCATACCCTGCCGGTAATGTTTTAGCTACTTCCTGCAAGGCTTCAATGGCCTGGCCGCTGCTATAACCTTGTTTGGGCGTACCATTTATTTCAGCAGAACGAAATAAATTGAAATGCGAAATGACAGGCGCATTCTCGATCACTGTATAACTGGTCAAAACACTCAGTGGTAATAAATTCCCGGATTGATTTCTTACATAATATTGATCCATGTCCTTTATATCACCGCGAAATAAAGAATCAGCCTGTGCCACTACATGAAAATTTCTTCCATAAATAGTAAAGTCGTTCACATAACGGCTGCCCAGGAAAGTTTGCATGGTGCTATACACATCGGCAAGCGATACACCCAGTTTCTTGCATTTATCCCTGTCAACATCTACCTGGTAAGCTGGCGTTCTCGCAGTGAAATAAGAAAACGCTCTTCCTATTTCAGGGCGTTTGTTCAACTGGGCCACAAAGTTATTTACTACTCTTTCGAATGCCTTTATATCGTCATTGCTCTCCTGTTGTTCCAATTCAAAAGTAAATCCTGCTGTTTGTCCTAATCCCGGGATGGCCGGTGGCTGGATCACCAGGATGTTGGCCTCTTTTATAGAAGCAAACCGTTTTTGCATTTCAGCAATGATTCCCTGTATTTGCTGCTCCTTACTGGTTCTCGTACTCCATGGCTTCAATTGGCAAAAAATAGTGCCGCTATTTGATTTCGATGCAAACGTTATTACATTCAATCCTCCTAATGCTGCATAATGGTTGACCCCTGGTAGTTTTGATGCTGTCCATTATCCTGTTCAGCGTCACCAGGCTTCGTGATGTTGAAGAAGCTTCCGGTAATTCATAGGTAATATATAATCGGCCTTCGTCTTCAGTTGGAATAAAACTAGTTGGCTTTGCTTTGAATAAAAAATAAGTACCCACCACAAGACACAGCAGTAATATAAGTGCATACCTGCTGCCTTTAATAACTTTTCTTACTGTATTCGTGTATTGACGTGTTACTCTTTCAAACCATGTGTCGAAATAATAAAAGAATTTATTTACTCCTTTGGCCTTTTTGTCCAAATGATGCGGACGGAGCATTAATGAACACAACGCCGGTGTAAGAGACAGGGCAACGAATGCTGAAATAAGAACAGAGATGGCAATAGTGATCGCAAATTGCTGATACAGTCTTCCCAGGATACCCGGAATAAAACCAACAGGTACAAACACGGCCGCCAGGATCAATGCAATGGCAATAACAGGGCCTGAAATTTCCTTCATTGCCGCAATTGTTGCCTCTTTGGGTGTTAGCTTTTTATCATCAATATAGTGTTGAACAGCTTCCACTACAATGATGGCATCATCTACTACAATACCTATAGCGAGTACAAAACCAAACATCGTTAATGTATTGATGGTAAAACCAAAAACCGAAAAAAGTGCAAATGTACCGATGATAGAAACCGGGATCGCAAGAACCGGGATCAAGGTTGACCTCCAGTTTTGCAGAAAGAAAAATACCACAAGAGTTACCAATCCCAGGGCAACCAATAAAGTCTTCACAACTTCATCAATAGAAACCTTCACGACTGAAACTGATTCGAAGGGCACAACATAATCTACGTCTACCGGGAAAGATCTTTTCAGGTGGTCCATTTCCTTATACACTTCATCAGCTGTTTCCAACGCGTTGCTTCCCGGGGCCTGGTAAACGAGTAAATAGGATGCCCTCTTTCCATCAACAAAAGAATTACTTGCGTAACTGAATTTACCAAGCTGTACCCGCGCAACATCTTTTAAATAAACAATGGAGCCATTATCGGGATTTGATCTTACCACAATACTATCAAATTGCTGTGGCATACTCAACCGGCTGTTGGTAAGGACAGAATATTCAAATGCCTGTACATTCTGCTGAGGAGGAGCACCAATAGTGCCGGCGGCAACCTGCAAATTTTGCTCCTGCAAAGCATTCACTACATCATTTGCAGTTAATCCTTTCTGTGCCAGCTTATCTGTTTGCAACCAAATACGCATACTGAAGTCATCTGCCCTTGTAAAAACATCTCCGATGCCTTTTAACCTGAGCAATGCATTCTTTACAAAAATATTTGTGTAATTATCTAAAAAAGTAACTGCATGCGTTCCATTAGGTGAATAAATGGCTACCAGCATTAAAATACTCGGATTGCGTTTCCTGGTAACGATCCCCAAATTTTTTACATCAACGGGTAAGGCAGGAGTGGCAATGCCAACCCGGTTTTGAACATCTAATGCACCTGAAGTAACATCAGCACCTACGTTGTACGTAACCGTGATCGTACTCTGTCCGCTGGAGGTACTGTTGCTTTGCATATATGCCATTCCCGGCGTACCATTCACCTGCGTTTCAATGGGAGTCGTGATCGTTTGTTCAACAGTTTGCGCATCTGCTCCATTATAGATTGTACTAATGTTGACCGTTGGAGGACTGATATCCGGATATTGACTGATCGGCAAATTAAGGATGGATAAAACGCCTATTAACACGATCACGATGGAAATAACGATAGCGGTAACGGGCCTTCTTATAAAAGTATCAGCGATCATAACTGTTTTGACATTGTAACATTTACTCTTGCACTATCTCTTAGTCTTTGAAACCCTTCGGTTATAATTTTGTCACCTTCATTCAATCCCTGGTGTACAACTACTTTGTCATTGATCCTTGGTCCCAGAGAAAGTTTTTGTTGAATGGCCTGGCTGCTGTCATTTACTACAAATACAAAGTACTCTCCCATCTGTTCAGTCACGGCTTTGTACGGGATCAACACCATAGAGCTATCTGCTGCGTTATTCTTTATCCGGACATTGACATTCATGCCAGGTTTCAGCAAATTCTGAGAATTGGGAAACACAAGTCGTGTTTTAATTGTACCGGTTTGCGGATCAACAGCGCGGTCAATGAGACTTATCTTGCCGGTTTGCGGGTAAGTAAGACTTCCGGGTAATTGCAATACAAATATTGAATCATTTTTTGCAGATAAATTATTTTGCAATTGAATGAATCGTGAAATTTCCTTTTGATCCACTGCTATATCGACTGCCATGGGATCATCGGACGAGATCGTGTTCAGCAAAGTCTGGTTGGCTGTAACCAATGTTCCCAATTTCACCTGCGATAGTCCTATCGTCCCGTCAAAGGGAGCATCTATGGAAGAATAGTTCACGGTCGTTTGAACATTTCGCACATTTGATTGCGCCGCCTCAACCTGCATTTTTGCACTTTGAAGATCGGACATGGCATGGTCGTATACCTGTCGCGCAACAGCATCCTGTTTTAAGAGTTCGGCATACCGGTCAGCATCTTGCTGAGCTCTTGCCAAATTTGCTTTAGCTACATTCAGGTTAGCAACAGCCTGGTCCAAATTTGCCTCGTATTGCCGACGATCTATCTCATACAATCTCTGCCCTTTCTTAACACGTTGGCCATCCTTAAAATAAATGCCGGTAATATAGCCGGTAACCTCTGCACGCAGATCATCCTGGTTCAATGGAGCAACAGTGGCCGGATACTCATCATAGTACATTGCTTTGCCCTTTTTCACTATTTCTGCACTCACTGCCGCAGGTGGAGGGGCCTTCATTGGATCATCTTTCTTCTTGCTTCCGCATGAAAAAAATAAACCCATCATACCGATTGGAAAAAAAAATATTAAAATTTTATTTCGCATACTTAGTTAATGTTCATCATCATTGTTGCAATGTGCCCAATGCTTTTTGTAGATCGATCTTACTCACCAACAACTCGTACGTTGCCGTGTATAGATTTATTTGCGACGTTCGCAGATCACTTTCGGCAACGATCACATCAAGATAGGTCTTAATACCCTGTTGATATTGGAGCCTGATAACATTGTAAACTTCAATCGCCAGTTGCACATTTTCCTTTAAGGCATCATAATTAGCAAGATTACCTTTATACAACGCCAGGGCCTGTTCGTATTCGGTTCGTATAATACTCTGCAGCGAAACAATATCCCAATCCAGGCGCTCAACCTGCCATCTCGCTGCTCTCACCTGGTAGGTCCTCTTTGTTCCCTGGAAAATCGGAAAATTCAACTGCACACCTACATTTGAATTAGGAAAGGCTCTTTCATATAATTTCCCAAAATCACTGTTGAGATAACCAAAATTGTAAACGCCATAGATATATGCGGAAGGCAGATAACCCCATTTATAGTATTTCAAATTATATTGCTGGAGATTCTTTTCCGTTTGAAGCAGCTGGTATTCGATCCGGTTATTATAATTTACTTCCTGCAGTGTATCAAACCGGATCTCTCTGGCTAATTCTGTACTGTCATATTGTAATTGAAGTTGGGTGCTGTCAGGATAACCCATCAATTGTCTTAAATAAAAATATTTGGCAGTTAAAAGATCCTGTTGCTGTTTCCGTTGTGCTTTTGCGTTGTTTAAAGATATCGTGGCTCGTTTATAATCTGTTTTGTCAACGATGCCACCCTGGTACTGGTTGTATGCATCCTGTAAACTTCGTTCCAGCCTTACAATATCCTCATCAAGTACTGAAATTTGTTTTTGCGTCAGCAACACACTATAAAAGCCTTTGCTAACATCCGAAATAATGCCTATCCTGGTACTGTCTGTTATCTGACTGTAGGCTTTTTTAATATCACCAGAAGTCCTGGCCGCAAGCAGCACATCGGGGTTGAAAATATTTTGTGTGCCGGAAACTCCAATACTGGAGATATTGCTTGTTCCATTAGCTATAAAGGCCCCGTTAAAAAAATTTGTTGGCAATTTTATATTGTGCTGGTAGTACGCATCAAGGCTGATCTGCGGAAACCAATCTCCCAGTTTTGTCCTGATGGTTGCGTTTGCAATCTTTTCATCCAGCAATGATTGCTGAATATGCGGTTGATGTGTCAATGCATATTGAATACAGGCAGGCAAAGTAGCATTTGGCAAACTATCATTTTGAGAAGATTGAGTAAACCCTTTCAGCGAGTAACAAAGGATTGTTACAAAAAAAAGAAATTGGCTTCGCATTATTCCGTACTAAATATTGTTAAGTTCTGCAATAATTCGTGAATACAATGATAATATCCTGTTTTTTTTCCAAACTGCGGTTTTCCACAGACGAACGGCTTGTGATCCTGGCCATACAGTCTCCAATAATATGTCCACAACAACTGAGAATTTAGTTTGTTTATATTTGTTGATAACATGTCTGAAATCCAAAGCACATATTATCATTCACCAGTTGGACTTTTAAAGATCTCAGGAACTGAAGACTACATAACTGAAATCATTTTTAATGATAAGGTTCAAAGGTTAGACGTCAGAAAAAAAAATTTATCACCCATGCTGATACAATGTTTGGAGCAATTGATCCAGTACTTCAATGGGCAAAGAAGGAAATTTGAACTGCCCATTCATCAACAGGGATCTCCTTTCCAGCAGGGTGTCTGGGCGGAACTGGTGGCTATCCCCTTTGGAAAAACGATCAGCTATATTGAACTGGCCCGGCGTATTGGTGACACAAAGGCCACTAGAGCTGTAGCATCAGCAAACGGTAAAAATAATGTCTGCATTATTGTTCCATGCCATCGTGTAATTGGCGCTAACAAAGAATTGGTTGGTTATTCAGGAGGGCTTTGGCGAAAGAAATGGCTTTTGGAACATGAGATGAAAGTGGCGTATGGAGTGCAGACCTTATTCTAAAGTAATCTCAAAAAACAAATTCCAAGTCTCAAATAAATCTCAATAACCACAACTTAAATAAAGTTCAAAAGCTGAAATTATTAAACTCAGCATTTTTTGGTTTTATTTTTATTCTATTTGGAACTTGTGATTTAGTTCTTGTTTTTTAACCCAGCTCTTCGCTTGTAAACGCCAACGGTAAAAGCAAGCTTGCCGATCTAATAACATAAACCTCCCCCTCTATCCCCGCGAGAATTAATCGAATTGGCTTACCTGTTCTTCCTTCACATTCCAATAAAGCCTGGCGGCACATTCCACAGGGAGAAATGGGATGATCACTTTTTATTTTCTTACTTTGATAGCTTACCGCCATTGTTTCAATTGCCATACCCGGATGAAGAGAAGAAATAGCGCTTAGCAAAACTCTCTCCGCGCAAATACCAACGGGATACGAAGCATTTTCCTGGTTGGTTCCCGTAACAATTTTATTGTTTGAAAGTTTAGCCGCTGCTCCTACATGAAAGTTTGAATATGGGGCATACGCCTGGCCAGTGACATTACGGGCCTCAATTAATAATTGGCCGTCATCTGCATCCAATTCATCAATGCCATCGTATACTTCAAATGAAAATTCAAATTTTTTCTCTTGCATGATGATATTTTGTCGTGAATCGTGAGAATCACTCACGACTGACGACTCACGATTTATTTTACAAACCTGAACAAGCGATTCCATCTTGGTCCATGTTCCCAGCTAAACCAGATAATGGATGCTTTGCCGACGACATGATCTTCCGGAACAAATCCCCAAAAACGTGAGTCCTGTGATTTATGACGATTATCACCCATCATCCAGTAATAATCCATCTTGAATGTGTAAGTTGTAGCTTCCTTACCATTTATAAGAATTTTTCCACCTTGCTGGTCCCACGTATTTTTTTCATACACCTCAATGCATCGCCTGTATAGATCGATATTCTGTGGAGTTAAACTAATTGTCACTCCCTTCCTGGGAACCCATAATGGGCCAAAATTGTCTGCGGTCCATTTAAAATAAATTGTGTCATGAGGGAACACATTACTACTGGTTGAAGGATCAATTTCCTTTGTTATTGAACTGGCGATCACTCCAGGGATCTTTTTCAATTTTTCAAGTTCGGGCAATGAAATATTAATGCGATAGACATAACCGGTGCCCGGAGAAAAATCGGGATCTTCATCCTCCTGGTTTAGTTTTATGCCTGCTTCACGCAACTGATCTTCGTCGATCATTACATTGTTTGTTTTGAAATCATAAAATGTAGCTGAGGTGGGGGATACAAATGCCGGCTGGCCATTGACATAAAGAATCGCGTTGATGATCCTTAGCGTATCACCGGGAATACCAACGCAACGTTTTATATAATTGTCAGTTTTATCAACGGGATGGACAGCGATGGGAAGATCGGGGTCATCAAGAATTTGTTGTCTTGCCGCGTCCGAAAACGTACCATTTTGCAAACGAATAAAATCATAGTACGGCCGGGCAGACTGGTAGCCCGGTTTGTTGATCACCGTATCGCCTTCCGGAAAATTAAAAACCACATCATCATTTCTTTTCACTGGTGAAGCCCACCAGCGTATATATGGCACCCTGATCAGCGTGGAATATGATTTCCAACTCGTGCCCGGAACATAGTTGTGAATAAATGGAATTGATAAAGGTGTATTCGGTAATCGGGGGCCATAACTCCACTTGCTTACAAAAAGAAAATCATTTACCAGCAACGTCTTTTCCATAGAAGCGGAGGGAATAGTATATGCCTCAAAAATAAATGTGCGGATAAGTGTGGCTGCAACAATGGCAAAAATGGCCGCATCAAACCATTCTCTTGCTGCCGTTTTTTTGTGTTTTTTTACAGCATCAGGCCCTATATATTTTACGTTTTCGTAGTAAGCGAGATAAGGAAAATAAAATGGAGCTAACAAAGAGGCAAGTATGTGCGAGCCTATCGAGAACTTTCCGTACAACTTGACAAACTCAATAAATATACCCGGGGTAATGAACCAGCCTACTACGGGAATAAATTGCCAGAACACCCAATGCCTCGGCCGTCCGGCAAGCGTTTCCATGATCCAGGTGTTATAAAAAGGAACGAATGCCTTCCATGCAGGCACGCCAGCTTTTTCAAACAATTTCGCCAAACCGAAAGAAGGTAAAAACACAAGCAGAGTTCCGATGAGGTAAATGATCACCAAATGGTGTAGAGGCATATCCTTAGTTTAAGCGGGCAAATTTATTATAATAATTGGCGAACCAAAATTTAAAGCCGCAAAGTTTTGCTAAGAAGTACGATCGGTCGCTGGTTGCTTGTTTCTGGTTGCCAGTTCAGTGCAGTATGGAAATGGCCAGTGACGAATAACCAACAACCAGCAACTATTTAGGCATCACATAACTCCTGACATCATCGACGGTGATCGTTTTACCTGAAAGAATAACCAGTCTCTCTACTACGTTTCTCAGCTCACGGATATTACCTGTCCAGTCATAACCCTGCAATAATTGCATTGTTTCATCATCAATCGTTTTTTTAGCAATCCCGTAATCTTCACAAATATCGGCGAGGAATTGATCTACCAGTGGAGGGATATCGTCTTTGCGTTCGTTTAGAGAAGGTACATGTATGATGATAACGCTCAGCCGGTGATAAAGATCGAGACGGAAAGTTTTTGCATCAACTTCTTTCAAAAGGTCTTTATTGGTGGCAGCGATCACCCGGACGTCAACAGTAATATCTTTATCCGCACCTACTCTTGTGATCTTCCCTTCCTGCAACGCCCGCAACACTTTTGCCTGGGCATTCAAACTCATATCACCAATTTCATCAAGAAAAAGTGTACCTCCGTTCGCCTGCTCGAATTTTCCGATTCGTTGTTTTATCGCTGAGGTAAATGAGCCTTTTTCATGTCCAAATAATTCACTTTCGATCAGCTCACTGGGTATCGCTGCGCAATTCACTTCCACCAGGGGTCCGCCTGCACGATTACTCTTTTCATGTATCCATCTTGCGACCAGTTCTTTACCCACTCCATTGTCTCCGGTGATCATCACTCTTGCCTCAGTGTGAGCAACCTTATCAATGGTCTCCCGTATTTTCATTATTGGCGCCGAGTGGCCGATCATTTCCTGTACCCTGTTCACTCTTTTCTTAAGTACCTTGGTTTCGGAAACGAGGTTACTCTTATCCATCGCGTTGCGGATAGTGATCAGTAAGCGATTAAGATCGGGTGGTTTGGAAATGTAGTCGTACGCTCCCGTTTTTACTGCTTCCACAGCTGTTTCAATATTGCCGTGGCCGGATATCATGATAACGGGGATATCGGGATTAGTTTCACCCGCCTTTTGCAAAAATTCAATGCCATCTATTTTTGGCATTTTTATATCACACAGCACTACATCATAATTTCTTTCTCTAAACTTTTTGAGTCCTTCCTCTCCATCAGAAGCTTCATCAATTTTATAGCCTTCAAAAGAAAGGATTTCGCTCAGCGTTTTCCGTATCGCTTTTTCATCATCGATGATCAAAATATCAGCCATTGATTAAAACTATTTAGTTCGCAAAAATAGCTGAAAACCCTCTAAGGTGAGTCTTTGTTAATGACAGGAATTTTTCCGAATTACACGAACGAAGACTCTGCTGATCCGGTAAACTACGCTAAACCGTTTATGGTTAGCTCTTCCTGCAGCTTCTACATTAGTGTAATTCGATTTAATTCGTGTTGTGAAGTGGGTAAAACAAAAGAGGCCGGGATAGAAATCCAGCCTCGTATAAAATCCAATATCCTATGAAAAACCGTGACAAAGATGTATTTAATAATTGAAACGTTGCACTTCTATTTTAAAAATCTTTTTAACAACCTGTGAAAAAATAAAACCCGGAAAATTTCCGGGTTCCAAAAGAAATACAGAGAAACATTGTTATTTATTTAAATACATCACATCTTTTACCAATTTCACTGTGCGGGGAACATCGGGTAATGCAGCAGCAACGAGATTGGGTGCATAGTGAAGTGGAGCATCTGCCGCTGTAATGCGACGAACAGGAGCATCAAGATAATCGAAACCTTCCTTTTGAATGTGATAGGCAAGTTCAGAAGATACTGAACCAAACGGCCATTGTTCCTCGACAATTACAAGGCGATTTGTTTTTTTCACACTTTCAAGAACAGTCATCCAGTCAAGCGGGCGTATGGTTCTGAGATCAATAACTTCTGCATTTACATCTTCTTTTTCCAGTTCTGATGCAGCAGCCATTGCTATTTTCATCATTTTATTAAACGAAACAATGGTAACGTCACTGCCTTGTTTTTTTATATCGGCTTTACCAAGCTCAATATAATATTCCTCGTCGGGTACTTCCCCCTTGTCTCCATACGAGACTTCACTTTCCATAAATATCACAGGATCCTCTTCATAACGAATTGACTGCTTCAATAACCCTTTTGCATCATAACCATTACTTGGAGAAACAACTTTTAAACCCGGTATATTGGCATAGAGGTTTTCGTAAGCTGTTGAATGTTGTGCACCCAATTGTCCTGCAGAACCACTCGGGCCACGAAAAACAATTGGACAGGAGATCTGGCCGCCGCTCATGGCAAGCATTTTGGAAGCCGTATTCAGAATTTGATCCAACGCAAGATTTGCAAAGTTCCAGGTCATGAATTCAACAATGGGTCGCAGACCATTTTGAGCAGCTCCTACACCCACTCCTGCAAATCCCAATTCTGAGATTGGTGTATCAATGACTCTTCTCGGGCCAAATTCCGCCAACATACCCTGGCTCACTTTATAGGCACCATTGTATTCAGCCACTTCCTCTCCCATTAAAAAAACTCTTTCGTCCCTTCTCATTTCCTCCACCATCGCTTCACGAAGAGCTTCACGATATGCAATTTGTCTTGCCATGCTTTCTTTTCAATTTTATCCCGAATATTTTCGGGAGGCAAAAATATGCGAGAATAATGAATAATTAATAATGAATAATGAATAATTGCTCATACAACTCCCTATGGCGACATCAGAAACCGGTAATAATCAACCAGTATCTTTGTTGAAATGGAACGGAATCATCATACAATTATAATTATAGGCGGTGGACCCATCGGCCTGGCCTGCGCACTGGAAGCTAAAAAGGCAGGGTTGGATTATTTGATCCTGGAAAAAGGAACACTCGTTAACTCATTATACAATTACCCGGTTAACATGACTTTTTTTTCTACATCAGAACGATTGGAGATCGGGGGGATACCTTTTGTCTCTAATAATCCCAAACCCACACGACCAGAAGCATTGGAGTATTATCGCCGGGTCGCGCTTTCAAATCAAGTCAATATTCATTTGTTCGAAAAAGTGTTACAGATCAATTCCCAGTTACCTGCTACTGGCAACGCGAAACAGGCAACTTCATTTTTAGTTACAACTGACAAAACAACCTATACGGCTGATTACATCATCATCGCAACCGGTTTCTATGATATTCCTTACAAATTAAATGTACCCGGAGAGGATCTGCCAAAAGTTACACACTATTATAAAGACCCGCATTTTTATGCTTTTCAAAAAGTGATCGTTGTAGGTGCCAGTAATTCTGCCGTTGATGCAGCGCTTGAAACCTGGCGCAAAGGCGCTGAAGTGACCATGGTCGTAAGAAAAGATCAGATCGGGCCCAGGGTAAAATATTGGGTAAGACCCGACATCATCAATCGCATCCAGGAAGGTTCGATCAAAGCGTATTTTAATTCCACTATAAAAGAGATAAGGGAAGATGAAGTAGATATTCAAACACCAGATGGGTTAGTGACGATTAAAAATGATTGGGTGATCGCCATGACAGGTTACCAGCCAAACCTTGATTTCTTGCAGAGCCTGGGCATACATTTATCAGATGATGAAGTGAAGAAACCGGCATATGATGATGCATCCTATGAGACCAATGTCAGGAATATTTTCATAGCGGGTGTTATTTGCGGCGGAATGAATACTCACCGCTTATTCATAGAAAATTCAAGAGAACATGCAGAGAAAGTAATAGAAACAATAAAAAAAAGAACGAGAGGATAACAATAATTACACAATACAATACATTTATATCCGAAAGCTTTCCATCTTGAGATTTGTCAAAAAAGGTAAAATCCCATACCTGCCATGTAAGACTCCCTGCTCCTTGTAACAATTTTTTCTCGAAAAAGCCGTTTTACAAAATTAGGCGGAATACGCAGTTAAGATAAGTGTAATCCGACCATAATTCCAGTTCTAATGAAAACCAAGCCAATATCC
>Ga0157374_10003278_pt1 | contig 13601 bp, 12 predicted proteins | sample M25metaG_FD_115308 | JGI IMG/M metagenome (GOLD analysis project Ga0157374, IMG submission 115308) | Miscanthus rhizosphere microbial communities from Kellogg Biological Station, Michigan, USA - M2-5 metaG | ecosystem: Host-associated > Plants > Roots > Rhizosphere > Soil | place: USA: Michigan...
GAGCAGTAGAAATAAACTTGTACATTAGTTCATCATTCGGCTTCAGTTGTCGGCGGACGGAACACAGAATATCGCCACATCGCCAAGCCGTTTAACGTTGTAAGCCATTTTATTCAGACACTTCTAAAATTAAAAGAGCGATTAACACAGAACAAAATTCCTTCAAGATTAAAGAAGCAACTGCTGCTGACGTGAAAGCATTGGCTGCACTGCATGTGACAACTTTCAATGAAACACACAGCGGTTTTAAAGCACCAACTTATGAAACACGTGAGTGGCAATGGCAAAAGGCTTTTCAAGATAAAGATGACAGTTGGTTCTGTTTGGTAATTGAAAAGAAAGACGAAGGTTTAATTGGATTTGCCAAAGGACAATCTTATAATCATGCTGACCATGCAGAATTTTCGGGTGAGCTTAATAAAATCTATCTTCTTCGCAAGTATCATAGATTAGGTTTAGGGCGACAATTAGTTTGTAAAGTTGCCAATGAATTTATAAAGCGTGGAATAAATTCAATGTTGCTATTTGGTGACGCAATTAATCCATCAAATAAATTTTATGAACAAATGGGTGCAGAAAAATTGTTTGCAAAGAATGGAGAATTTCACGGCGGTTATGGTTGGACAGATTTAAAAAAACTTGTAGCTAATTGTAAAAATGTTTGACCGCTGCTTTATAATTTTTAAAAACTTATAGACAAAAAACGGCTTACAACAAAAGTATTTGCAATAGCAGGGGGTGACGGAAGAGCAATCGGCAGCAGTAACATTAATCATCTTCAGTTCGGGCTTGAGATTAATAAGTAAGCGTAATGAGACATACCCTAATATTTATAGCGACAATTTTCCGTTCCTACAGAGTTACTTGTAGAAAATTCTGTAGTTGTAAATACAATACAGCATTCTTTTGAGGTAACACTATGACGAATAAAATAGTTACATGTTTTCACCGCTTAACGTCGTATTCCCTGTATCATCAAAATTATGATATCTAAAAAGTTCTTTTGTTATGATACCACAATTCTCCTGCAGTTGCGGTAATGTGCATGATAATACTTTAAGGTTTTTGGGGAGGCCTTTTTCTATTTCAAAAAAATCGAGTGATAGCACATTTTTTTCGTCTACCGTGTGAGACCCTTTTAGCCCTTTAAAAATACGATAGGCTGCATCCCGATCATTGCCTATTGCAAATCTGGCAAAGGTTTCCGTACCATTAAAGGTTTTAAAAGTAAATGATATAAAAAATTCCAAAGCCATAGAAACTGTATTGCATAAGAAATGCCATGCAGGCCCAAAGGCGGAAATCTGTCATTTTGCATGACAATTTTTCAATTTTCGAAAGAAAAAAATCAGGTATTACGCATATAAGTTGACCCGTAGTTATCTAAACATTGTTTAACCCTTTTTAAAAGAAAATTGCCATGAAAGTATTGACTAAAACTTTTTACAAACGTGCTGCAAATTTACCAGAAAAGTGCTTAACACAAACGCCAAGACGATGATTTTAATAACCCATACCACATATTTTAAAATATATCTATAGCAAAACAGCCTTATACAAGCTGTTTATTTTACCACACCGAATTTTTGACATTGAATCTGAATTTTTTTCTTTTTACTAAAGTCATTTTTTCATATCTCAAAAAAAAATTTCTCATGGCATATAGATTGTGTTTCCTGATTTTAAAATCATTTTTAAACATTTAAAACGGAGGTAAATATGACACTCGTAAAAAGAAACGGAAGTTTTTTAAATCCGCTGCCAATGCTTTTTGATGATTTCTTTAACCGCGATTTGTTTGGCTGGAGTAATTCCAACTTTTCAAACACCAACACTACTATGCCGGCAGTTAATATTAAAGAAACCGCAGAAAACTATGAAGTTGAGGTGGCGGCCCCAGGCATGAGTAAAAACGATTTCAAAGTAGAACTTGATGGCAATGTATTAACCATCAGTTCTGAACGAACAAGTAAAAACGAAGAAAACGATTACGAACGTTATGCCCGTAAAGAATTCAGTTATCAATCTTTTCAGCGCACTTTCACTTTACAGAAAGATGTGGTAGATATTGATAAGATACAGGCAAAGTATGAAAACGGTTTGCTTCACTTACTCATTCCTAAAAAGGAGGAAGCAAAACAAAAGCCTCCAAAGCTTATTCACATTTCCTAACCAAATATCTTATTTGTTTTTCAAAGAGGCTGTCTCAAAAGGGCAGCCTCCTTTCATTCACACTGTGTGGAAAAATACCAGTGAGAAAAATCTCAGAAATATTGTCTTAGCTGCATGACGCAAGCGAAGTTCAAAACATTGCTCATAACGTGAAGAAAAAAGCAGCATAAAAAAGAGAAAAAGAGCCGAAAATCAGCAAAAAATTAAACCGGATTTATACGCCACTCTATAAACCAACATAACGCTTAAAAAAATAAGAGGACATCGCTGAGTATACTATGCTCTATAGCTCTCCATATAAATGAAAAAGAGGCTATCCCTAACTTTTGAGACAGCCTCTTTTTTATTCTGTTGCTTTTCGTCGTTGTGTTTTATGAGCATCAAAACAAGCTTTGATAACTTCATATACTGATATCCAACTTATCAGAACTTCCATATACTACAGTACCATTTTGCATTTGCAACTCACTTCCATTAGAGTCGTAAGTAAGTGTATAAGTAACTTCAAGATGCTCTTTTTTGTCAAGCACGTTGGGTACAGTTACTTGTTGTGTCAATGCATTTTCTAAAGACGGGTACTGTTTCAGCAGTTTTGCGTCGAATGTTTTGTCCCAAACAACAGAACGATTGGTTCCTCTTACTTTCGTGATGGTGATGTGTAAGGTTGCAGATGTGTTATTATAAACGTCTGATGTGTAGTTGTCGCCTTTGTACACAGCGAATGAAATATTTTTGTTCACAGTTTTTTCTGTTTGCGCAGTTCCTTTCGTTGTAGTATAAATGGCCGCACCAAAACCGAACCATGCAAGAGGCAACCATAATAGATACTTTTTCATAAAAATCAATTTGCCATTAATAAAACAAACGGCATGACTATTTCAGTTAAGCGACGTTAAACCGGTGATAAATGGCAAACGATTCTTATGATTGGCTTTAAAAAATGATGATCAAAAAAAGAGGTTGTTTAAATCGTTGATAGTTTTAAAAGAAACCGTTCGCTTTCGATACAAGAATGTTCTTAAGTGATACAACTTGAAGAATTTTTATGTAGTCAGCATTGGAACAAGTATGAACTTTTGTTGCGTCGCACTCTTTAATAAATCCTATTCAGCAGGATAAAAACAAGTCGTCACCTTACTTTAAAAACACCATTGTTTTTGATGCCACAACATTTCCATTCGTTACTAAAGTGTATTTGTATGCACCCGGTTTTAATTCGCTTGCATTGATTTGTGATTGTCCGCTCTGCGTGGCCTGTAAAGTTTTTATAAGTCTCCCTGTTGCATCATAAATCATGATCTGCGCATTTGCACCGGCAGGAACGGTGTAACGAATAATGGTATTTTGATTGAATGGATTTGGTTGATTTTGCAGTAATGAAACACCAGCTATTTGTTTGCCACTCACATCATTGCTGCTAACTGAATTCAGCGCTTTTTCTAATTTAGCGATTCGTTCTTCAAGAGTGATTATTTTCTGTTGCTGTTCCTGCATGCCTTTTATAAGTAGTGGAATAAAAGCATTATATTCTATAGCTATTTTTGAAGCAGGCACTTTTGAAAACATTCCTGCCTCATCTGCGGATACTTGCCAATCTCTTACCACTTCCGGGACAACTTGTTGAACTTCCTTTTCTACCAATCCGAATTTCTGCACATTCCCATTTCGTGAATCTTGATATGAAATAGGGCGAAGTTTCAAGATTTCTTTTAATCCTGATTTTAAGTTCTGAACATTAGCATTAGGACCCAATGCCAAAGAGGAAAAATATTGCAAAGCGTGTACAGATGACCAGGTCAGTGCAGTTGTACCTAAACTGTGTAAACCGTCATTATCCGGAACAAGATTTCCATGGGTTTCAATATCAAGTGATGCCGTACCATCCCTTATGAATTGCGCATCATCAAAAATTATTCCCGTTGCTTCGCCATCAAAATTAAGGTCCCCTGCAACCTGCAATCTGCTCGTTGGAGATGCTACTCCAACTCCAAGATTACCTGCACTTGTCAAGGACATTCTTGTTACATTACCGTTGGTTCGAAATTGAAGGCCATTTTGAAGTGAAGAGTTGCTGTAAACAATGCCACCACTTACACCACTCGCAGGTTTTCCAAATAAAATGCCTGTTTCATTTGCATCGGGGGCCAGCAAACTAAGAAAGCAATCAGTGGAATTTTCAACTACCAAAGGAGAATTTACATTTGCTGTTACTATACCGGCGTTTCCTTTAAAAACATGGAGTGTGTTATCGGGTGTTGTAGTACCAATTCCAACCTGGCGATTTCCGTTTACAAGAAGCGCAATGGTTGTACCTACATCAACCCGGAAAGGGTTTAATGTAGCGGCGTTTCTTATATGAACTTTCGCTGCAGGGTTAGTGATACCAATTCCCCATCTTCCATTCGGGGCTAACCTTCCGCGTTCAATATTGTTGGTTTCAAAAATAACAGGCTGATTATTATTTGAGCCAAGAGATCCACCACCCACGGGCACTACATTACCTCCAATTACCCAATTTTGAGCCAAAAGATGAAGGTTGAAAAAAAGGGTAATCAGTATTGAGATAAAAATTATTTTCTTTTTCATAAGTCATGTTTTGAGTGAACAATAAAATATATTTCATTCGTAAAAATATCAGCCTTGCTATGGCGGAATATTGTTACAAGGGAGAATGTTGATTGGATTATTTACTATAGCGATCAAATTATACATCGATGGAGCTTTTAGTATTGGTTTTTCAGAGTTACTTTCAGAGTTTCTCTAAAGATAACAGTGGGCTTAAGGCATTGTCAATACCACTTTAGTAGTAAAATGAAATTTTGTTTTTGATGATGTGTTTGATGAGAAATGATATGAACGATGAAAAGTGCGACGCAAGACCTTAATCCCCTAAGAGGAATTTTACAAAATGAACTTGAGCGTGGTTTCTCTTGATGCCCATATATTCTTCAGATGAAGTGATTGCGACGCAACGAAGACGCCATGAAAAACTAAAGCCGGTATCATAAAATGATTCACAAAAATTTTTTGCTCAATCACTTCTTGCCAAAATATTTGTTTAATGCTTCTGTGCGATTTTTCACATGCATTTTTTCGTAGATATTAAAACAATGCTTTTTAATTGTTTCAGGACTTACATTAAGTTGGGCGGCAATTTCTTTATATAGTAATCCCTTTGCTAATAGTTCAAGCACTTGCCTTTCTCTATCCGTTAAATGCAGATCAACTTCCTTTTTTCTGAAAGCTTGCACTACTTTTCGTGCCACCTGTCCACTCATTGGTGCGCCGCCATTTACAACTTCAAAAATTGCTTCGGTAATTTTTTCGCGTGAAGATGTTTTTAAAATATATCCGTGAGCACCTGCTTCCAACGCCTGGAAAATTTTTTCATCATCACCGTAAACCGTGCATATAACTGAAAGTGTTTTGGGAATATGATGGCTGAGATATTTTACAAGTTGAATTCCGCTAATGCCCGGAAGAGTAATATCTACAAGCGCTACATCAGGTTGTAATAATAATAATTCACTTTTTGCATCTTCGGCATTGCTGAAAGTTTTTAAAAGAGTAAGATCTTTTGTGTTCATGATCAGTTGAGTTAAAGCATCCCTGTAATCTTCCAGGTCTTCTATAATAACAACACTGATCATGCAAGTAAATTAGAAAAGATTTTTAGTGATTCAAATAACACTTTTGTGTAACAGATTTTCAACCGGAACGGAGCAGGCAACAGTTGTTCCGTCATAATTTACAAATTGAATAGAACCACACAAAGTTTCAATTCGTCTTTGCATATTTTGTAAACCGTTGTGAAAAAAATTTGCATCCGGAAGTTGAAATCCTTTACCATTATCATGAATAAAAATTTCAAAACTTGCTGAAATGATAATGCGCACTTCAACTTCTGTTGCATGTGCATGCTTTACAATGTTGTTCAACGCTTCTTTTACGATCAAAAATATCGCACGACGCGAATGTCCTTCTATTCCCCAATCAGGAATATTTTCCGGCTCAAAAAAAACACAATGAATATCGGTGTTATCGAAAAAATTCATCGTGTATTCACGTATGTATGCAACAAGACCTTCGAGATTGTCATTGTTAATATTCAAAGCCCAAACAATCTCATTCATTTTTTGCACAAGCTCTTTTGAAGATTCAGATATTTTATTTATTGGATTGATATTTTCATTACTTAATGGTTTTATTTTTATCAACTCTGTCAGCAATCGTATGGTTGAAAGACCGCTTCCAACTTCATCATGCAAATCCATAGAAATTTCTTCACGAATATGGCTTAGCCGCAGAGCAAGTTTTTTATTTTCTTCAAGCTCTATTATAATTTGTTGTTGCGAAGCATTATAATCATCCTGCACTGCTTTCACTTTATATACAAGAGCAATGTTAAGGATAAACAACTCTGTTAATACGCCTAACTGCAGGTATAGCATGTGATCGGGATTTAATAATAATGGATCATTATTGTGCCATGCTGCAAGCATTGAAACAAATGTTCCTCCCGCGATCCAAATTCCCGCAGTTACAAGAAATCTGTTTAAAGTATGTTTTTGAAAAAGGATATACCCAATTACCCACAGAGAAAAAATAAATATAAGCGTGAAAATGCCGGTGTAAATTTTTGCATGAAAAATAAAATTGGAAGTGAACGAAAGGGTAAGAACATTGAGAACACAAAAAGAAAAAATTATATATTCCGTAATTTTTACAAACCTGTTGAGACGCGGATTCAGATCACTGAGATTCAGAAATAATCTGCCAAAGGAAATGTACAATCCATAAGCTAAAAACAATACAGATTTTTCAATGTATAAAATATTCAATGAAAAATTTCCAAACAAGAGGTTATGATGTTCATCCGAAAAATAAAGCAAGGAAAAATAAATGATGATGGTTAAAATGTGAAGCAGGTAATAAATGTATTCGGTCCGCTTAAAAATAAACCATTGAAATAATACAAAAGCGAATTGAAAGCCCGTGATGCCAAGAAACAGTTCTTCGGATAGCATAAGTAGATTTTAAATTAATCCAGCCATCCTGCATACTCATAAGTGCCTTAGCCGTCCGTTTTGCAATATGCATTTATATAAACCGGAGATGCAGCAGCATTTCTGTAAAATACAAACTTCGAATGAGAAAAGAGAATTGTGCCGATTAAAAGTATAGCGTGAAAGAATAAGAATATCCAACTCAAAAACTCAGAACATAGAACACAGAACATAGAACCCTATTTGTTCACCATTTTCACAAACGGAATGATCATTTCTTCCAAACTAACACCACCATGCTGAAAAGTGTTACGATAGTAATTCACGTAATAATTGTAGTTGTTGGGATAACATAAAAAGCTATCTTCCTTTGCAAAAATGAAAGATGAATTTACAGTTGGCACAGGAAGCCCGGCTTCGCGTGGATCGCGGAACGCAAGTACTTCGCGTGATTCATAATTTAAATTGCGACCATGTTTGTAACGAAGATTCGCTGTGGTTTGTTTATCACCGATCACTTTGTAAGGTGTTTTCACACGCACACTTCCATGATCTGTTGCAAGCACGAGATTTAATTTTTTGTCGCAGATCTTTTTCAATGCCTGGTGCAAAGGACTATGCTCAAACCAACTGCGTGTGATGCTGCGATAACTTATTTCATCTGCCGCTAATTCTTTTAACACTTCCATTTCTGTTCTTGCATGACTAAGCATGTCAACAAAATTGTAGATGATAATGTTGAGGTCATTGTTCAGCATGTTGTGAATATTGTTCACCAGTTGCTGACCATCGTTATGATTCAAAACTTTTGTATAAGAATATTTGATGTCCTCTCTTCTCAAGCGCTTCAACTGACCTTTGAAAAATTCTTCTTCAAATAAATTCTTGCCACCTTCTTCATCATCATTCTTCCATTGAACAGGATTTGATTTTTCAATTTCAATAGGTAACATCCCTGCAAAAATCGCATTGCGACTGTACTGCGTAGCGGTTGGCAAGATGGCGTAAAAAGTTTCTTCTTCAAGAATACGAAAGCTCTCTGCAAAAATTGGCTGAATGGTTTTCCATTGATCGTAACGAAGATTATCGATCAGTATAAAAAATGTTGGCGTTCCTTTTTTTACTTCCGGTAAAATTTTTTCTTTAAACAATGTGTGACTCATCACCGGTACATGATTCGATTTCGATTTTAGCCATAACGCATAATTTTTACTGATGAATTTAAAAAACTCAGTATTCGCTTCCTGCTTCTGTGATTGAAGTATTTCGCGCATTTCAGGGCTGTCGCTCTTTTCCATTTCCAATTCCCAGTACACAAGCTTTTTATAAATGTCCATCCATTCGTTGTAATCAGGATTGCTGTTCAGCGCCATAAAAAGATTGCGAAACTGTTGTTGATATGCAGTGTTCGTCTTTTCAGAGATCAATCTTTTATTATCGATGATTTTTTTCAAACTCAGCAACACCTGGTTTGGGTTCACTGGCTTAATTAAATAATCTGTAATCTGGCTGCCGATCGCGTCATCCATCAGATTCTCCGTTTCATTTTTTGTGATAAGCACAACCGGCACTTGTGCATTAACCTCTTTAATTTTTTGCAGCGTTTCAAGCCCCGTAATGCCCGGCATTGTTTCATCAAGCAAAACAACATCCACCGGATGCTCTTTTACAAAATCAATTGCTTCAAAACCATTGGTCAATGTTTGTACTTCATAACCTTTGTTCTCCAAAAACAATTTTTGCGATTGCAAACTTTCAATTTCATCATCCACCCAAAGTATAGTTGCTAATGCCATAATTTTAATTTACGATTTTGTGATTTCAGATTTACGATTTTTATGCACTTAACTGAATTGCTACTATTAAGCTTTCGTTGTGTCACTCACTTGTACATTCCGTTCATCATTCAACAAGCATCTCATCATCATTACATTTTTACACTTCTACACTTCCACATTTCTAACATTCATCACATCTCCAAATTTCCAAATTCAAACATGGCAAATTATAACTATTAAATCTAAAGCATTACAAATTGTATTTTTGATTTGCACGTTTAACAAATTAGCAACAAGCATGCAATTAAGCAAACGAAAAATTATCAATGATCCCGTTCACGGGTTCATCACCATAGATCATCCGCTGATTTTAAAAACAATTTCTCATCCTTATTATCAGCGACTGAGAAGAATTCATCAAATGGCATTGGCTTATTTGATTTATCCGGGCGCTACACATACAAGATTGCACCACTCATTAGGCGCTTATCATTTGATGAGCCAGGCAATGGATGAAATAAAAGATAAGGGTGCCGAAATAACAAAAGAAGAAGATGTGGCAGTGAAAGCAGCGATTCTTTTACACGACATTGGTCATGGACCATTTTCTCATGCACTTGAAAATGTTTTGATGCCCGGCGTAAATCATGAAGAATTGAGCATTGAGATCATGCACATAATGAGCAAACAATTTAATAATGAATTAGAGCTTGCCATTTGCATTTTTACCAATCAATACAATAAACCATTTCTTCATCAGCTCATCAGTGGTCAGCTTGATGTTGACAGAATGGATTATTTAACACGAGATAGTTTTTTTACCGGGGTAAGTGAAGGAGTGATTGGCTATGCGCGAATTCTTAAAATGCTCGTCGTTCATAACAATCAGTTGATGGTTGAAGAAAAAGGAATTTACAGCGTTGAAAAATTTTTGGTTGCACGCAGGCAAATGTACTGGCAGGTGTACTTGCATAAAACCGTTCTTGCCTGTGAAAAAATGTTAGTGAAAATTATTGAACGTGCAAGAGAGATAAATGCACAATCAATTTCTTCTTCGCTCAATATGTTTCTTCATCACACTTATAACAAAGAAATGATCTTCGGCTTGCTTGATGAATTTTGCATGCTTGATGATTATGATGTTGTCAGTTCTATCAAAGCATGGGCTTCACATGAAGACAAAGTCCTCTCTCTTTTATGCAAAAGTTTATTGAACAGAAATCTTTTGAAATGCAGACTGCAAACAACTCCATTCGATGAAGAAATAATTCAAAACAAAAGAAGAGCTTTAGCAAAACAATTAAATATTTCAATTGATGAGACCGCGTACTTTGTTTTTACCGGCGAAGCAGTGAATACAACTTACACACTTGGTGATGAGCACATCAACATTTTATTTAAAGATGGAACTGTAAGAGATATCTTAAAAGTTGATAACCCGCTTATTCATCAAACGCTTTCCATGCCTGTAAAAAAATTTTACATTTGCGAGCTTAAGGTGTAAGGTAAGGTTGAGGATGTAAGGTTATTGCCTTATACCTACGCCTTCCACCTTTAACCACTAAAATGTTTTTTATGCAATTCTCTGCAGCGCAAATAGCAATGTTAATCAAGGGAAAAGTAGAAGGTGATGCTTCTGCAACAATTAATTCATTTGGCAAAATCGAAGAAGCGAAAAAAAATCAGCTTGCTTTTCTTGCCAATCCTAAGTATGAAGAATATCTCTATTCAACACAAGCCTCAGTTGTTATAATAAATGAAGCGCTTGAATTAAAGCAAGCAGTGAATGCAACACTTATTCGCGTACCTGATGCTTATTCTGCATTTGCAGTTTTGCTAAACAAATATCAGGAAATGATGCGCCAGCAAATGCATGGACTACAGGAACCGGTTTTTATTCATGAAACTGCAACACTTGGAGACAATGTTTTTGTCGGAGCATTTACTTATATCAGCGAGAATGTGCAAGTTGGCAATAATGTAAAAATCTATCCCAACGTTTTTCTTGGCAATAATGTAAAGATCAGCGACAATACAATCTTACATCCGGGCGTAAAAATTTATCATGATTGTGTTGTTGGAAAAAATGTAACGATTCATGCGGGCACTGTTATTGGCAGTGATGGTTTCGGATTTGCTCCTCAAGCTGATGGCTCTAATCAAAAGGTTCCGCAAATTGGTAACGTGATAGTTGAAGATGATGTTGAGATCGGCTCAAACACTTCTATTGATCGGGCAACCATTGGTTCTACAATAATTCGCAAAGGCGCTAAACTTGATAATCTTATTCAGATTGCACACAATGTAGAAGTTGGTGCAAATACAGTAATCGCAGCACAAACCGGAGTTAGCGGAAGCACTAAGATTGGCAAGAATGTTCAAATTGGAGGGCAGGCCGGCATTGCTGGTCATATACAAATTGCTGATGGCGTTAAAATAAATGGGCAAAGTGGTGTAAGTAAATCCATTAAAACGCCCAATGCTGCTGTCACCGGCACAAATGCTTACGATTATACCGCTGCAATGCGTAGTCAGGCTGTAAGTCGCCGCCTGCCTGAGTTAGAGAAGCGTGTTACAGAATTAGAAAAACTGGTTCAGCAATTGATAAAAGAAAAAGTGGGCATGTAAATTTTTCAGCAGTAAAAACACTTTCACAAACTTTTTATCTTCTTAGTTTTTTTGTTGGTCTAAACGAAAATTAATCACTCTTAAACTCCTTTTAAGTTATTGATGCAATAAAGCTTTTTACTTTTAGATGTCAAAAAAATCCATTTATCCTTAAACCCTTTATTATGGCTTCTTATAATAAAATCGCAAATGACCTCGCAAAATGTTACGTTCAGGCAAAACATAAAAATTATGCGATTAACCAAATAATATTTGAGATTAACTTCCTGTCTGATCCAAAATCTAAAGAGCCATTGAATTATTCAGCTAAAGCGGCAATTTTAAAACAGATACATGAGTTGATAGCAGGACAAAAAACAATTGAATTGCAAGAAGGTGAAGAAATCGTTCCTGAATTTAACGACATTACTGTTTTCTTTGAAAAGAAAAATGTAATCTTAAAACAATTGAAGGTCTGCAACCGTGAAAGAGCCATGTTGAATTGATTTTCTTCATTATTATTATTCTATATCAGTATTGCACAAAGATTTTTTTATTTATTCTTTATTCAAATTAATTCAATAAAGGATTTCTCCTGTTTAGTTTCATATTTTTCTTGTACAACTTATTTCACTTTTTGAGCGTTGCAAGTGTATCTACTTTAGGTGCGTAATCCATTCACAAACCTAAAAATTTCCAAACATGAAAAAGTTAATCCTTGCTGCGCTGCTGCTTGTTTCAGTTTCATCATTCGCACACAAAAACACACCTACCATTTCATTTGCTGTAATGAAAGGTGATGGCGTACACATTCCTGCATCAGAAGTTCCTTTTGCAGTTAGATCAACTTTCAGGAGTTTGTACCCTTCTGCGACAAATGTGCGTTGGGAACGCGAAAGAGAGGACGGACGTACGGTTTACCAGGCAACATTCTTATTAAACGGGGTTAAAAAAAGAGCGCTTTTTGCCGCTAACGGTACTTTTCTCGGCCAGAAATAATAGTTGTTTTTAAACTCTGCAAATCTTTTATGCCTGGTAAAAATCAGAACCTTTAAACAACCGAAAAGCCATTCCTGTTTGAGGAATGGCTTTGTTCTTTTATAAAATATTTTCAATTTATACTCTTAAAAAAACTTTTTTCTTGTACATAAAATATAAGAACGCCCACTTCACCATTACAAAACAAATGGCCATAATAACGGCATTGTAAGGATTGCCTATTAATTGTCCAAGCCATTGAAAAAATCCATTTGTGGTGTATTCCCAGTTTATAAAACGACCTGATATATAAATAAGAATTGAGTTCATTCCGATCACTTTAAAATAGAAAGCCCACTTTTGATATCCAAGCACATCTATTACATAATAAAACAATGATAACAACAACAAACTATATCCACCAACATTCAACACGAATGAGCTTGTCCAAAGATTTTTGTTGATGGGAAAATCAAGATTCCATAACTGTGCAAGACCTAAAAATATAATTCCGACAATTGCTAATCTCAATGCTTTTGTTTGCGGCTTTACCGAACTGTTCTTCAGAAAATTTCCTGTCATGATGCCTAATAAACCTGTTCCAATTGCAGGTATCGTTGACATTAAACCTTCGGGATCATGTATGCCAAGATAAAGGTGGCCCGGAATAATACTTCTGTCAATATATGAAGCGAAGTTACCTTCCATTGTAAGATCACCCGGCGCAAAACCCGGAGCAGCAGTGAATTTCAGGAGCAACCAATAGCCGATCAACAAAGCACTAAACCAAATTATTTGAGCACGTTCTTTTGTGTACAAATAAATAATGTTTGCAAACATGTAGGCTAAACCAATGCGACCAAGTACACTTGGAATCCGCACTTCAGAGAATGGTTTAATTTGTAATCCGTTGTTATAAATAACACCGAGCAATACAAGAATTAAACCTCTTTTTATTACGCGCCCCAATAATTGGTGTCTGCTTTTTTCTTTTTCCAATTCGCGACCTACTGAATATGGAGTAGCAACACTGGCAATGAAAAGGAAAAGCGGAAATATC
>Ga0157374_10003283_pt1 | contig 13586 bp, 12 predicted proteins | sample M25metaG_FD_115308 | JGI IMG/M metagenome (GOLD analysis project Ga0157374, IMG submission 115308) | Miscanthus rhizosphere microbial communities from Kellogg Biological Station, Michigan, USA - M2-5 metaG | ecosystem: Host-associated > Plants > Roots > Rhizosphere > Soil | place: USA: Michigan...
ATTGGCCGGGAATCAACCTGCACGACATAGAAGTCCTGACTGGATGGCTGAATTCCACGCAGGCCCTTCTGTTGGGAGCGCTCGCCGTTGTGGGCGTCCGGCGAATCCACAAGGAAGCGGCGTGGGGGCGCGAGTTTCGTCTGGCGCTTTGGTTAGCGCTCGGGCTGGCGCTGTTCAATGCGATCACGCATCCGACATTCGAACGCTATTTCGTTTCCTTAGTTCCCTTCGTGAGCATTCTGGCGGTGGCGGGCTTATTTACCATCGGCTCGCGGCGCATGGCCGTGCTGGCGATTGCTTTTATGGCGTTGAGCTGCGCACAGGCGCTGCTTGAAGATCGCGATGCCGCAACGTGGGAAAGCTATGAAAACGTGGCGCGCAAAACTGCCGAAGTGACGCCGCCCGGCGCGATGCTGTATGCCGAAGAGCCGGTCTATTTTTTGTTGCGCCGCACACCGCCTACGGGTCTCGAGTTTTCCTACACGCGCAACATTCAATTGCCGGCGGCGCGCGAGAAACTCCTGCACGTGGTTTCGCAAGCTGAGTTCAAAAAGCAGATTCGCGCCGGCCGTTTCGCTACCGTGCAGAGCTGTAAAGACGATCTGATCGATTACTACGAGCTTTCCTCCGTGTTTCCTCACCAGATGGATGTGGAGGATTGCAGCATTTTTTGGGGCAAGGTGAAAACGGTGCCTTAACGCCGGGTGTGAGGCGATGTTATACTTTGCCCAATCTATGCTGAAGCTGGTTGCTTTAGGGGCTGTGACCGCTGCGCTCGTAATGGCCCAAACTTCCGACATTCGTGGCGTCTGGAAGGCGGACCTGGAAAAGAGCAAGTTGGCCGGGCCGCCGGGCTCGGCGCCCAAGAATTACCTGGCGATCATCGAGCACAAGACGGCGGTATTCGACGCGCACACGAAAGAGGAGGCGCCGCAGTTTGTCGAGACCACTGGTATTTGGGGCGAGCATGGCGAGGAGCGGACGGTGCTCACCGTCTTTCTGAATGGCAAGGCGGCGGTGCTGCCGTATATGGGTGTTCCGACGCGGCTGATCGCCTCGTCCGAAGGCAATGTGTTTACGGTGAGCGGCGAGACCGCCGGCCGGCCGAATACGTTCAAGCGCACTTATGAACTTTCTTCCGACGGCCAGACACTCATGCTCCATTCGGTCGCGAACAATAACGGGAAGCAAGCCGAGAGCACGATCGTGTTGCTGAAGCAGCCGGATGAGGCAGCCGCGCCGCTGCGAGCGCCGGAAGACACGGCAGAAAAACGCTTCAAAAACGTGAAGACACCGATGAAAGCTCTGCCGGCTTCGGAGTTTATCGAGTCCATGCGCTATTTCGCCTGGTCGCTCGGGAAGAACTGCGAGTTTTGTCATGTGCGGTTCAAGATGGACCTCGACGATAAGAAAGAAAAGCAGACCGCGCGCAAGATGATTGAGATGGTGGCTTCGATCGACGCCGAGAATTTCAAGAATCATCCGGCGGTGCGTTGTTTCACGTGCCATGAGGGACACGAGCATCCGCTGACGCATCCGTTGTTCCCGGATGAAGCAGCGGCGATGAAGACAGCACAAACGGCGCAACACTAGTGGAGTGGTACAGACCCCGAGGAATTGTTGGTGGGCGCGGGCTATTGATACAGAGTCAGAAGCCTTAGCGCCACCTGATCGGACCGGAATACAGTTAAGGTCGCTTCCCGCTCCCTTTCGAGATCGCAAACGGCGGGAAGGCCATCTCGATCATCGAGCATGCGCCACGTTTTTTCTGCTTTTGCTCGCCGCGGCGGCACTGGGACACGCGCAGATTACCACGCCGAAACAAGCGCTGGGGTTCAACCTGGGTGACGATTACCAGGTGGCGAGTTATACGCAGCTCGATGCTTACTGGCACAAGCTAGCGGCGGAATCGGACCGCATGAAGCTGGTGGATATTGGGCCCACAGCGGAGAATCGGCGGCAGTACATGGCGATCATCAGCGCGCCCGAGACGATTCAGCGGCTCGAACATTACAAAGAGATTTCGCGGAGATTGGCAGGCGCCGAGGATTTGACGGACGAGCAGGCCCACGCTCTGGCGCGGGAAGGGAAAGCTGTCGTGTGGATCGACGGCGGCCTGCATGCGAGCGAGACAGTCGGCTCCCAGCAGGCGATGGAAGAGGTTTACGAAATGGTGAATCGCAGCGATCCGGAGACCCTGCGCATTCTGAACGACGACATTCTGCTTTGCGTACTGGCGAACCCGGACGGGCAGGAACTGGTAGCGAACTGGTACATGCGCGAGCCGGACCCGGCCAAGCGCAGCCTGCGCGGGTTACCGGTTTTGTTTCAGCATTACATCGGACACGACAACAACCGCGATTTCTACATATCGAACATGCCGGAAACCACAAACATGAACCGGCAGATGTTTCGCGAGTGGTTTCCGCAGATTGTTTACAACCATCACCAGACCGGACCGGCCGGGGCGGTGATTTTCATGCCGCCGTTTCGCGATCCTTTTAACTACCATTTCGATCCGCTGATCCCGTTGGGGGTCGAAGCGGTGGGCGCGGCCATGCATCAGCGGCTGGTGGCGGAGGGCAAGGGTGGCTCGGTGCAGCGCTCGGGCGCGAATTATTCGACCTGGTGGAACGGCGGTTTGCGCACGATTGCTTATTTTCACAACATGATTGGGCTGCTGACCGAGATTATCGGAAATCCCACGCCTATTCAGATACCACTGGTGGCGGAGAAACAGTTGCCTAGGGGCGATTGGCCGCTGCCGATTGCACCGCGAACGTGGCATTACCGGCAATCGATCGAGTACGAAATGAGCAACAATCGCGCGGTACTCGATTACGCTTCGCGAAACCGCGAGACGCTGCTCTACAACATGTACCGGATGGCGCGCAACTCGATCGAAAACGGGAGCCAGGACCATTGGACGATTACGCCCGATCGCATTGAGGCGCTGCGTTCCGCCGCGCCGCAGAAACCGTCTCAGGAATTGCCGCCGGGGTTGACAGTAGGAGGACTAGGTGGCGCGGCGCTGCCGGCTGATTTGTATCAATCTGTGTTGCACAATCCGCGGCATCGCGATCCGCGCGGCTATATTCTTCCAGCGGATCAAGCCGATTTCGCTACCGCAACGAAGTTCGTCAACGCATTGATTAAAACCGGAATCGTCGTGCGGAAGGCGACCGCCGAGTTTCAGGTGAATGGCAAGACGTATCCGGCGGAATCCTACGTGGTCAAGACCGATCAGGCGTTTCGACCGCATGTGATGGATATGTTCGAGCCGCAGATCCATCCGAATGATTTCCTTTATCCGGGCGGTCCGCCGATTCCGCCGTACGACAGCGCCGGCTGGACGCTAGCGCTGCAGATGGGAATTGCGTTCGATCGCATTCTGGATGGCTTCGACGGGCCATTCGTCACGTTGAACGATTTGCAGCCGCCGCCAAAAGCGACGGTTCTGGGGCCAGGCAAACCGGCCGGTTATCTGATCAGCCATCGCGTGAACGATTCGTTTGTGGCGATCAATCGTCTGCTTAAAGCCGGACGCCCGGTGTATTGGCTGGCAAACGCGCGTTCGGCCGATGGCGAAGATTTGGGCACAGGTGCGATTTGGGTTCCGGCTTCGGACGCGGCGCGGGAAATTCTCGAGCAGGCCGCGAGCCAGTACGGAATTTCGGTGCATGGCTCGGTGAGTGCTCCCAGCGGGGCAGCGCTGCAGCTCAAGCGCATTCGCATCGGCCTCTACGATCAGTACGGTGGCTCAATCGCTTCGGGCTGGACGCGCTGGCTTTTCGAGCAGTACGAATTTCCGTTTGAACTCGTGTATCCGCAGATGTTGGACGCCGGAGGGTTGCATAACCGCTTCGATGTGCTGGTGTTTCCCGATGTAATGCCGCGCGGGGCTGCGCAACCCGGGGCCGAGACGATCCCCGAAAAATATCGCTCCCGTCTGGGCCAGCTGACTGAAGATGGCACGGCGCCGCAGCTTAAGAAATTTGTGCAAGCCGGCGGCTCGATCGTGACGGTTGGCAGGGGTTCCACGAGGATGGCGGATTGGCTCGATGTTCCGGTGGAGCAATACGTCACGGAGCCGCGCGAGAAGTATTACATCCCGGGCTCGCTGCTTAAAGTCAATTTAGACAATCGCAATCCGCTGGCTTACGGAATGCCGCGGGAGGCGGTTGTTTTCTTCGACAACAGCCCGGTGTTCAAGCTGCGTCCGAATGCGCCGTTGCAGGGCGTTGCTCCGGTGGCGTGGTTTACCGGTGTGAAACCACTGGTAAGCGGCTGGGCGTGGGGCCAGCAACTGCTGGACGGCGGAACGGCGGTGGCGGAAGCGAAGGTGGGCCGAGGTGAACTATTCCTGCTCGGGCCGGAAGTTATCTTTCGCGGGCAGAGTCATGGCACATTCAAGCTGCTGTTCAATGCCCTCTATGCGGGAAGCACGGAGACTGTGGCGCTGCCGGATTCGCAGAATTGAGGCGCGGCATGGAAACGCCTGGACCGGCGATATGCTTGACGTATGAAAAAATTGCCCGGCAAACGGAAGCCGCCGACGCTGACTCTGAAACGCGGAAAAAATTCCTCGGCTGCGCCGCCGAGCAAACCTAAGGCGCAATCGTAGCGGCGCCGGTTCCCATGGATACACAACTCGCGGGAAAACTATGTTTCGTGACGGCGGGCGCGAACGGAATCGGCGCCGCCATTGCGGATACGCTTACTCGCGAAGGCGCGCATGTCATCGTAGCGGACCAGGACGCAGCGACGCTTGCGAACAAAGCCAGCGCATGGCGCGGAACTGTTACAGCCGACCTGAGTACAGCCGCGGGTATTGAACAATCCGTGGCGTATGTGCTTGACACGTTCGGGCGCGCGCCCGATATTCTCGTGAACAATCTGGGAGTCGCCGACCCGCTGCCGTTTGACCAAATATCCGACGAGCAGTGGCTGCGGTCGATGGACGTGAATCTCCTGGGATGCATCCGAACCTGCCGCGCGCTGCTTCCTCGCATGGCGGAGCTCGGAGCGGCGGCGGTGGTCAACATCGGGTCCGATTTGGGAAGACAGCCGGAGGCGGTACCTATCGATTACGGAGTATTTAAGATCGGCATTCTGCATCTCACCAAATCTCTGGCAAAAGCGTATGCTCCGAAAGTGCGGATAAATGCGGTGTCGCCCGGGCCGGTATGGACTGGGCTATTTTCGCGGCCGGGAGGAATCGCCGACCAGATCGCCGCGCAATTCGGACTGGACCGCGAAGGAGCAGTGAAGAAGTTTCTAGAGGATCGTTATATGCCGCTTGGATTCGGGGAGCCGAACGATGTGGCGAATGCCGTTGTCTTTTTGGCATCTCCGCTGGCCAAATTTATTACTGGAGCTAATCTCGATCTCGGCGGTACTTTTCGCGGCGTGTTTTAGCTAGCGGCGTTTCCAGCGATATGCCCGGAGCGAATTTTTCCAATAAATTTTTTCGACCGATGCTGCATCTTTGGATGAGAGAAAGTCCCGCGCAAGCTGGAAAACCTGCGGGTAGGTCGCCCACTGCGCGCTGTTAGGCCAATCACTCCCGAACAGCAGGCGGTCGGGGCCGAAGATGTCCCAGACATGATCCAGGCGGTCATGATAGAAGCCCACGTCGAGCGGCACGCGGCCGTCCACTCGACGGACAATGCCGGAAATTTTTGCAAATACATTGGGCCGCGCTGCGAGCGACCGCAAATCGGCCTCGCAGTCTTTGCGTCCGGCAGGATCGTCCGGAATCTTTAATTGCGGCATATGATCGAGAACCATTCGGAGATTTGGGACGCGATCCGTTATGCGCGCAGCCGCGCGCATTAATGCGGGAGTAGGGTTGGCGGTATCGAGTGCGAGATCCGCGTCGGCGAGCAGTTTCAATCCAGCGATGAATTCGGGCTTTGAAATTGCATTTCCGAGATCGCGGCCCCAGAGATTGCCGTAGCGAATTCCGCGAAAAAGAGAGTTCTTGTGCAGCCGCTCCAATTGTTTTCCGAAATCGGGCGTACCGAGTTCGAGATTCCCGACCATACCGAGGATGATCGGCGCATCGCGCGCGATGTTCAGGACCCAATCGTTGTCGGCCGGCCATGGGCTGCATTCGACCGCAATGGCGCCAGTGATACCGAACGGCGCCGTTAACTTGCGGTAGCTATCAGGCAGCGAGCTTTTATAAATAGAACTGTTTTTAGGGGGCCAGGGCACGCCTTCTGGGCGGGAAATGTCGAACAAGTGAATGTGAGTATCGATGATCGGATGCTGCTGCGGCGGGGCGGCAAAGAGTTTTGTACTGCAGGCCGCCGCGCCCAAGAACGTTCTGCGATTCACGCGGGCATTATATAAAGCGCTAGCGGCGCACGAGTGAAGCCGGCTCAGCGGGTATTGCTTCTGATTCGGCCGCCGCCCCGCGCAGGCGGCGCTCGATGACTTTCACAATTCGTTCTGCGTCCCTTCCCACGCCATGAATCATGGCGGACGAAAACGCGTAGATAAACGGGAGGCCAACGAAGTACAAGCCGGGCTCCCCCGTCGCTACACCGTTTTCGTGTTTCGGTATTTCGTTCTCGCCGAAGACCGGTAAATGAATCCAGGAAAAACCAGGGCTGAAACCGGTACACCATACGATATTTGCGATATCCATGATGCGTCCGTCCTCGAGCAGAGGCAGCCCGTCCTGGAGGCCGGCCATTCTGGGGACGCGTTCCACACCAGCGGCGCGCAGGTCCTCAGGCTTCAGGCGAATCAACGGCCCGCCTTGGGAAAGCACTTGCGGGCGCGCTTTGCGGCCCATTGGGGTGTTGACGGTCAACACACGATGAAACACAAAACGGAGCACGAAACGCGCCAGGAACAATCGTGCTGCAAGCCCGTCGATCCGAAACGGGATGTGCCCGGTATCGCGGCCGGACATCCAGGTGCGGTGAGTGCGTGCGATTTCAATGGCAATTTCCGCGCCCGAGTTACCGCCCCCACCAGCAGCACGCCGCCTTCCTGCAATTGCTTCGGACTGCGGTAGGCGCTCGAATGGAGCTGCACGATGTTGGGATTGAGCTCCCAAGCCCAGCGTGGCACACGGCCAGTTTGATAGCGGGCCATTGCCACTACGACTTGTTCGGCCTCGAATCGGCGCTGGCCGGCTGTTACGACGTACCGTTTACCTTGTCTCGAAAGCCCATCTACGCGCACGCCGGTCCGAACCGGTAAGTCGAACCGTTGCGCGTAATCCGCGAGATAATCGGCCATCTCGTCCTTGGTTGGGAATGAGTTTGGGGGTGCCGGAAAGGGCATTCCATCGAGTCCGTCAAAACGCGCGGGCGTGAACAGACGGAGTGAATCCCAGCGATTCCGCCACGCATCGCCGATTCGCGGGCTAGCGTCGAGGATAAGGAAGGGAAGACGGCGGCTGCGCAAGTGGTAGCCGGTAGACAAACCCGCCTGACCGCCGCCGATCACGAGCGTCTGCACACGTTCTGTCTGCATCTGCTGCTTCAACGCACACCTCTTTCATCCGTGAACGCGTAAACTCTTTGGGGAATGGCTCAAGCATGACTCCAAACTCAAAGACTCTGTTGGCGCTTTCGCTTTGTCTATGCTTTCCCGCGGCGTATGCGCAATCCGAACCCGTTTACCAGATCACGGTTGCCAAAAATGTGATGGTGCCGATGCGCGATGGCGTGAAGCTCGCTACAGATATCTATTTCCCGGCGCAAGAGGGCGTGCGCGCGGAAGGCAAATTCCCTGTCGTGCTCGAGCGCACGCCATACAACAAATCCGCCGGAATGACTGCCGCGGACCATCTGGTTCCGCACGGATACATTGTGATTTTTCAGGATGTGCGCGGCCGATACAAATCGGAAGGCCGCTGGCGCCCGATTCGTGACGATCCGAACGACGGATTCGATACCGCGCAATGGATAGGCACGCAGCCCTGGTGCAGCGGCAGCATCGGCACGATCGGCACTTCCTATGGCGGTGCCACCCAACATGCATTGGCGATCGCGAATGCGCTGTACATCAAGGCAATGGTCCCGCGCAATGCCATGTCGAATTTCGGACGCTACGGCGTACGCCACAATGGCGCGTTCGAGCTGCGTTTCTTCAATTGGGTATTCACGCTTGGAGTAGCGACGGAGGAACCGAATCGAACGGAGGCGGCATTACGCGCCGCAGAAGATCCGGCAGCGGCTAAGGCGCTGCTCCAGATGGAGGAGCACGTCCGCGATTATGTGCGCGGCTTGCCGCTGCGCGCCGGTACAACGCCACTCAAGTTCGCGCCGGACTACGAAGCATGGCTGATCGAAGCGATGAGCCATGGCGATTATGACGATTACTGGAAGAATTCGGGATCGAGCGTGCTGGATCACCTCGCCGAATACAAGGACGTCCCCGAATATCACACGACCGGTTGGTACGATTCGTGGGGCGCGCAAGTCGCGAATCTCAACTATGTGGAGCTGCGGAAGGCGAAGCACAGTTTGCAGAGGTTGATTATCGGGCCATGGATTCATAGCGCGGAGAACCGCGACTATGCCGGCCAGGCGCAATTTACCGAAGATGCCGCGCTCGACCTCTGGGCTTTCCATCTGCGCTGGTTCGACCATTGGCTGAAAGGAATCGATAACGGCGTGGATCGCGAACCGCCGGTGCGCATTTACGTGATGGGCGGCGGCGATGCCCACAAAACCCCGGAAGGACGCATCTTTGTCGGCGGCCATTGGCGTAATGAACGGGATTGGCCGCCGGCGCGTGCGAAAGCGACGCCGTACTATCTGCACTCAGGCGGAATGTTGTCGCCGGATAAACCGGTAAGCGGCGCGCCCATTCATTATTTGTTCGATCCAGGCAATCCCGTGCCGACGCTGGGCGGCAATATCTCTTCACAGGGAACAATCATGTTTCAGGGTGCCGCGGACCAGCGCTGCACGCCGGATTTCTGGCTTTGCAGCGATTCACGGCCGCTATCCGCACGGAACGATGTTGTGGTGTTTCAGACTCCACCGCTAAGTAAAGATTTAGAGGTCACCGGACGTTTAATCGTGAAGTTGTGGGCGGCTTCCAATTCGCCTGACACGGATTTCACCGCCAAGCTGGTCGATGTCTACCCGCCGAATCACGATTTTCCGGGCGGCGTCGACTTGAATATCGCCGACAGTATCGTGCGAGCGCGGTACCGCACTGGCTTCGGCAAAGCGGAGTTATTACAACCGGGCCGGCCTTACGAATTCACGATCGAAATGTACCCGACATCTCTGCTTTTCGCACGCGGGCACCGGATTCGCCTGGACATCTCGAGCAGCAACTTCCCGCGCTTCGACGTGAATCCGAACACCGGCGAACCGCTCAATAACAACCGACGCTGGCAGATTGCGGAGAATACGATTTATCTCGATGCGGAGCACCCGTCGCGGATTGTTTTGCCGGTGATCCCGGGGAACTGAGGGTAGGCGCCAGGAGTCAGTCGTGCCGGCCACCTCAATGGCTCATGGCGTAAACGATGTAATTAACGCCGATCCGGACGCCGAGGGCGGAATACTGCTCGGGATAGTCCGGTGAATCGGCCCACTCCCAGGAATCGCCAATGTCGGAATTGAATGAAGCGGCCACCATGAGATGGCCTTTGTCGTCGTAGATGCCGCGCCAGCGAGCTACGTAGCCGTCCGCTTTGTGACCCTCGCTGAGATGCTCGGCGCCGACGATCTGGTAGCGCTGGTTAAGGTCGTAAACGGTGTGGAAGATCGCATCGGAATCCGGAATGTCGACGAGGCGGCGATCCGGAAATACGCGCTGCATGCTTTCCTGAAAAACCTGCCATTCGAGGGTGCCGTGAAAATCGTCTGCCATGAAGAAGCCGCCGCGCAGGCAGTAGTCGCGCAGTTTTTTGGCCTGATCGTCCGTGATTCCCCATTCGCCCACCTGCACGGCGTAGAGCCAGGGCCAGTTGTAGACTTCGGGGCCATCTTCCAAATTCACGATTTGTTCCACGGAGCGCACGTCGATGCGGGTCAAACGGCGCACGGCGAGGGAGAAGTGGCGGTCGGCGCGCGGGAAATCCTGCGTCCAAAGCGAAATTCCATCGCGCCAATCCGCGGCTTCGCGACCGATGTAGCCGTCGTTGGGCCCGCCCGGATACATCAGGCGAGCAAACGTCCATTCTGTTCGTGCCTGGTAGTCGGGCGGTAGAGGAATCGATCCTACGCGATATTCGATGCCGGGATATTCGCGGAATGGGTGAGGCAAAGTGCGGTCGATTGCATACGCGGTGCCGAGGAAGAGTGCCGTCAATCCAAGGAGCGCACAGGCCGTGCGGGAATTCATCCGGGCCGCCTCGCTCCGAGAATAGCACCGGGGAATGAGGAAATAATGATAGATTCAGCAGAGCCAGAATTTCGGAGAACCAGCTTGAAGATCGTTTCCCCCGCCCCCGCTTCGATATTCCAGGTGACGGCCGATTCCGTCTGGCCGGCGATTTCTTTCGCGATCGAGGGAGAGCTGCCGTATGGGCAGCAGTTGACCTGGGACTGGCAAATTCAATGGCGCAAATTTTCAAAGAAGGGAACGGTCATCACGACCACAAATAGCTGGGATGCGAGAGAGGCGCTGCAGGGTTTGGGGGGCGCGCTGACGGTCAGCGTGAGCGGCGCTGGCGAAAAGGCGTCGATTTCGCTCTACATCGCCGGAACCAACCCGGAAGCCGCCGACATTTTTAGCTATCTGGCAACGCGGCCGGAAAGCGCGGGTTTCGAAAAGATCCTGCAGCACGAAACTCAAATGAGCCATTTCGATGCGAAAGGGCAGCCGCGCGCCTCCTTCGACTCCGGTTTCGGCATGTGTCAATTGACCAATCCGGCGCCCAGCTTCGAACAATGCTGGAACTGGAAGCTGAACCTGGACGCGGGCCTGGCGCTCTACGCCGCCAAACGAACTGCGGCGATGCGATACCTTTCCCAGAACGGCCGGTCTTTTACTCCCGATCAACTGATTCGCGAAACGATCGCGCGCTGGAACGGCGGCGCCTACCACGTTTGGAACAGCGCGCAAAAGACGTGGATTCGCAACCCGGCGGTGCTGTGCGACTCGAAGACCGGCAACATCGGCTGGGATTTGACTCACCCGGACAACCGCGGCAAAAACGAAGCCGCCCTTCATCAGCGGGACGCAGCGAAATACCGGCATGCGCCCGGAGCGAACGATTGCTGGGGGTATTTTGGAATTTGCTACGCGGATCGTCTCCTGTCTTAAGGACTCCGCTTGCTTACGCGCGCGGTTGTGCGCGCTAGCGGTAGGAGTTATTGCATTGGCGGGACAACAGCCACAAAAATCGAAAGCACAAACCCCTCACAGCCATGTGCTGACGCTTGCTTCCGGCGGCACGCTGCGTTACGTCAGCCAAAGCGGCGGGACACTGGTCGAAATCCGGCCGCCGAGAGGAGGCGGCGCGAAAACACAAGTGCTGCTGAAGCGGGACGAAACGGTCGCGCCGGCAAGCCGCGTACAATCCTTCCAACTTCTCGGCGAAAAGCCGGGTGGTGTATACGTGATCAGCGATGGCTACGCCTCGCGGCCTGGGCCGATGTCGTACTGCCAGGCCGGCAAAGAGCAGTTTGTGCGTGTTTTGGCGCGCCGCCACGGCTCAAAGGCGGGCTTGCACGAAACGTTTTCCTTGAAAGTCGCAAGCTGCCGGTCAGATCTGGAACTCGGGCCGGCGGGCCTCGCCTGGGACGGCGACACCTCCACGCTGCTGGTGGATGAGGAGCGGCAGAAGCGATATCGGGTGGGCGAAAACGGTCTGGTTACCCCATACTAGGGGCATGCGCATCGGCATTACCTGCTATCCCACCTACGGAGGCAGCGGGATCGTCGCGACGGAGCTAGGTCTCGAATTGGCACTTCGCGGCCACGAAGTCCATTTCATCAGCTATGCCAATCCCATTCGCCTCGATCCGGATACGCCGGGCGTCTATTATCACGAAGTCGAAGTATCGAACTACCCGTTGTTCCACTATCCACCGTACGCGCTCGCGCTCGCTTCGCGCATGGCCGAAGTCGCCGAGCGCCAGCGGCTCGATCTCCTGCACGTCCACTACGCCATTCCGCATTCGATTTCCGCGCTTCTTGCGCAGCAGATGACCACCAGCCGGCGCTTGCCGTTCATTACCACGCTGCATGGCACCGATATTACGTTGGTGGGCACGGACCGCTCGTATTTTCCGATCACTAAGTTTTCTATTGAGCGATCCGACGGCATCACTACCATCAGCGAGTATATGCGGCGGCGGACGGTGGATTTTTTCGGAATCAGCCAGCCGATTGAGGTGATTCACAACTTCGTCAATTGCGAGTTATATCGTCCGAATGAAGAAGCGCGCCGCAAGGGGCGCAAACGAATCCTGCATATTTCGAATTTCCGTCCGGTCAAACGCGTGCTCGATTGCGTGCGCGCCTTCGCCAGGGTGCGCGAGCAGGTGGATGCCGAGCTGGTTCTGGCCGGCGATGGTCCGGACCGGGGGCCCGCCGAGCAGCTGGCGCAGGAGCTAGGTGTCTCCGAACACACGCGTTTTATAGGCAAGCAAGACCACATGGAGCGGCTGATCCCGCATATGCATGCGCTCCACTTGCCGAGCGAAATGGAGGCCTTTGGCTTGGCGGCCCTCGAAGCCATGGCTTGTGGAGTACCTCCGGTAGCGACCCGTACCGGGGGTCTTCCGGACCTGATTACCCACGGAGTAGACGGTTTCATGGAGCCGGTAGGCGACACGGACGCGCAAGCCCAGCGTTTGGTCGAACTGCTTACGGATACTCGCCTGCACTCCCAAATCGCTGCCGCAGCGCGGCTTTCTGCCGAGACCCGTTTTACGACGGATCTAATCATTCCTAAGTATGAGGCCTACTACCGTACGGTTCAGGAGGGAACCTCGAAGGCCTATGCGGTGTCCAAATAGACAGGTGGAGTAGATCCAAAACCGCTATTGGGCGAGGGCTGGTAGCGGTAGAATGCTAATCGATGGCGCAACCCCTTTCGGGCGATTCGAGCCGCCTGTCCATCCTGGCTGGCGCTCAAACTGGTGTTTCCGTGGAAGATGCTCGCATCTTACGCGGGCTCCGGGCGGGAATCGAAGAAGCCTATGAAGAGTTGATCTCACGGTATGAGCAGCCGGTATATGGGATGGTATACCGCTTGCTAGGTAATCAGTCGGACGCCTCGGATGTCGTGCAGGAAGTTTTTTTGAAAGTCTTTCGTGGCGTGGCGTCTTTCCGGGAGCAGAGCAGCCTGCGTACCTGGATTTATCGGATCGCGGTGAACGAAGCCCACAATCATCGGCGCTGGTTTGCGCGGCATTGCCGCCATGAGGTCTCGATGACCGACGGCCAAGCCGAACGCGGCAATTCGCTTGAGTACACGCCCGACCGTGGACTGTCGCCGTATGAGCAGACGCTCGAAAGCGAGCATCGAACACTCATCGAACATGCGCTGACCAGGATCAGCCCCACCTTTCAGACAGCGGTAGTGCTGCGAGACATTCAGAACCTGAGCTATGAGGAAATTGCCGAGATATTGCAGGTGTCGCTCGGTA
>Ga0157374_10003284_pt1 | contig 13582 bp, 10 predicted proteins | sample M25metaG_FD_115308 | JGI IMG/M metagenome (GOLD analysis project Ga0157374, IMG submission 115308) | Miscanthus rhizosphere microbial communities from Kellogg Biological Station, Michigan, USA - M2-5 metaG | ecosystem: Host-associated > Plants > Roots > Rhizosphere > Soil | place: USA: Michigan...
AGACCAGTGAACCAAGGCTACTACTGGTGGTTTCATCATCATGATCGGTCTCCCCTTCTGATCGAAGTCATCATCGTGTTTGCTTTCTATCGTGTCCACTGGACGAGAAGGGAGACTAGAATAACAGTAAAAGTAATAGCTAGACTAGGATGACGACTGTCATTCTGGTCTGGTTTAATGCAAGGGATACTGCATGACTTGGCTGAACTTGTCAGTCACAAAAAGACTCGTATCATGAATTACAGACCACTCAAGGTTAGGTCTCGGACTGTTCTCTCTATTTATGTCTTTGAGTGAAGGGTTCTTTTCAGGGAAGAATAAAGGGCAGTCATGGGAGAAACGACTTCAATCAAGGAAATTCAGTCTCACAAGAAGTGGTTAAGGGTCTGATGATGAGACATCATCATCATTTGTGTTCAAGAGGATCACTCTCTCGTTTATCCAAACTGTTTGGTGGTTGAAAAACTGCCCTCCATCTTCTCCCATTCCATTCATTCATTCATGGTGTGATAAAAAGGAAACGAGGGATGAAGTTCACGGCCAGAAAAACTATGATTCTTCTCAGAAGCATAACCTCAAGTGATAGTCATCAAAACAAGAGGCAATTCAAGAGCAGTAAAGAAGCATCATCATCAAACTCACGCAGACACATAAACAGCAAGGAATGTTGTTCACAAGGAATGTTGTTTTACAAGTGAATTTGAGTACGATAGGGATTCCAAATCAACAACAGGATGCTTTACTTTAATTACCTCCTCTTTAAAGGGAGAGTGTCTCTTCAAGTGTGTCTTTGCTTCCAAGAACAAGCAACTAAAACTAAAACAAATTCCCACGAGAACTAAACAAGAATAAGATGAGAAATTCGATACAACAACAGACACGAGAAGGTCATCGAGCATGAGATCAAGGGATGAGAGATCGAGTCCTACTGGACTTGTTCATGAGGCAAGATTGTCTTTCTCGCCTGAATAAAAAGAGAACCAAGTGGATCGAATCGAGAGGAAGTGTGTGTGTAATTTCTCCAGAGAAATACCAGGAAAATACAGTCTGCTCTCTTTTTAGATCAAAGAGGCTCTATCTCATTGCTTTCTTTCTTTCTCTCGTGGTCTCATTTCGCGGGGGAGAAGCAAGAAAATTGATCAAGACTACTAAGAGACCAAGAGGGGATGAGACCAAGAGAGAGAGAGAGAGCATGAAGTTGCATAAGGGGTGTGAGCTAGTGGTTCTACTCTTACTCTCCAACTAAAAGCAAACATTGACACAGACAGACGGTGAGCAAGAGATGGAGTAGGAAAAGGAGGAGACGAGAAGGGTTACAAGAAAGAGAGAGAGAGAAAGAGAGAGGAAATTGGATGAAGGCAGTCCAGCTTCAAGAGTCCTAATCTCATCTTTAATTACAAGGAATCGAGTGGAGAGAGTCTTGTGTTGGACTCTCGGAGAGTAAATCACCCCCAAGAGATAAGAGAGAATGTCTCGAGAAAGTATAGGGAGGATGCAAGTTTGGTGACAACATCTTCTCTCGAATCCAAGAAAAGTTGTCTCTTTGAGTTTCCTCTTTCCATCGACCTCTGACTGTGCACTGCCTGTGTATATTTCTTTATTATATGGTTTCTCTAGGACTGTAAGAGATTTACCATCCAAGGAATAATACATGTGTGTGTGAGGAAATGGAAAAAACCTCTTCAATTCCTCGGTTCCAACACACATTTACTCCTGATGGATGGTCTTGCAAATGAAAAAGTGACCGAATAACTTGAAGCATGCATGCCTTGAATAGACAACAAGTCCAGTTCAGTAAAGAAATCTCGCCTTGAATTCCTCCTCCTTTTCATCTACACTTCCTCTGACCGAGAGATTCAAAGAGAGAAGTGATGACTTTTCTCCTCTTCTTGATCTCACTTTCCATCCATGTATTCAGAGGTGCATTTACTTTTGTTGAGTAAATCCATTACATTACGTGACCTCTCTTTGATGGTGAGTCAAACACAAGGTATCAAAGAATCGTCAGGTGATACTTCTCTTCAGACAAAAAGAAATCTTATGAAATTAAACAATTTTGTATTCTATTCAAGCTAAACTGACTAACCAAACTGCTACCAAGTGATCGAGAACCAGTTTCAAGATGGTCTTAATGACACAAGAGAAGATCAAGAAAGAGCATCTATTATTCGATTTCCTTGTCGAGAATAAGGAAACAAAGCAACATGATCTATTGGAGAGAAAGAATAAGAAGGGGAAGTCTCTCGCTGATGGAGTTTCTCTCTCAAGATGTTATCTCATAAAAGAAGAGGAAATTCAGAAGCAGCTTCTTTGAGTTCTCATACAATTGTTTTGTTGCAGAGTATCATCATCATCCTCGCATCCGGTTCCGTATTCTCTTTTCCCTCGAGTTCTTATTCTTTTATTCTTGGGAAGGGTTCTCCTCTTTTTCTCTAGTTCTCTCAGGAAGTCTCTCTCATCCTTAGTATCATGCTCTTCACTCCATCGAGCTATTCTTTTCTTGGGCTGAATGCTCTAACAAAATCAAATTACATTCATTAATCTTAGTTTTAAATGCAGACACAGTAGTGTCTTTCTTCTTCCTCTTTTCTTCATTCATGCCAAGAGAATATGAGAGAGCATTTGAGTTAAATCGTCCATCTCATCTGCTGAGGCATTTCATTTGTGGGTCGAATTAATTTCTCTTTTTAAAGTCAGAGGAGAACATCTTATTCGCTCTTTTGTTGTAAAAACTGATGAAAAAGAGTAGGGGATAAGAAAAGACTTTCATGCTTTTCTTGCAAAGACAAAGCAAAGCTTCGCGACTCATTCTTTTTAAAAATTACACAACGACTACAGAGAAAGAAAAAGTCACAAGATTTGAGTACGACAGAGATAAAAAGCTGCTGTAATGAATTTTTGAGGCAAAACAATACACGCAAAGTCGAGAGGAATGAATAGAACGTAAAGAATGAATAAGGAGTTGGGTCGATGAAGGGAATGTGTTCACTACTGAGAGCAAGAGAAACTCGAGATGGAGAGGAATGAGCCCTGTCATGGAAAGAAATGACTTTCACTGCAAGAACACTGATGCAGGAGATGATGAGATGAACAAGAGAAAGAGAGAGCCAACCAGTCTTTTTTCAAGAAAAAGAGTGTAAGAAGTCTCATTCTCTCTCTCACTCTCACTCTCTCGGGGTAAAACAAAGGAAAAGAAATCAAGAGACAAGAATGCATTCTTGTTTCATCACCATCTCATCTTCTCTTTTCACTCCTTCTCTTCTCGAAAACTTGTCTGAGACGTATAAATCAAAAGGGATGAGTTTTTCTTCAACTCCCTTGTTGTTATATCAGAGATGCATGACATCGAGTCAAGAGAAGTTAATTCAAAAGTGCCATTTGCATGGTTCTCAAGGATAAATATATAAGAACTACAACAAGAATAGAACTTTGTCATGTTCGAGTTCTCTCGAATCATCATCTTCAAGCCTTGCTTGGAATTTAAAAGGTGTTTCTAAACTAAAATTTTGCTTTTTCTCCCGTCAAACTATCATGTGTTTGCAGGAGAAGATTCCATCATCCACTTCATTAACTTCTCATTCCTATGCAAATTCAGATGAATGTTCACTCGGTTCCTCCTAAAACAAGTTAGAATTCCTTGTCTTTGCATCATCCACTCTATTTCTTTACAGACTCGAGAGGGATGCATACTCTCTCTTTTTATCATACAAGAGAGACAGAGAGGACTATCGACCTTCATCATCATCAAGAATGTCAGGAAAAGTAGGAGCATAAAAGGGTGTACTAACACAAGAAATTGAATCAAGTCAAGCGAAGGAATGAATGAATTGAAAAGAACCTACGGTTGATAAACAGAAAGGATGACGAAATTGAATCTGACTGTCTATTTGTTTGGACTCACATTCTATTTCGAGAGACAATTTGGTTTGTTTGTTTCAACGTGAGATGCAAGTTTAATTGCTTTCTTGCTCATCTTCATTACAAGCAGTTACAGAAAACCATTTACAAACACAAGACAAAAGGAGATCATTGAACAACAACTGTCACTTCTCCTGTTGCTTCTTGTCTTGTCTTGCTCACCAGAGTAAACACAACTTGTCAACCATCACTACTGAATCCTCTCAGATTCATTCATTTTGCAGGCATGTCTTTTACAAGAAGGAGTGAGATAGATCACTGGTTCAAGTTGATGCTAATTTATCTCAAGACTGACAGCCTACTAAGAGAGATGCTTTAGTCTATGAAACGATTGTCCTTTGGATTCTTGTTTGGATTAATCTTTCACCCCAGTTTCTTTAGCTGACAGTCGACAAGACTAGAGGGAGAGATCATGGCCAGAGTCAAGAGGGAAGCAAAGGAGGCCTCTTGTGTTAGTCTGCCTGTCATGTCATGTCTTGTTTCATTCTCTCATGTCATCATCACCATCATCATGATCAGAGAAAGACATGTCTCAAGGTATTAATACATGTCTCGTGTTTCCACTCGACTACTGTCTAGTCCTCAAGTTGATGTCGTAATGATTTAGTCTACATGAGTATGTGTTTAAATTCCCATGTCAATCAACATGACACACACGTTGTTGTTGCCCTTTTCTTGTGACATCACAAGTAACAGAATAAAAAACTCAAGATACATTCCATGCCTACGACACTTCATGAAAAAAATGGCCAAAGGAATTCGATCTAAAAAGAAAATGAAGAAGGATGACCAAAAAATCTTTTTGGTCATTCATTTTCACTCCCCTTCTCACTGTCTTTTTTAGAGAACATGTTTCAGCAGCCTCTCATGACAAAAAGATAGGGTGTCAGAATAAATCTCCTCTCTATTGAAGCTGAGTTACAAGAGACAGCAAGAAAAGAGAAATGAAGGCATAGTAGACACCAAAGAATGAAAGATGATCAGGAACAGATCCATAACCAAGTATTATATCCTCACAAGTGTTTGAATCTACACTGACCCATGATGTATCAATTTTTACAACAAGAACAACACGAACAGACATCTCACATGACGTTATTATCTCACTTTTTATTTGGAAGAAGATGCTTCATCTTCGTCATTCCCTTGGAATCCTTGTTCTCTATTCTGTCTCACTTTGTTCTCTACAGCAGTACCGTCACTTGACAAGGGATAAGGATCATGTGCTGATGGCTCTAATGTATCCAAGGAATCAAAGGATCGTCAGGTGATATAATGTCTCACTCAGATATAAAAATACAGGGGATATCATGTTGACATCAACAGCAGGTGTTTATTGCCTGTCAAACAAAGAAATATTCTTTGTTGATCCGACAGCGGCTTGACATCCGACTGTCATGCCATATTCATCGTGAAATTTCAGTTTCTCTGAATAAAAAGAACCCTGACTGGGATGCGAGAAACATCTAGATTTCCTTGACTGAAGGTAAATTGATTGGTCGCATTTAGATGCCTCCTGGAGACCTTTTCTTCACTTCCTGCTGCCAAGGAATAGAGACCGAATAAACATTCGAGCAAAATGTAGGCAGTCACTCATAACCAAACATGAAATCGTGGCCTCAATTGAATAGAACTGCGTGTGACTTCGAGTTCTTTCTTTACAGTTCTTTACAGTTCCTTAGAATTCCTTAGAATTTATATCTATCGTGTGAGCAAGTAAATCATACAGACAATATATTCAAAGCATAAAGAAAACTTTCCATCAGTAAACTAGAGGTAAATCCGTCATACAAATGTGCTAGTCATACAAACTTGCTATCAAACTTTTACTTTGGCTTCAATTGAATCCGATAGGAAATCTCGTGGGATTCAAGAAGTGAATGCCAGAAAAGTTGCCAAAATTCATAGCCAGAAGAGCAAGTGAATGTATTATGAGGACAACAAAAATACTATTCCTATCCCTTTATCTTAGAAAGTTAAGAGTATTATATCATATGCTGTTTAATTTACTACCAGATAATACAATTAATGACCAAAAAGCTAACGAATCAATGATTTTCTTTTAAACTGTTTAAAGACTGACTTGACCATCCTCTGAGTTAACATGAATAAGGCATTGACTGCAACTCGAGAAGAGAATGGGATAATTATTGTGGGAGAAAAGGAGTCATTTCGAGATGCAAGAAGAGACGAAGATGATGCAGTGTTTTAGAGTTAGAGAGTGATACCCAAACCAGGAGAAGACAGACCTCTTGAATATAACCAGGGAAGCAGTGTAATTTCACTCTCGTTGTCGTGATTAAAATGGTGAAACGAGAGAGTTTCTTGCTCAGTCTTGCTCAGGGGTGTAATCATGAGAGAGTGAGTCAGTAAAAATGTATTCTTGGGGTAAAAGTTGCACACATTCGTGTCCTCATGAGAGTGAGACAGGATGAGCACCAAATGATGTCATCCTAGCTCTCTTTTCAAGGAAAAGGAATCGAGAGAAGAAGATGAGAAGGAAGGATCTCTCTCTCTCACATGATTGATGAGGATTGTTATGAGTTACTTCTCAGTCTCCAGGCTGTCGAAGTTGTTATGAGAGCTCATCCATGGGAAGACGATACACGGAAAGTTTCTCTACTTCTTTCTTGGACTAAACTTAAAGACTTGTAGGTCTCAGTGTCGGTCTTCTTCGAATGAGAAGAGAAGATAACGAAACGCGAGTCTTGATTCAGCATAATTAGCACATCAAAAGCAAATTAGTTTTCTTTCCTTCTCAGCAACAACAAGAGATTGGAAAAGAGAAGGAGATCTGATGAGCTTTTCTCCTTCAATTTTATTTCTTCTCCTGCTGTTTCTCTTGGACTGAAATCGAATTCTCTAGAAAATTATCAGGACCAGGAGAGAAATAGCTCTGGGCAATGCTTTAGCATCAGTTGAACCGATGAAAAGGATGCGGTCACAACAAGAAAAGTACACTAAAAATGTGAAAGTAAATCATACAGACAATATATTCAGGAAAGAAGGCATAAAGAAAACTTTCTATCAGTAAACTAGAGGTAAATACGTCAAACGAATGTGCTAAACATATCAAACTTTTACTTTCGGCTTCAATTGAATCCGATAGGAAATCTCTCAGGATTCAAGAATTGAATGCCAGAAAAGTTGCCAAAATTCATAGTCAGAAGAGCAAGTGAATGAATTATGGGGCAGCAAAGAAAAGACTGAAAAACATAACAAGAAAAGCAGGTTGAATACAAAAGACTGTCCTTTTGTTGTCTTATAAAGTTGACAGGACACATTCTCTCGACTGCTGTCACACACATGTTAACTTGATCTCTTTCTCGATATGATTTTAAAATGAAAAGAATGCCCCAAGTCCTTCTCTCTATTTCTATGACTACTATCGCTTTCTCCCTCCCTCGAGTGATAACACACAACACAAAGGTCGAGCATTGGAATCAATGAGAATGCAGAGCATGATATAACTTGAAGGGCAAGTTTGAAAAAAAGACAACAAGAACACAATGGAATCGAACTGCCGATTTTCTCCCAAAATTCGCTTCAAACCCTCCAGGAGGACAAGAGAAGAAGAAAGTACATCACAAGAATGCCTTTGAGAACAACAAGAGAGAATATCGTCTAAATTCCATTTTTCATGAGAGAATTTCCTGACAGAACGCAGACTAGGCAGCTGCTGTTTCTAGAGTTCTAGACCTGAGGTTCGATGTAACGCCATTTGAAAGAACCTTGCATTACACACAAGAAAAAGCCTGATTCATTGCTGGCTCAACTCGAGAAGAGAATTCCTTCTCCATCTGTAGGTGAGATCCCTTTCCTTCGACTTCTCTTCTTGTATTCAATCCCCTTGTTGTGTGTCCTCTCTCTCTCCTTCACCTCTGATCCCATCATCTCATTCGAGTTCTAGAAAAGCTTTTTCCATTCCCTTTCTTCCTGTGTCCTCTCTTCTTCATTTCCAAGAAGTTTTCTTGTTTCCTTCTTTTCTTACTTCACTTGTTCTCTCCATCTCCTCCTCCACTTCCTTCCTCTCCCTCCTCTTCCACCCCTGATTTATAGGGTTAGAATGGAATGGAATGCAGCAGCTACACAAGATAGAATGGAATGGAGTGTAACACAGTAGTAGTATCGACACAACAAGAGAAGAAAGAATAAGACACATTGCATCACAAAAAGAAACCATAGGAATGAATGAAGAAAAAGGAGGGAAAGAAATCGAAGCAGAAGCACTACTTTTGTAGGGAAATCATTCAGGGTCTCATGATGATGTGTCTCTAGTGTTGCATGTTCTTATAGGATCTTCTTCGGTGAACAAGTCTCATAAAAAACATTCCTTCTTTTCTTTAAAGAAGTAAAGTCAGCACAACAACAAGAAATTTCTCCTTTTTCTCGTCGACCCTGCAAAAAAGAACAAGAAAAACGAGTGGAAACATTGCAGGACAATTGTTTCAAGTTCATCTAAAACCCAACAAACTGTGCGGAAGTAAAAGAAACATAAACTAGTCAAGCAAAACCAAATTCAAAGAAAAGACCTGTCATTTGAGTCCTGGTCAGGCTGTTTAGTGGACTGGATTCCTCATGAAATGTGTGGTTTCACTCCATGCCATCATCACCAGCATCAACATGAGAATAAATTTCTTACCTAAAATGAGATGAAAAAGAGAGAAAAATATAAGCATCAGTAATGCATGAGGGTATCAAATCGTAAATTCATGGCAGGATGGCTGTGTGTGTTCTTTTAAGCTGTGATTCATGTCTTTCCCTCTTTTTCGTGTCTCCAACATTATTTCATTCAGTGTCTCGTCTTGTTTGTGTTTCATGAATCTTGTGAGTGGGATGCATGACTTGGATGTTGTAGCCTTGATCTCACAAGAGATATATTCTTATATTCTCTTGGCTGCTTCTGTTCTCTATTTCTAGCGAAACCAAGAGTGGGACCAACATAACAACCACACACGGCTGTTACAACACAATCATAATCTCAACAAGAATATACACTACTCTATGAAGCATAATAATTATGAGGCAGAGAGATTGCGAATTCATAGTCACAAGAAGAACAAGAAGAAAGGAACCCACAAGAAAAAATATGAGTGTCTAGTGAGTGGGATCCGAGAGTAAGGGGTTCAAATGGTTTTTATTGCCCTTCATCTCAGACATACTGCCAGAGAATCAACCCCGGCTCACTATATCGCCATCCTCATCATCACGAGTAGTCGATGCTTCATCAACAATAGAAGAAGCATCGAATAATCGAGGCTGCAAAAAGCGAGGGATAAAGAGAGTGAAGAAAGGATGAAGGGTTCGAATGAGAGATGAGAGAAAAGACAAGAATCAACGAGAAAGACTGCATTGCATTTGCATGCCAGGCTTCCAAGTGGAATCAAGGCAACAAAGGGTGCTGCTCTATTGCATCCTTCGGCATCAAAAAAAGAGGAAAAGATGTGTTCGATAGATACTGACTAGAGAGAGAGAGAAAAGGAAATGACGAGCAGAACCCTTCTCCCTCTTCTTCTAGAACTCATTAATCAAGCAATATCTCGAGCCGGCGATAAATTGTCCCTTCCTTTGCTCCTTCTTTTCATTCCATTCGGATGCTCCTGTAGATCCTCTCATCCAAGATTCCTTCTTCAAAAGTCTTTTTACTCTCATCTTGGAATCCATCTCCTTACTCACTTGTCAGTACATGCACGAGATGCAATCTTTCTCTTGTGCATCGTCGTATATAACACGTGCGGATGTTTAAAAATCAGACTTCATGAGAGATAAGATGCTGAGAATTTGAGAATGAAAATGGGATAAAACTATAAGATTCATGGATCAAGACCTTTCCTTAGAAAAATAAAGAGTTGGTGTTAAAATGTTAGAGAAGGAGGAGGAAACAAAGGATTTGAAAGATAAAGGAAACTACATAACGAGTTATTGGAGTACAAGTCTATTCATGTCATTTTGTCATCTCTTCCTTCCTTCGGTCTGTGTCAAGACATGTAGTAAATGCTAAATAATAATGTCATGTACTGACAGGAGGAGGGAGCTGTCAGGTCAGACACAAAGAATTGACAATCTTGACAAAACCAGGATATAAATTGTATGTTTATCATGGGAGCAAAGATCCTTCATCATCATCACCTCCTTTGACTTGACTGGAACAAAGCCTTCCTTCTTCTTCCTTCCATTACTCAACCTATGCTGTCATGTCTCATGTTTGGCTTCTTTCACTCCTTCACTCGCCTTGACATTGACACACTAAGACAAAGAGAGAGAAAGTGACAGATGCTCCCATGGTCTGGTGGTATCCATTCATGGCATCTCACTTGTGATCACCAACAGATTTACATGCCTTCGAAGGATAAAGGAAGCATCGTCTGAGGATGAAGCATGACTTGTAAGTCAAGAGAGACAAAGTGTCTTCTCTCAAACAAGTCCCTCAGTGTATCATCATCAGTTTAACAACAACAGGACTTGTCACTCTCCTTCTGCTTCTCTTGTTGGGTATCTTTCATTTCAACATTAATGTATCATTCAATTAAATCACTGCTACTTAAACTATTACAGGACCTGTCATGAAGAGTGAAACTAGAGATGAAGGCAAGACATGTGTCACACAACTTGTATTATTGTGGACACGATGACATGTCGAGATAGTCATGTAAAGGATGTTCAACAGGACATGAATCCCTTGACACTATTCAAGAGATATAGCGAGGATTGATTTACCAGAAATACTTTCCTTTGTTTATGATGACAACAACAACTTCATTTACTACACAAGAGAACAAGACAAGAAGGATCAAGATGATGGAATGAAAAATGAAAGAAAAGGAAGGAAGGATATACAGAGAGATTCATGTTCAAACAAAACCAGAAGAAACAGTGAAATCGAATCCAAGAATAAAGGAAGGTATCACAAGGAACAAGACATATGAACATCATGTGAGAAATGAATCAAGACACACAGCTAACTGAACATGAAAAGACAAAACAAGTAAGAGATGTAGACACGACAGGACCCTCACAAAAATGATGAATGATCACTGGTCTCTATGATACATCTTTCTTTCTCATTCATATCTCAAGCCTGCATCTTCAAGGCTCATGCCTATGATAAACTTGTTTTAAATTAATGATTGTGTTCTACTCTTGTCTGCGTAAATAAGGTTCCTCTCTTCCACTGACAGTTCATTGTCTATGGATTCTCCCTCCACATTTCAAGTTTGGTAGCCATCATTATCACTCTGATTATTTAATTAGAATTGCCTTCACGAACTGACGATGGGTATAGCTCTGTAGAAATACTTGAACAAAACTTTTCCGTCACAAAAGCAAGGAATAAAGAAACTGTCACTGGAATCGAGATAAAAATCTGCTCAACGACCATCACAAGTACAGATGAAGAGAGACAATGACAAGGAAAGCAAGTCGGCAACATTAGTGGACATCACGTAGACTTTTCTCGCTGTCACAAGTCATCAACGAGAGAAACAGTTGACAATGATTATCATTTTAAAGGGAGACCCGATGCAACTAAAAGAAAACTGTAAAGGAATTTATCCCTCAAGGAATGTCCATTCTCTGCTTTTACACTGCTTTTACACTGCTTTTACACGGTCATCTGATTTGATTACTTTTCAGTTGGCTAGTCTTAAAAGAAAAAGTCCCTGGAGAAGAAACAAAAAACTGGAGGGAATGACAAGGAGACAAGGAATCGAATTCAAGACCATCATCATTTTGATCACAAGACTGCAGTTCATGTGAAGGTGAAGAAAGCCTTGTAAACGACGGTCAGGGAATTCATTCCTTGACTTGTGTTCTTGTCGTATCGTCGTCATCACATTTCCTTTCCATTCCATGTCTGTTCAATTCCAAATGTTTGCTTCTCTTACGTATGTTTCTGTTGCCTCATCATCTCTTTCGCTCAACTAATTTAATGGGAGTCAATGAAAACAATGGCAAGGACGTGAAGAGAATCAAGAAAAGACCACAAAAGCAAAGAGAGAATCACAAGCGGAAGTCAAACACTTGGCTTCATTCCTTGAAACAACATAACAACAACTGGAAATGTTTGTGGTCAAAACTATGGGTTGGATAGTTTCTAATATTGCGGTACTAATATCATGTCATAACGACAAAGACTACGAGACATAACACATCAACTCGTCCAACAGAAACAAGACCCTTCATCTGGAAAAAGAAATTACAAGTCTAAGTCGAGAAGTCCAAGGAATTAAGAGGAGTAAAGCTTTGATCATCATTTTCATCCTTTACTTTTGTTTGTTTCGCAACCACTTTTAATTCATCTCATGATGAGAAATTCCATCGGGAATCAAGGATAAAATGCAAACTCGATTGAATTTGCATTTTGAAATGCAAAGACAAAAGTTTCAAGTCGAGAATGAGGCATAAATCATGCCTCTTTATCAGCATATTTGGACTAAAGATAGAGAAGTCTATGACAAACTCAATTCCATTCTAGAGCAGCCCACCTCTTCCTCTCTGTAACTGTGATGCAAATAATCGGTCTCCATTAATTATATACACAAGTAATTATGAAGGGACAGAGAAGAGAAGGAGGAAGAGAGGGAAGCAAACAAGGAAACAACGAAATGAAAGTTGCATCTTCCTTTCCTTTCCTGCAAGAAAACTTGATTCATTTATTAAATTTATCTGACGTACAAGTTTCGCTTCTACTGTTACTCAACCTTCTGTTTCGTGTTATTTCCTCCTCCTCTTCTTCTCCAGTGTTTGGTTTGTCTCGGCATCCTAGACATGATTACCGGGAGCACCAGCACAACAAGGCAAGAGAGAAGGGCAGTAGCAGTGTCATCAACAAAAGTGAACACACATCACATCATCCTCATGAACATCATCAGACAAGAAACAGAAGGATGAGCACGAATCACAACAACGAGAGAGGATTAGAAAAAGACAAGCCTGCATCCTCTGGACTTTCTCTGTTAGATATCTTGCTGATGTTTTAGCAGATGAAACAGGAGTAGGAGGGCAGTCGTCCGTATCCTTTGCAGACATCAAACAAACAAGCCTGACTTTCTTGGCCATTCATTGAATCACAAGAAGAGCCAACTCCTCTTTAGTTGGACAAGAAAGAGATGAAGGAGATGGACAAGACAAGAGCATGATACGTCTCCCTCGAGAAGTTCGATCATCAAGTGGACAATGTCATGTCTCTTGTGTCCTCTCTTTGTCTGTCAGTTTCCTTCAAAATCGACAGTGAAGTACCTCTCAACTCTCTTGTACGAGTTATTTCTATCCTTAGGAGCCTCGAGTAGAAAAGCTACTTACAAGACTTGAGATGGACAACAACAACATCAAGAAAAAGTCACAAAAGGAATGAAAAGAAGAACATCATCATCGATTCGGGAGCGAAGGTCATAGAACAACAAGAAATACTTTTCTCTTGACCATCCATCTATAACAATGGAATAGAAAAGAATTCAAAGAGGGATCATGCAGCTCAAAGAACTAGACTCGAAAGAAGAGGGCAAAATAGATTGAAGAATAGAATCAACGATACAGAGAATAAAGAGAATCGAATGATGTCTTTCAAGAGGGGCTGCAACAAGATGGACAGCAAGAGACAGCCAGAGAGACAACAAGAAAGAAAGACCATTGGATGCCGAGAGACAGTAATCTCCTCCTCCAGATG
>Ga0157374_10003285_pt1 | contig 13580 bp, 10 predicted proteins | sample M25metaG_FD_115308 | JGI IMG/M metagenome (GOLD analysis project Ga0157374, IMG submission 115308) | Miscanthus rhizosphere microbial communities from Kellogg Biological Station, Michigan, USA - M2-5 metaG | ecosystem: Host-associated > Plants > Roots > Rhizosphere > Soil | place: USA: Michigan...
AATGGATTTTTTGGCGAGCGGATTGCGGCCGATCGCTGTCATGCCGGTACGCACGCCGGCATACATAATGCCGCCGGCAATAAAAATACAAACGGTTAGGATTGCCAGGCTCGCATATATGCGCACGGCACCCACTGGTTTGTCGGTGACAATTTTGGCTGCGCGCGACAAAATGGCGGGCACACCAGCTTGCGGCGTCACCGGGTTGTACGCCGGGTTGTGCGCCACGTTTATATTGACTTGAATACGCCCGATTGCCACGGTTTTGCTGCTGCCACCCGAAGTCTTAAGCGTAGCGGTGCTTTGCACATTACTCGCCCCATCAAAACTTTGTATAGCCTTACCGATGATAACTTCGTGGTCGGCGTCAGCTTTCATGCCAACGCCGTCAATCGCCGAAATACTAACGGAATCGCCCGCTTTTATGGGGCCGTTTTGGCTACTTACCAGCACATTGTATTGGCCGTACGTCGCAACGTAAGTTTGCGTTTTAGTGTTGTCGCCGGTAATCGTCACCGGCGCGTCGTTAGGCGCCACTACTACCCCGAGCATGCTGGTTTCACTGGTTTGCGAAAGTGGCTCAACTTTAGTGGCATCGCCAGGCACAAGCTGCACGATCACCCCTTGCTGCAACGACGTGTCACTTTGGTAGCCCTGTGTCACATTTTGAGCATGTGCCGCCGCCTGGAATCCGACAAACAGAAACAAAAACAAGCCGATGGCCAGCAGCGAGTACTCAACAATCCGTTTGTGCTTAAACATTACTAAAAGTATACCGCGGGCAACGCCAGATGCAAAAGCCAAATATCGTGTAGGCGGCACGTTTTTTCTAAGCGCGTATCAGCTTGGCAAGTTCAGCAACAACAGTGCGAATGTCCGCTTCGGTTGTCTGGATGCCCATCGTAAAACGGATACTTGCCTGCGCTTCAGCATCAGTAAGGCCGAGTGCGCGCAAGACATGCGAAGGCTCCTCGTTGCTCGCACTACAAGCCGAACCCGCGGCGCACATAATACCTTTTTCGTCGAGCTCCATAAGGATGCGTTCGTTATCGTGGCCAGTAAATGTAACATGCACGTTGTTCGGCAGGCGCACATCACGCGAACCATTGATAGTTATTGCGTCGCCAAATTGGCCTTCAAGCAAATTGAAAAATAAATCTTGTAAAATTTTGAGGCGTTGTTGCTCCTGGTGGCGACGGCTTTGCACTACATTGAGCGCCGTGGCCAGGCCTACACTGCCAGCAATGTTTTCGGTTCCCGACCTGAGGCCTCGTTCTTGGCCGCCGCCATATACCAGCGGCACGAGTCGGGCGTGGGCGTCGGCAAACAACACACCACTCTGTTTTGGGCCGTACATTTTGCCGCCGTTAAGCGTCAAAAAGTCAACACCGAGGCGCGCGACATGCAAGTCAAGATACGCGGCAGCCTGGGCGGCATCGGTGTGCACGTACAGGGGTAATTTATTTCCGGCGGCGCGGCGTTTTTTGCTGATTGCTTGTGCCAACTGGCCAATTTTGTGGATGGGCTGCACGGTGCCGATTTCATTATTGGCATACATCACGCTTATTAGCACGGTTTTGTCGTCAATTAAATTTTCAAGCTGCGCGAGGTCGATCACACCGTTTGCTTGCACCGGCGCAAGCTTGTAATTATATTGTTTGGCGCTTTCCAATACCGATTCGTGCTCGATCGTACTTACAACACAATTGGCATTTTCAGCTTCGGCGTGGGCGCCAGTTAAAAATTGCTGCATCACACCATGGATTACCAGGTTGTTAGCCTCGGTACTGCCTGCCGTAAACACGATTTCGTTCGGGCGCGAGCCCAGCCAATGCGCTACGCCCGCGCGTGCTGCTTCGAGCTGTTTGTGTACTTTTTGGGCCGCCAAATAAGTGGCCGACGGGTTGTAAAACTGCTGCATGAAGAACGGCTGCATGGCAGCAAACACCGATTCGTCCATCGGCGTGGCAGCAGCATAATCGAGGTAAATTGCAGGCTTCATCGACTTTATTATATCAGGAGTTTTGTAGGCTGTAGGCAACCGCTCGCAAAAAGCATGCCACCAAAAAAACACTTCAGAATTTATGCCGCCAGGCTGTATAATTCAGCATCAACTTGGCGGTTGTACATCGAAACAGCATGGAATAAACGGCGGGCTTCGTCTAGCCCGATGTATTGGTACGGCTGCTGGTCTTGGGCTTTCAAAATGCCGTTCGGCCGAACATCATACCTAGTAGTTACGGTGTGGCGCAAACCATTTTGGTCGACCCATTCTTCATGCCACACCCAAGTGTATTCATCCAGACAAAAGAACTCGCGGCGGCCTTGCGGCGTTGTTGGGCCAAACAATTTGCCGCCAACTTTTGCTTCTTTGCGAATTAAGTCACGGTAGGCTTCTAGGCGACGTTGCTCATCATTAGCGGTGTTACTAAGCAACTTAAGCAAAGTCATTTTGGACTCCCACATTTGTTTGCACAGCCTGGCCGCCAACTTGTTGGCTGGAAACCTGTACGCCTGAGTTTGTTAACATAAAACTTACGCGCGGAAATTGACGTTGCAACGCCGCTTGGGTATTATCGGCTGCGGCGTAACGTACAGCGCGGCGAGCAGCGTGCGGTTCAGCCCCCTGGGCATTCTTAATTGATTCGCGGCCGTTATTGCGAAAAAGATTCATGCTACCTCACTATAAATCAAACAACAATTGTGCGTTACAGGTGGTTGCGGCGGCAATGTCTGCCAGCGTTTCACCACGCAATTCGGCCAAGAATTTGGCCGTTACCCGCACATGTTTTGGCTCACAAATAGTATCACGTTGTGGTGCGGGTGTCAAGAAAGGCGCGTCGGTTTCAAGAAGTAAACGGTTACGCGGCACTGCTTTTGCGGCCGTCAATTGCCCGGCGTTTCTGGTAAATGTCATGATGCCGTTCAAACCAACATATAGCCCGCGGGCTAAAATTTCGTCCAGTTCTTTTTTAGTTGCCGTGAAGCTATGGATAACTCCGCCTTTAATGTCGTACTCGTCAAAAATCGGCCAAAAGTCATTGAACGCTTCTCGTACGTGAAAGATCATTGGCAAGTCGTGTTTTTGGGCGAGCTCCAGTTGAAAACGTAAAATTGTCTCTTGGTCTTTTTTAGGTGAGTGGTTGTAAAAATAGTCGAGGCCGCACTCACCCCCCGCCGCCACTTTATGTTCGGCGGCAAGTTGTGCAAACCGCGTCAGCAAGCCGGGGTTTTGTAAGTGCCTTGTGGCTTCGTGCGGGTGGATGCCGATACTTGCCCACACGTTTGGCCAGGGTTGGGCAAACTGCACGGCCCGCATACTGTCCTCAAAAGTGCAACCAACGCAGATTAAACGCGTCACACCTGCCTCGGCAGCCTTTTCAACAAGCGTGGCTGGCGCCGGGCTGCCAGCGGCGATCCACTTTTTCTGCGTCGCGTCCTTGGGGTTGTCCGACATGTGCGACTCGTGGATGTGGCAATGAGTGTCTACAAACTCCATACGCTTTTTAGCGTAGCACAGGCTGCCACCTTTTTGGAACTCCTAGTGGGCAAGTGGTTGCGGCAGCCAAAAAAATTACCCTAAGCGTGCTTTGGCGCGGTTTCTGCCTTTGGGAATAGCGTACCTTCAATTGGGCGCACGACCCCACTAATGAAAACGCCCTTGATACGCTCAGCCGTCTCGGGCAAAAATGGCTGCAACAATTCGGCGATTTCTAACAAGCACGACACTTGGTAAGCTAATACTTCGCGCAAGTGCTGCTCGTCGCCAGTTTTGGCAATTGCCCATGGTTTTTCTTCGTCAATGTACTGGTGGAGGCCGCGTACCTGGTCCCAAACTTCATCTAAAGCGCGGTCGAAATGGCAGTCTTCAAGCGCCGCCCACACCGGGCTGCTGTCGTGCGAGCCTTCAGGAATATTGCCGATGACACCATCTTGGTACTTCAAAATCATCGCCGCGGTGCGCTGCACAGCATTGCCAAGTTCGTTGGCTAACTCGTTATTATATGCAGCTTCAAAGGTCTCCCACGAAAAGTCACCGTCGTTATAACTGGGAATATGGCGCAAGAAATAGTAGCGGAAGGCGTCGGTGCCGTATTTGCCGATCACCTCGGTGGGCGATACGACGTTGCCGATGCTTTTGCTCATTTTTTCGCCGTTCATGGTAACGTGGGCGTGCACAAACAGCGTCTTTGGTAGCGGCAAGTTTAAACTCATAAGCATTGCCGGCCAAATCGCGGCATGAAAACGCAAAATATCTTTACCGATAACTTGCACATTGGCCGGCCAGAATTTCTTAAAATCGGCATGTTCGGGGTAGCCGAGCACCGTAATGTAATTCATGAGCGCCTCGAACCACACATACATCACCTGTGTCGGGTCGCCGGGCACCGGAATGCCCCAAACTAGCTTTTCTTTTGGCCGCGAAATACTAATGTCTTCCAGGCCTTCGTTTAACACATACAAAATTTCGTTTTTGCGGGTTTCCGGAATGATACGAAACGCGTCGGTTTCAACGGCGTCTTTTATTTGGTCGGTGTAGTTGCTTAGTTTAAAGAAGTAATTTTCTTCCTCGATTTTTTGATAGGCCTGCGGATGGTCGGGCTGCTTGCGTGCCGGATCGGCCTTGGCTTCGGGCACAAATTCTTCTTCTTTTACATCGTACCAACCGGTGTAATTGCTTTTGTAAATGTCGTGCTCAAGCGCCTTCCAAATAAGCTGGGCGCGTTGTTCGTGCGGCTTGTCGGTAGTGCGGATAAAGCGGTCGTTGCTCACATTGAGCTCACGAGCCAGCTCGCGGAACTTCAAGCTCATTTGGTCGCTCAGCTCTTGCGGTTTAATACCCAAGCTTTCAGCTTTTTGGGCAATTTTGCTGCCGTGCTCGTCGGTACCGGTGGCGAAAATTGTCAGTTTGCCCTGCTGCCGTGCGGCGCGTGCCAAAGCGTCGGCCATTATAAATTCGAGCGCATGGCCCACGTGCAGCTCGCCATTTACATACGGAATAGAAGTTGTTACATAATAATTCATATTTACAGTCTACCTGTTCAAGCGGAAAAATTTTAACGTTTTATAAATTTTTAGGGTAAGAGAAATTATGCCCGGCGGGGCATTGTGCGCATAGCTATAGCCATTGTTTGGCAGTTCATGGGCATAATTGTACAACTTTTTGGCGCATATACCAAGCAGAGGGTAAAGTGTATGGCGCTGCCACACGGTTGGCTATTAGTTCCGCTTAATGCGTGAGATTGTCAAAATGTATTCTTGGTCACTAGTTTGGCTTGATTGCAAAGGGTAAAATTCGCTTTCATCTAGCTCTTTTGTTACATCGAGCGCCGACTTTTGCCAAGCGCGCCACAGCAAAATCGTATCGCCTTTATCAAGCTCGAGCACCCGCTGGCCAGCCTCAAAGTCAAACTTTAAGGTGAGCGCAATCTTAAGCCGCACGCGGATGTAGCGCTCTTTCTTTTCAGAGTCAAAACCCATTTCAACATCGTAAAACGACGGGTCGATGTTAAACAGATCAAAAATAAGCCTGTGGTTTGGCGCCAGACTACTGCTACTGGGGTTCAGGTTAAAATCAAAGTAACGACGGCTTGATTCTGTATCCAGCTTCTGCGCATGAAGTAAAAAGTCGTTGATGCCCATGCTATCGTGCAGAATACGAAAAGCTGCCGCAGGTTTGCGTAAATTACTGATTGTACCACCGAAGGATAGTATAAGATTAGCCGTTTCGTTACTCTCACTGCCCATATATTCCTGCGCAAGCACATCTGAAAACTTTTCATAATTTATATCATAACGATGGTCTTCAAACTGGACTGCGCCGTTAAACCACTTCTTAATATTTGTCCGGGCAATCTGAAGCATCTCTTTGCTAATATCAATCGCGATATATCTCCCTAGCTTGCCTTCATCAAGAAAATGCTGAAGAAAATCCTTGACAGGCAGCGCATTGCCCGCGCCCACATCAACAATATTGACTTTCTTATATGTGGAAAGCAGACTATCTAAGTATTTTTCATTCTGTACAAGTAAAAATTTAGTCGCATTTAGAGTATTCGGCGTAGTTTCGCGCGCAAGCCGCTGTGTATAATTATCCCAGCTCACTGCACCTTTATCAAAGTAATTGTATTCTCGCGGGATCTCGTGGCGGTTCTCAATACTGGAAACTATGTCATAAATTTGTGACTGGTTATACAGCTTGTAAAACTCCGATTTTGGTGTAACAACTTTGAGTGCGCGATGCGGGCGGTATTTTTTACCACGCTCTACAAGCTGCTCGATTAAAGCTATATTCAGCGTCGTATTCGTAATGTGTGAGCGCCCATCGCGCTGGTAAAGCGCCAAGTCGAGCTTGCCCTGCTTGGCGGCCTCTATCCAATTGCTTATAGTTTTAACAGATACGTGATACGTGTATGCGAGTTCTGAATTTTTGAAATAAAGCATGCTCTGAAACCCGGCCTTTTTATTAAGTTATTGTTGCACGTTCTTAGCCTAACCATAACATGAAATTAATCAGATGCTTAATTTACAATGTTCCTACACTACTATCCAGAAAATTAAACAGTTCGCTTATATTACCGTCTGTTTTGAAACATCTGGCAAAAAGCGGAAAGATCCACATGCCACCATTATAAGACATGAGATTGGTTTGTCCAACTACAAAAAAATAAAAAACCTAACATACATTAGGTTAAAATTATAGCTAAATGGTGGGCGAGGAGGGACTCGAACCCTCAAGGCTTTAAAGGCCAGCGGATTTTAAGTCCGCCGCGTATACCGATTCCGCCACTCGCCCATCTTGAGTGCAATTGTAGCAAATCTTTGGTAAGTATTCTAGCCTGTTTTCGCAAAAACCCTAGGCAAAACCATTAGTAAGAGCTTGTGCAGCAGCTTTAGTGGTCAGCCCAAGTGTAAATGCGACCAGGCTGTGGTCGTTCAGGTTTTGTGCGGCTACGGTGCCCGGGAACTGGTATTCAATAAACTTATGGCTCCAAGTTTTAGGTGTAACAGGATTGCCGCCAGCGTTATACGCCGGTGTTGAAGTCGCAACCGAATCAGCCGGCAGCATGGTCGCCGGATTGATGTAATAGTCGAGGCTCGCGCCTTCCCCCGAAGCACCAAAGTAAGTATACGGCTGCTTGGTGGCGTTGAGGCCAGTCGCGTTAAATGCTTCCATGAAATTCTGCATACCCCAATATACGCCGCTACCCTGTTTTTGTGGCGTCACATTTACGCTCACTTTTATGTACTGATCGTTTTTTTGCGTCACTAGTTGCATGCCATTCACTTTGACGGCACCTGACTTGTTAAGCTGCTGCACAAAAGCGTTAGATTGTGTGGCACTAAGGTTGCCTGTGTTCATGCCGTCGTTCGTACGGATCGCCACAGAGTCGAGCGCACAGCTGCTACTATCGCTAGCCGGCTGCCAAGCGGCGCTGGCGTCACTCAGTTTGCTGCCATCGAATATGTATTGTTTTTCGCCAATACAACGGTACTGAATAATACCGATATTACTGTAATCGTCTTCGTCATAGGCAAATTGCTTATTACGGTAATCTAGCGTCACGCCGTACAGGCTGTACTGGTCGGCACGGTCATCCTTTTGATTTTTCGTATAAAATACGTCCCAGGCGGTATGCACTACGGGCTGCTGGCTGGCCGTTCGGAACGCCGAATAGAAGGTGTCGGCAGCATTCAGGCCTTTAAGTTGGGCCGTGCTTAGCTGTTTGTTATTCGCGGCCAGCTTTTTAACTTGGTCGGTGTTGTATTTAATGGTGTACGTTTGGTTGGCAGTACCTTTTTGCTTGCCCGAAGATTCCACCACTACTAAAATTGCTGCGCCGATAAATGCCAAAAATGCCAGCGCAATCAGGCCGCCGAAGAGCAACTTCATGAGTGATTTTTGGGTTCTAGGCGTTTTTTTACCAGTAGTATTTTCTGGGGCTGCCATACTATTTAACGGCGGCAGCTCCGCCATCTGCCCGCCATATTGCGGCAAATTACCAGCCGGTGCCCCTGGCGATGCCGGCGGGAGCGGCAGTTGGTAGCGTTCGTTGCTCGCAGGCGAGGCTGGCTGAGCCGGGGGAGGCTGGGCGGCAGGCGTCGAATTCCAAGGGAAAGCCGTACCAGTGTGCGGCGTAGCCGCGTCTATCGGGGGCTGCCAGGGCTGGCTAGAAACGGGCGGCTGCGGTGATTTTCCGTCAACGCGAGGCGGTATATTAAAGCGCGGCGCAAACAGCTCGCCTTGGGCGTCTTGGGGTTGGTTTGGCTGCGGCTGGTTGGTTGGATCGTTTGGGTTCATATAGTTTGTTACGAGTTACATGTTTCAGTATAGCAAAATAGTCCACCACTCGCAGGTAGACTATTTAAAATGACTAAATGGAGGCACCGACCGGATTTGAACCGGTGTACAAGTTTTTGCAGACCTCTGCGTAACCACTCCGCCACGGCGCCCTAGCCTGCCAAGCGATTATACCGCAAGTTGCCATGCAGTAACAGTGTAAAAATTAGCGCTTTTCGGCCGGCCACGCAAGCGTAATGTCGCTCGGTGCTTGCGACACGCTGGTTTTGGGTACGGTGCCGCCAAAAGAATACTGCACGCGTACGAGCCGGTACAAGTCGCCAATTATCGGCAAACGCGGTTTACCTGAGCTCTCTACGCCCGTGTCGGTTACATACTCGGCGTAAGCTGGCAGCGCTGTTAAGGGGTCAATATACATCGTTATTGTGCGGCCGCTGGTGCCAATGCCGTCAGCGTAATATGGGTACTTGTTTATATCAAGCCCCGTCGCATTAAAAGCGCTTTGCACAAAACTCTGCCCCTGCCAGTCTGGTGCGCCGGCAGTGCCAAAGTTAGTCGGGTTAATTTTGCCTTGCACTTTTATATATTGCTTGCCGTTATGTGCGACAAGTTGCGCCGCCGAAGCAGATACCACGCTTTTAGCGTTTGTTGCAAACAGGGCATTCGTAAAGGCATTTGCCTGCGCACTACTGAGGCCGCCAATATTCGTGCCATCAGTAATAAAGCGCCGCACCGTTGGCAGTAACGGGTCGCACATGCTTTGGCCATCAGTTTGCTGCCAATTATTGTTATTACCTGGGACATACACGTAATTTTTGCCGCCAAAACAAGTCATAAAGTATTTATATGCAGCCATATCCGAATGCTGGTGCTCTAACAGAATGCCCAACGCGCCGGTTTTGTAATTATAGGTCGTATCGCTGGTTTCAAGGCTCAAAAAATCTTTGGGCTGGGTGTTTTTGGCGATCATGTCGGATATATCTTGCGTAAGGTGTTGTACCGGCTGCTGCGCCACGGCGTTCATTGTCTGCTCGAGGTAATTACGGGCATCCATTTCAGCCACCGCTGCTGCCGTCAATTTGTCCTGCTTCGCGAGCGCTGCCACGCTGCGAGCGTCCATGACGGTTTTTGCGCCGCCTTGCGTACCCGCACCGTTTTTGTTTTTGCTGAGCAGCGTAAATACATATAAACCAACGCCGAAACAAATGAGCAATACAATAAGAGTCACCATAACTCTGAACTTGCGACGAAGATTACCGTCAACACCTGTGTTTGTGGCCGCAGGTAACCCAGTTGCACTGTTCTGAATTACGGCAGGCTGGCCTGGCTCAGAAAAGAGCGGCGTACTTTGGCCCTGCACCGGCGGTTGTGCTTGTGGCGCTGGCGGGATGCCTAAAAGCTCATCATATGTAAGCACCGGCTTTGGCGGTTCGGCAGCCTGCTTACGGACCCTTTCTTCGTAGTCGGGGTTGAGCGTATCCATCGGGTGCAACGCCGACGATTTCATATTCTGCGGCAGCATAGAGCCAAGCGCAGGCCGCGGCGGGATCGGCACACCATAGGGCTGGGGCAAATCGTCATTCGAGCCGTCGTTCAAGTCCTTAAAATCGTCCATGTGCTTTAAATATACAAGCCTTTGCCTTTTAAACACAAGGACGATAGCCCAAAAACTAAAACAGAGCTACAATACTTATTATGAGCACTGGTCTTTCCACACAAAAAGTACAACAACTTCGCGCACAATACGGATACAACGACTTTTCACAAGGCAATGGCCACAGCAAAGCATTCATCGCTTTTTTGACCCGGTTCAAAAACCCGTTGGTTATTATTTTGCTTTTGGCAGCCAGCTTATCGCTGTTTTTTGGCGATAAGGCGAGCTTTTTCATTATCGCTACTATCGTGCTGCTGAGTGTCGGGCTGGACTTTTTTAATACCTACCGTTCAGAACAAGCCGCCGAAGCTTTAAAGGAAAAGGTCCGCGTGCGTGTTACGGTGATGCGCGATGGCAGCAAAGAGCGGCAAGTTGCTGTACGCGAGCTAGTGCCCGGCGATATTGTGCTCCTTAAAGCGGGCAAAGTCATTCCGGCGGACGGGATTATTACCGATTCCAAAGATTTATTCACCAACGAGGCAGCGCTCACTGGCGAATCCTTCCCGCAGCAAAAAACTAAAGAGAGCGAAGTGTTTATGGGCAGCGGCGTAATGAGCGGCGAAGGTGTGATGCGCGTCACCCAAACCGGCAAAAACACCAGGTTCGCACATATCGCCGCCGCACTGCAATCCGGTCGGCGCAGTACTGAATTTGAGCGCGAAATTAAAGACTTCAGTACGCTGATTATAAAAATCACCTTCTTTTTGGTGTTTTTTGTGTTTATGGTGAACATTTTATGTCATCGTAATGTGCTCGATTCGGTGTTGTTCAGTTTAGCATTGGCTGTTGGCCTTACGCCCGAACTTTTGCCGCTGATTATCACGCTCAACTTAACCAAGGGTTCGCTTAAAATGGCACGCGAAGGCGTGATTGTAAAACAGCTTTCGGCCGTGCAAAATTTTGGCAGCATGGACATTTTGTGCACCGACAAAACCGGCACGCTTACCGAAGATAAGATCGCGCTGGTTAAGTACGTGGACGGCAAAAACAAGCAGTCCGAACATGTGCTTGAACTGGGATATATCGCCAGCGTATTTTCCACCGGCTTTACCAACCCGCTCGACACCGCCGTGCAAAGCTTTAAACATGTAAACATAGAGCCATGGAAAAAAATCAACGAAATTCCATTCGATTTTGAGCGCAAGCGCGAGGCCGTCGTCGCCCACCACACGCACGATAAACTGCGTTTTTTAATCGTCAAAGGTGCGCCCGAAGAAGTGCTTAAAATTTGCAGCGGCTACGACGACACCACAGCCCATCTTACCGAACATTTCCGCGAAATCATTAGCCAAACGTATGACGATTTAAGCAAGGATGGTTTTAGGGTACTTGCCATTGCCAGTAAAGAAATCGGTGTCGAGAAGCGCTACGAGCCAGCTGATGAGACAAACTTGCAGTTCCAGGGTTTTTTGGCGTTTTTAGACCCGGCAAAAGCTTCGGTCGGTGAAACTTTGCAGCGCATGGCCGGCATGGGCATTGTGATAAAAATTATTACCGGCGACAACCCGTATGTGACCGAAAAGATCGCCCACGACATTGGCTTGGAAAGTTCCGGCACATTAACCGGTGACCAAATAAGCAAGCTGCACCAACAGCAACTCGCCACGGCGGTGGAACGCGCTACTATTTTTGCGCGCGTCAACCCCGAACAAAAAATGCAAATTATCCAGGCATTGCAAGCCAACGGGCACGTTATCGGCTACATGGGTGATGGTATTAACGACGCTCCCAGTTTGCGCGCCGCCGATGTCGGCATTTCGGTTAATAACGCAACTGATGTCGCCAAAGACGCCGCTGACTTTATTTTGCTGCATAAAAGCCTGTTTGAACTCACCAATGGTATCGCCGAGGGCCGCCGCACCTTTGCCAACACTATGAAATATTTGCGCATGAGCCTAAGCTCCAACTTTGGCAACATGTTTTCGATGGCCGGCGCCAGCTTATTTCTGCCATTTCTGCCATTGCTAGCCACACAAATTTTACTTAACAATTTACTGTACGACACCAGCCAATTCGCCATTCCGCTCGACAATGTCGATGAAAGCGAAATTGCCCGCCCCAGACGACTCCGCATGGCCGATATTAAAAAATTCATGTGGTCATATGGCATACTTAGTTCGGTTTTTGACTATATAACCTTTGGCGTGTTGCTGCTAGTCTTCCATGCCAACGAAGGAGTCTTCCAAGCCGGTTGGTTTTTCGAGTCGATCTTGACCCAAGTGTTTGTGGTGTATGTCATTCGTACCCGGCGTATGCCGCTTCGCGAGAGCCGTCCGGCATTGCCGCTTGTGCTCCGCACCCTTCTGATCGGGATAATCGCTACACTCGTTGTGCTCCTGCCAGTGCGGCACTGGTTTAAGTTTGGCTTGCTGCGGCCGGCACAAGTCGCTGCGCTGGTTGTAACCGTGCTTGCATACCTTTGTTTTGCACAGATCATAAAGCGACGTTTTTACGGCGGCGAAGGTACGGACCAAAACTTTAAAAAGGCTATAAAATGAAAACAAAAGCAGCTAGCAAATCTGTTAGATGGGCACACATAAGCATACTTACGCTTATGGTGTTGTGTACCTTGTTCGCTATAAAACCATGGAACGCCTGGAGAAACACCAATCCTGACTTTTACGGCTGGAATGTTTTTAGCTATTTTACAGTGCAAAGCAATATTATCGCGGCAGCCGTATACTGCATTACAATCGTTGGTTTACTCCGCCATAAGAGTGTGGGTGGGTGGTTCCGTCACGTACGCGGCGCAGCTGTGCTGTACATGATCGTGACCGGCTTGGTTTACACGTTTTTGTTACAAAATAACCCCGATGTCAACCCATCATTAGGCTTCGACTGGAATAACTTTATACTACACCAACTTGGGCCGCTTTTTATCGTAGCCTGGTGGCTGCTATGGCCCTCACGTAAACCAATCAGCCCGCGCGCCGCGCTTTGGTGGTTAATTTTTCCGATTTTGTGGCTTATTTACACACTTACTAGAGCGCATTTTGTGCATTGGTACCCGTACCCGTTCTTAAACCCGGCGAAAGTCGGTGGCGCCGGTAACGTTGCCTGGTATATTTTGGGGATTGCCGTTGGCTTTATACTATTGAGCCAGGCAGTTGCTTGGGCAAGCCGAATGCGCGCACGCGGCGCTCACCGTACTAAAATGCAGCCGCACGTATAATTGCCGGCCGCATTTTACACCATATTATTTATTGAACGACAACGTTTTCAAGGTTCGCCTTCGCGCCCTTAAGCACCGCGTATGTCACCTTATCCATAGTCGCGCCGTCGAAAATCGCATGTTTCACTGCACTAAAGTGGAATGAAACATCATGCAGATTCGCGTCTTTAAATGAGGCGCCCTTTAGCGAGTCACTTTCAAACACAACGCCTTCTAAGCTCATGCCCTCAAACGAAACATTACTTAAGTCGGAACGCGTAATTGTCGTGCGGGCCAGCTTTGCGCCTTTTAGGTTGGTGCCGTTAAAATTAGACGACTTGATTTGCGTATCTGTTAAATCGGCATTTTCAAAGTTTGTGCCGCTTAAATCGCAACTGGCAAGCGTAGCCTGGGCGAGGTTGGCGCCCGCAAAAACTGCACTTTTAAGCGCCGCCGATTTAAATACAGATTGC
>Ga0157374_10003286_pt1 | contig 13579 bp, 11 predicted proteins | sample M25metaG_FD_115308 | JGI IMG/M metagenome (GOLD analysis project Ga0157374, IMG submission 115308) | Miscanthus rhizosphere microbial communities from Kellogg Biological Station, Michigan, USA - M2-5 metaG | ecosystem: Host-associated > Plants > Roots > Rhizosphere > Soil | place: USA: Michigan...
TCCCCTCCGACATGTTCGATGACCGCGTTGGAGAAGACCCAGTCAAACGATTTATCAGGAAAGGGTAAAGCACGGCCATCGCCTCTCACGAAGCGAAAAGGGCAGAATTCTTGTGTGTTTTTAGTAGAGATATCAAGGTTTACGACAGTCACGTTCTCGAATTTCTGATACAGCATGGCAAACTCACCGTTCATCCCAGTCCCCCCCAACATCCAGTAATGTTCCAGGGTGTTCTGGAATTAGGCTGAGGAACAATTCGCTCTTACCTCCCCGGAAACGCTGATGCATTGGGCGGGCTAGGCGCTGAATGAGAAATCTAGCTTGTGACATGCGAAAAGCACTCCGCATTTGTTGCGGCGAGCCTCTGTTTTCGTTGAATCGCTTGTTTATAGATATCAAGAAGCATTTCGTAATTTCGCGACGCAGTATATCTCTCCTCGTACTCCTTGCGAGCATTGCGTCCCATTTCGCGCATTTCAGCTGGGTGTAAACAGGCCCATTCAACTTTCGCAGCCAGATCGTCCGCATCACCTGGCCAGAAGTGCAAGCCGGTGCGGCCATCGTGCACGATTTCGAACATAGCACCTAGGCGAGAAGCGACTACAGGGAGACCGCACGCGTATGCCTCAACAATAGCCATTCCGAATGTCTCATAAGCCTCACTAGGAAATACGAGTACTGTCGCTCCTTTCATTTGTTCATACACTTTCTCCTGTTCAAGTTTTCCAAAAAACTGAACCTTAGACAGTCCAAAGCTTGCAGCTGTAGTTTGCAGTTGTTGTCGAATCTCACCTTCACCGACGATATGGAGGGGTAAGTCTTTGTTACGTTTCCACGCCTCAAGCAATGTTATCAACCCTTTTTCTTGGGAAAGTCGACCGACAAACAATGCGTATCCTCCAGAATTTGAACCAATCCCTGGATCACGGTCAACGAAATTCGATTTGACGATCATACGCTCGGATGGAAATCCAGCCTCTACAAACTTACTTTTGGCAAACTCCGAGGGAGTTACATATTTATCGATTTGATGAATGTAGGTCCGCAGGCTTCGATGAAGAAGCAGCATACCAACTATTGTTGTAGTAGCAGGCCTAGACTGCTTGTAACAACGGTGCCGAATTGAGCGTATCAAGCCGTCATCCAGACAATCCTCACATGGAGCATGATCGCGCACAAAGTTAGCTGCGGGACACAGCAGCCGATAGTTATGAAGAGTTTGTACAACTGGAACATTGGCCGCTTTGCACGCATAATAAGCTGCCGGGGATATCAGCGGAAGAGTATTGTGAAAATGTGCCACGTCGGGTTTCACTTCCGCCAGCAGCTTTGCAATCTCACGATGGCTATCCCATGCCCAAGTGGTACGCACCGCCAGAGTAGCCTTGCTAATGCTACCGTAATTGGCAATTTCTCGATTATCACGGGTATATTCCATCACTTGGTGCCCGTATTGGAGAAGTAGTCCGTGCTCACGTTCATAAACTGCATCTTCTCCGCCAGAAAGTTGATAGCGATTGTGAAGCAGCAGGACTTTCATGATAAGTCAGGCCATCTTATCGCTGATCGATACTGGGTAAAATAGTACCCACGAAGAAGCTTCTCTGTGTAACGGCGTCCCCCTGCGAGCAGGCGCGCTCCTTTGCGCACTAAATTTAGGGGTAATCCAGGCGGCATCCTTCGGAAGAGTGGGGAATAGATACCGGCGATTTCGTCATGCTCAGCTAGTTGCTTTTCACTTCTACTCCCCGTTTTGCTCTCGGAATGCCACCGAAAATCGGCCAATATATGTGGAATATGCTGAAAGCGATAGTCAGCGCCAGCCAAACGAAGAAAAAACTCATAGTCCATTGCGTAGTGATATTGGGTGTTGATCCAATTTCCCTCATCAAAAATGCGGCGACGGAAGAAAGTCGATGTTGTGGGGATATAGAGCACGCGATGATAACCAAGCACAAAACGGCTGAACTCGATCTCGCGGCGGATTTGCATACACTTGTTGCGCTCGTCAATCCACGTGTAGTCGCCATAAAAAACATCTACTTCTGGATGTTTATAGGCTGCCGCCATTACAGCGTCGAAGCAACCTGGGCGATAGCGGTCGTCCGAATTTAACCATCCCACGAGTTCGCCCTTCGCCTTTTGAAAGCCCTTATTGAGTGCATCACTCTGCCCATTGTCCGGTTCCGAAGTCCAGCGCAGATGCGCCCATCCAGAAACTTGTGAACACTCTCTCAAAATATCAAGTGTGGAATCAGTCGAACCACCGTCAACAACAAGATGTTCAACGGTGTGACCTTGTTGACTCGCTACGCTCAAAAGAGCCTCTCGAATGTAGGGGCCTTGGTTGAACGAAGGTGTGACGATAGAGATTGTTGGGCCCACTTTCTCTCTCCTCGAATGAGAATTCATAACAAATCTAGTTATTTAGTTTGGCTTGGTATCCAGGCAGAAAGAGCGGGCGTCTTTGAAGAGGATCTGACAAGGATCGGAATCGTCACGACCAGAGTCCAAAATGTGAATCCGGCCGGTTCAGCTTCCAGTTCACCACCAACAAGAAGGAAAGAGAGCGTTAGTACTAGAAGTCCTACGGCGATAAAGTTCGTAGGACTCGCGACTTGCTGCAGAAGGCGAAGTGACTGTCTGATGAGCATCGTAACGAGAATCAGTAGAACAGTGAAACTCACAACACCTCCTCCCGCGAGAACCTCAATAAATACAGAATGTGCTGTCCCAAGGCCTGGATTGTATTCCGGTCCGTATATCCTGGATGCAGAAAAATATCCCAATCCAAACCATCGTGAGGTAGACCACATTATATCGACGAGGTATGTCCACAATCCAAGTCGGTCGCTAAGTGTCCAAATGGACTCTGCAGGGCGGTATTCTTCCAGTTGCGCAAGAGCTCCAACGATTACAGCAACAGGAAGTACAAGGGCTGCGAAACGGGCGATACGCTTCAACAGCCTAATCTCGGGTTTTTTCCACAATGCGAGCAGTAGAAATACAACGAAAGCGAGATACGCAGTTCTCATTAGTGAAAATAAGAGTACCGACCCAAATAGCGTACCGCCAACTGCCGTGGCCCACCCCGACCGTTTATGACTGCTTGTTAACAGTAGAACCAATGCTAGCGCCCCGACAATGCCAGTCTGCGCGATCAGGTCGCCTCTAAAGCGAAGTGAGCCGAACTCACTCTCCCCGAAGACCATACTCGGGGCAAAGATTGCAGCTAAAACGTCTGCTATGCAGAGTGCTGCACTTCCGAAGTAGATACCGTCAAAACACGCCTGCACACCGTAATCTCTGCTATACACAAAAAGAAAGGTGATGGTTATAAACAGCTGATAAATTTTAAACGCAGTCAGAGCTGGCCCATCGGAAAACACGATAGACACCGACAGGCAGGCAACAAAAAACATGCTCACTTTTTCAAGCGACGAAATTTTAGTCCCGAAATGCAACTTGGACAGCCAAAGTTTATTGAAAACCCACAGTCCTGCTACGACCCATACGATTATGTGAAGCATCACCACCCAGTCGATAGCGATGTCCAAAGATGCATTCGGATCACGAAGCCGGAACTTCGGAGGGCCGGAAAACAGCAAGAAAAATAAGACCTTGTCGACGAACCTAGAGCTGGTGATATCTATTGGATCTGCCGAAGCAGTTGTGCAGAGTTGCGGATTCATTCAGCGATCAACCGCTACCGGACCCGTTCGAAAAAGTATCCCATCGAGCTGCAGCAGTCGGCAAGTTGTGGGGTTAACGAATGCCGGCCTAATATCCCACAACTCAAAACCACGGTCCTCCAATTCGGCTAGCATAGAATGAAATAGTGGTGTCCCCTCATAGAGAGGAACAAGAGAGAGTTCAGTCTGAATACCTGCCACTCGTTTGAGAAACTGTGTTGCTCCTTGAATGACATTATGCTCAAACCCTTGGACGTCGAGCTTAAGGAAGACTCGATCGGTATAGGATACGAATTCGGCGCCAATACTGTCCAACTTTCGCAGGTCAACCGTTTCTGTACCGACGTAGCGTGACTTTGGATCCGCACTAACATGCGAGGGCAACATAGGTAAAACCGAACTGGATCCACTATTGCCAGAGAGGTTGAGAACAGTAGTTCCATCGCGATCACCCAAAGCCATGCGAGGGGCAATGGTCCAGTTCTTGTCACGCAATGCTCGTTTAGTTAGTTCCAAATGAGCACGGGACGAAGCCTCAAAGGATACAATTCTGCCAAGAAAGCCTGCTTCCCTCAACCTACTAACAAATTGGCCAGTGTTGGCACCCACATCAACTACCACGTCTATCTCATGTCTCAAAAGTTGCCGTGCTAAGGTTGTGGACTCCGATGTGTGCGGGTCAAATCTTTTTACGTCCAATCCGACACGTTGCAAGCACCTCCGAGCGAAACGTTTAGTAGACATTGGTGGACAATATGGGAGTATTGTGGCTGGAGCAAAAGAATAGCACGTTGTAAATCCGGTTATGATGCACTTTGGAAAACGTGACTAATTTCCCTTCTAAATGGACGAATGGACGATAGCCATAGCTCTGCATAAGAAGTTCAATGTCTTCGATAGTGCAATCGAATAGCCGAAGCATAGGCTCAAATAACTCAAGCATAATGAGCCGAGGTCTACGCTTTGGGTTCGCTAATAAAGTCTCGGCCCCCCGGAGTACGGAGAGTTCTGCCCCTTCAACGTCTACTTTCAGAATATCGATGCCTGGCAAGTTATGCTCGAAGAGGTAGGCGTCCAGTGTTATTATGCGAGATTTTATTATTTCAGCAATTGCTTTGCGGCCAGTATCAACAAGCGAAGAGTAAGCACTATCTCCAGCAATGCAAAAGTCTACCTCGCCTATCTTATCCCCTACAGCACAGTTATTAACGATTACATTTGAAAGACCATTAGCGAGCGCATTCACAGCTAGCACATGATAGTTCAAGGGTACAGGTTCAAAGGAGTGAACCGCACCACGGCTCGCTCTTTTAGCGAACCCCATCGTATAGAAACCAACGTTTGCCCCAACATCAACGCAAATGTCTGCCTCGCGTATTTGGTCAAAAATGCATGCTGAATCTTCAGCCTCGAACTCCCCGTAGAAATACATCCGGTCGCCTACGTCTTCGTTTGCTTTGACTAGTGCTCTCATGCCATCCACGCGAGACTGCCGAAACACGCAATGCCCGTTGCGAATCCGTCCTATTAAACGGATTTCGTCAATAAGACCACTAATTTCACGCCGAATTAGAGTAGGCGCATGGCGTAAACGATGTCGAACTATCCGAATCAACTCCATGTCGGAACGGCCTCCTCCTTTGTGAGAAGGGTTCCGCTAAACGTACTCTTCAGCTTCCAAAAGTTTATAGCAATTAGAGGTCCGTATAGTAAACGTCCTATAGCAGCACCAATGAGTCCCAACCTAGGAATCAAGATAGCCGCGGCAAGCAATGAAAGAACACCCCCGGCTATGTTGGTGATAGACACAAAACGAACGCTGCCAAAAGCAAGCAGAGCGTAATATGGAACGACATTAACACCGAGAATCATGTATGCCATAGCAAGTATTATAAGAACGTTCTGCCCACTGAGTACAAAATCAGCGCCCAGCCACCAGGTGAGAAGCGGCCCACTGAAAGAAGCAACGGGAGCCGCCAGGGCGAGACAAAAGCCGACGTTGCTCAGCAGAGCAAATCGAAAAACGCGATGCGGGCCATAGGTTTCCCCTGCTTCGTGGCGCGAGCTAATGTGTGGAAAGACGAAACTAAATGCTGCCGATGCAAGTCCGTGGATTGGCTGTGTCACCTGCACACAAAGGACGTAAATTGCCACTTGAGCAGTGCCCAGCATCGCAGCCACAAGAAAACGGTCGGCGTAGGTGAAGGCAACCCCCGCCAGAGCCTGCAACCAGCTGAAGCATCCGAAGGCAAATACCTCTGCGAGAGCATCTCTTCTCAAGGTCGGCAACGGATTTAATGCTCCCGATACTCGTCTGGCGGCAATCCCCTGAAAGACAACAATCAAAGCGGACCAACCCAGTGTAGCAACCATAATCGCAACCACTCCGCGCCCCGTTGCTGCTATCGCGACTGCCGAAACGACGACAATGGAACGCAAGAACACATTCAATTTGACAGGCGGTCCATAGCACTCAAAGGCTCTCAGCGTGCTCACAAAGACACTCTCAACCGACCGCAGGACAAGGATGATGGCGCTAATCCGTATGGCCCAGATACTGGAGGTGTAGAATTCCGGTTCGATCTTGAAAATGTGATACACGCTGTAAGGAGCCGCCACCCACACAATGAGGCCGAATAGCCCACCCAAAAAAGTATTGATCGTCAGAGTTGCACGAATTGTGCGCTCGACTCCGGCCTGGTTGTTTTGTCCGCGGTAGGTCGAGACATATTTAACCGTTGCGTCACCAAACCCGGTACTTAGGATGCCAATGCTGCCCAGAATTGTGCTTACTAACATCCATATCCCATATTGCTGAAGGCCCAACTTGTGAACCAAGAATGGCGCTGCCAGCAGCATTGCAATTGGCTGCGCAATGTATTCAGCAATGCTATAGAACGCATTGGCGGCGCTCCCGCGAAAATTGCGAGAACTGCGAAGGGATTTCGCGGTTTGGCGGGTTGAATGCCAGAATTTGCTGAACACGGGAATGTTGCGAATCACCCTTGCGCCCCGTCATCACTGCCTGGCCTCGAGCGTTTAAACCAACGGACGAGCCGGTGGGCGGCAACCTGATCGCGAATCTGACTCAATTGCGCTGAGGCACTCATCGCCAGTTGGCGACGAGGGTCATCGGGTTCTAACAATTCGATCTCATTCGACGCGACGATTATCACCGCTGTACCGATCACAGATAAGGCCGTTATTAAAAGAATGATCACCGTTCTTGGCGGCCACGACTTCTTCTCTGGGACATTGGCCGGGTCCACTACGTTGACAGTTGGAATCTCCTTTGCCTCCTGAATACGCGCCAGTTCATACTGCTGATTGAGTAACTCATACACCGTCTCTTGAATTTTCACTCGGCGGTAGAGGTCGGCCCATTCAACCCCAAGCAATGGCAGCTTGCGAATGGACGGATACATTTGGTCCGGGTAGGAGGCATCCTCCACGATAGACGAGTCCGTACCACGCAAGTTTTGAAGTTGACGCTTGAGTTCTTCAATTTGCGCCCGCAGAGCGCGAACTCGTACATTATTTTCGGTGTAAATCTGTTCCAGGCTCTGCAACTGTGACTGCGCCGCGATCAACTGGCCTTGCAGTTCAGCAGCCGACGCGACCATCGCTCTCGTCTGTTCCTTAATATCCAGTGCCGTGTTCTTACTGGCAAACACGCTGAACTGCTTTTCTGCATCTTCCAGATCGTTCTTGACCGACGCCAATCTCTGTTCGATGAAGATGCGTTCACGGCGCGCTGATGACGTGCTGACCTGGGAGACAATGCGATTCAACTGTTCCACGTATGCTTGAGCGATATCCCGAGCGCGTTGTGGGTTCCCGTCCTCTACCGTCAGTGTGATGACTCCGCTTTTGCGTTCTTCCTCGACATTTGTACGGCTGTTAAGTCTTTTCCGGGCGTCTTCCTTATAGCGAGTCCAATACTCTTTCTGCAGATTCAGGCGGTCAATAACATTTTCTTGCACGGTCCGGCTGCGAAATAGATCAACATAGAGTGCTCCAGATCCTTTCATCCCTAAAACGCTGCCAGCAATGGCGGCAATTTCGGGATTACTCTTTCCCGCCAGGGCTGCTAACATTCCCCCCGTGTTGTTCATACTGTCGGGAGGCATAATGCGAACGGACGATTCGTACCGCGTCGGAATCAAGAACGCAATGACGACACTCGCCGGAAGAGCCCAGCGTAGGACCCCATAAAACAGTTGCCGCCTTTCCCATAGCAACTGCAGAACAGCAAGAACATCCAGACCTGGCTGAGGAGGTTCCTGGGGTGGTTCTGGACGAGAGGGAAATTCGATCTCAGTAAGTCGATCCAGATCTTGAACCGCGACGTTTTGTCTTAGGCCGTCCAATGCGTTCTCTTTGCCTTGTCGAAAAAACCTGCATCCCCCAACTAAGTGCGTTTGCAGTTCATATTCCGCGCATTGCGAAAAACACAGTGTGCAGCAGAATCGCCAAATCCAGAAAGAACCCTCGGTTACGAATGTAGTACAGGTCGTATTCAATGTTCTCGTGGATGTGGTAGCCGCGATCTCCGCTGAGCTGCCACAGACCGGTAACGCCAGGTTTGACCTGCTGCCGCTGGCGGTGTACCTCATTGTATTGTTCGACGATGAAAGGCATTTCCGGTCTCGGGCCTACTAGCGACATGTCACCCCGGAGCACGTTTAGCAACTGCGGTAGTTCGTCGAGGCTGGTGCGGCGCAGGAATCTGCCCACGCGAGTGATTCGCGGATCATTTGGTGTCGTCGGAGAATATTCGTAAGGTGGTGCGTCTACATGCATTGTGCGGAACTTAAAGAGTCTGAATGGCTTTCCATTAAGACCAACACGCATCTGGGTGAACAGGATAGGGCCGCCCGAATCGAGACGCACCAAAAGAGCCAGGAGCAGCAACAGGGGAGAACCAACTATCACAACTGCCAACGACACCACAAAGTCTGTTAAAGCCTTTAAGGAATCGCGAACTGATTGTCTACCCCCCCGACCGAAAGATGCCAATAGGATTCCGTCTACTTCTTCATAGTCAATCCAAGCATCCGCCGGCGCAAAATGAGTAGGCACGAACGAGACGCGAGCTCCGGCTGAAAGTGCCTCCTCAACCAGATGTCTGAATTCATTGCTAGACATCGTCGAGTCAGCAATCACTAGAAGATCCGCGCCATTTTGTGAAACCAGTTCTCGCGTAACCGGCCCTTGGATGACTTGCGTGGAGTCCCTGCGTCCGTAAGACATCTCGTAAACCGCCGTACCGATCGAATCAGGGTCGTCATCTACCAGTGCGACGGGGTCAAGACCCAGTTTGGGAGAACGCTTAAGAACAGAAAAGACCCGTCGCCCCAAAATACCCGACCCGCACACAAGGACGCGCTCGCGACCGTAGCCTTTGGAGTGAAGAGCCCGTACGAGCATATAGAACCCGAGTTTCTGCAACAGGAGTGCGATCGGTATAACGGTGGAGGCAGTTACGAGAAACCAACGAGAAAAGAGTGTGCCAGTAAAGAATGTAGTCGCGAAAGCCAGTAGAAAACTTTCGAAGGTAACGCGGAGAATGCGTTCGGTATCCTTTACTCGCAGCAGGCCGCTTCCATGGTTGTACGCGCCCTCCCGGTCCAGCATAAGAACGAAAAGAACCGCGAATCCTGAGGCGACACCCATCACCAGCCGACTCGGATAATGGATATGTTTACCCAAATTTAACTCATAATAGAGTGCGTAGCTCGACCTGACCGCCAAGGCTACTGTCAGCAAATCCGCCAGCATTTCAAAGACGCGGACATTTTGGCGAAAGCGCTCGGCAGGACTGTTCGTACCCTCAAACCGGTTTGAAACCAGGACCGGCTTCGACACGGATGGGGCCGTCAACACGGGTTCAGCAACTGACAGATTTGGAGCGCTAGGGCGAGCTTGCATCTGTGGCGTTGTCATCAGATTTGTATATCTTCGCGATAACTGCGGTTCATCTTGTTAAGAGAGCTGGATCGCATTCCAGCAGTTCAGTTTCGTTTGTGTGGGAACAAGCCACCGGTAACATTGTGTTTTAATGCAGAAAACAACAGCGGATAGCTGGAAATGTTTTCGTACTGAACTTGGCTCTTCACATATGCATTTAAAGATTTTCATTCGGTTCAATGCAGTCTTTGACAGTAACAGATGTCACTTTGATGCTCTTCTCAAAATTGTTCGCGGTTGAAATAGGACCTCTATCGACGTGCTGACATTTCTCTTTGCGCTCGGGGCGATCACTGGAAAAAGCCATCTCTCGCCCTGTACCGATGCGGATATTCCTATTCCACGAGGAAACCAGTAGTACTCACGCACACTGGCGTCCGTGAGTGTGCCGCCCCCAGGGGTGAATTGCTGACTCACTTTCTGATGACGAAACGAGAATTGCAGGCGATTTTTGGCCGAAAACCAATAGTTCGACCAAACCTGCGCGCCCTGGCCGTCGCGTCCGATCCAGCTTCCCATTAGGTTGCCATCGTTGGTGTACCCGCTCTTAAAACGATTATTGGCATAGAAATAACCATGTCCAATCGCGCCGCCTGCAGTCAGGTCGGTATAAACACCCTCGACTCGCAGATCGAGTTTGGAAAGCTCTGGGAAATGCGAGAGGTACAGTCCAGCACGAATGGCTGATCGGTCCCAATAAGCAATGGGGGAAGGTTGATCGTCGGCGAAAGCGTCTCCGTAAAATGTGACCCAGTCTCTTAGCTTGGGCAAACGGTAAGACCAGTCCATGCCTGAACGCCGGTCGCCCGGATCTTTCAGCGTACCTGCAGGCGCGTTCCTGAATGCAAATAGAGTGTGTTTAAGGGTCCCGAAAGTCAGTGGTATTCCCGGCCCGCCCATAAGGGTGGTGAGTGAAAAACCAAACTCGAAATTGCGCGTTGGCTTGAAGGTGAACCTCTCGCCGTGAATGTACGGTTGCTTACTTAGGGTCTGATCAAAGCTGCCGATAACGCTAAAACCTCCTGTAGGGGTATTTGTAGTCCCCACAAAACGGTGTCCTGATAACTGTCCGAAGAATAATTCCAGCCGAACCGGACCAAAGAACCGCGAGACCAGCGGAATGCCGAGTGGAGTGACACGATTAACGCGAAACATATCAATTGGCACGGCGTTGGTACTTGCTAACATTGCGCCACCATCGCCAGGTCCCCACATTAGACTTTGGCGACCGAAGCTCACTTGCCAATTCGACATCGTCAGCCCGACATAAGCATCCAGAAGCCGAAATTGCTGGACTGCAGGGGCAGGAGATGCGGATGGCAATCCCGGCAATCCATCAAAACTAGCAACGAATTGTCGAGCTGCCAGCGGAAGGGCCGGGATCTCTGGCGCTGTTTGCAATTCTCCACGGACATAACCAACCCAAGGTCCGGATGTAGCGTAAGTTGAAAAACCCGTGACTGTATTCCATCCTTCAGCGAAGGGGCGCCCGAAATCATTGATCTGCGTTTGCGCGAAATAATAACCGTCGGTTAGGGGCTTACCCGAGATATTTTCCGTTCTAAAGTAGGCGGATTCCACGCGCGCAGTCGTCTGTCCGCGCTCCGCGCCACCACCCAACTCCGGCTGAAATTCGTCCTCAAGCTTTTGGATCAAATCAACGGCAATTCCTTCTGTTCCTTCGACGGAACTTTGCGCTTCAGTGACCATTTGCGCGCAGGCGAGCCGAGTCCAGGGTCGCATGCCCGCGAAATTGCTTTCAATCAACCCTCTTGCCGCCAGACGATCAAGCGCTGGATAAACCCAGCTATCAAGAGGCACATAAGGAGATCCGACAAATCCAGGTCTGGCATGGCCTTCGTCGTAAAAAATGTTCGAAGCAGGCCCCCATTCGTCTCCACCAAGCTCAACATCGTGGTGTTTCTTGTAGATTTCGCGTGCTGCCAATGTGCCAAGGAAGGCTCCGATCGCGACATCCGAAGGAAAGTGCTTTTCGGCGCGGACTCGCGAGTAGCTCACCAACGATGCGCCGCCATACGCAAGAATCTTCATGAGCGGACCGGGATATTCATGCGCAAGTACGCCAGCGATAGACCAGGCAGCCGCTGAATGCTCCGAAGGAAAGGACCTGCCGCCTGCCTGAAAAAAATCTCCGCTACCATTGCCTTGATCGGGACGTTCACGGCGGAAGGAATATTTCAGCGTTTCTGTCATCGCTAAGCTTTGTATAGTAGCCTCGCCCGCAAGCAAGCCTGTTTCCCGCCAATGCTGGTTGTGGTTGAAATAACTCATGAGCCACATCCCGCCTGCCCCGCCCACCATCATGGCGAGGCCAGCGTTCGATGCAGTGTTGTAGTGCGAAAGCGTAGCGGGATTTTGCGACAGGCTATGCGCCACGTCGGAATCAGTGACAAATAGTCCTGCCGTGAGTCCACTCAGCGGCACGAACCAAGTTGTATCGGAAAACCGAAACTTGGTTGGGGTTATCCATAAGTCTTTTTGGTCTCGCGCCAAGTCAGTCAGGGAATGCAACGGCCACGACGCTTGGTTCACTGGATCGCGAGTAACGGCCACAGACGTTTCAGAATCTGACCAAGTTCTTCCTGATGCTTTTTCTCTCCCCGGCGAACTAGGAGTCTCCTGAGCGTTCAACCCTATCCCCAAGCCCAGCATGATCACAAATGCGATGGTGACGTTGCTCACCGAGAACTTCGACATCATGGATGAATAGCCGAGACAGTCAGGGCAATTGACGAAGCAACTTGCGCTGATTGCAACAGCGCTGTCCAGTTCTTATTTCCAACGTTGAGTGCTTTTTCCGGAACTACGACGGAATCGCCGGGCCGTAGTGTGGCACTGAGTGGATCTCCAGACCACAATCCTGATTGGTTCCTGGCCGAAATCACCGATCCATCAGCCCGCACCACAAAGACCCCTTTCTTGTCTGCAAGTTGGGTCAGACCACCGGCTTGCGCTAGATACCACTTCGCACTTCGCCCTCCGCGATAGCTCACCGCGGTGGCATTAAATACCTGGCCACTAACCATTACGTAGCCTGTCTTTTTCGGAATTATGAGCTGATCTCCGTCGCGCATCTCGACATCCGCAGAAGTGTTCTTCCACTTTTGGATTGGCCCATCTATGTGGATGACTAATCTGCCTAGCGGCGGGCTCAGCCGGAGTTGATCGAGAGTTGCTTGGGTTTGAGCAATTGCGCTTAGCTTGGCGTTTTTCGCATCTTGATCGTTTTCAGGCAATAACTTGATATTGACTTGTTGCGCCTGAACGCGTCGCACAAGCTCCTGGTACGTTCTCTCCTGTGCCTCGCGTACTTCTGCGCGCATCAGCACTGTACCGTACGGGAATGCTTCCGGAGTATAGCCCCCGGCACGCAGCAAAACACTGCTTAAGCGCTCTCCTGGCTGGATGCCATAGGGTCCGGGGTGTAACACTTCTCCCTGCACGTTTGCTTTCGCACTGAGGTCCTTCCATCCGGGCACTTGACGGATAGTCAGCACATCTCCATTGCGCAAAGAAACGTTTTCTGGACTGTTCCCGTTGAGCACCGACGCCAGTAATATCTCCACGTGCTCGCCGGGATTTTCCGGAGTGGGATATCGGGTTAGATTTGCCTGATTCCTGTCGGCGCTACGTTTTAAACCGCCGGCAACATGGATCAGGTCTTCAACATGCATGTTGCCCGTGAGCGGATAGCGGCCTGGCTTTGCTACTTCCCCCCTTACATCCACCGTGGGCGGGTCAACTCGTTGCGCATTCCGATGGATCAGAAGTCGATCACGTGGCTCGAGCAGAATATTTTGAATCGGGTCACTGGCCAATGCCTGCTCCAGATTCACGCTAAGTATTTTTGTATTTCCATTTGCCTCAACACGAAAGAGCTGGGCGGTTTCTAGCGA
>Ga0157374_10003288_pt1 | contig 13579 bp, 9 predicted proteins | sample M25metaG_FD_115308 | JGI IMG/M metagenome (GOLD analysis project Ga0157374, IMG submission 115308) | Miscanthus rhizosphere microbial communities from Kellogg Biological Station, Michigan, USA - M2-5 metaG | ecosystem: Host-associated > Plants > Roots > Rhizosphere > Soil | place: USA: Michigan...
AATCGTGATGATCGTTTCGTCGCTCATTGCTAAAGCCCCCAGGTTACTGTTACCAAGGGGCTTTTAGCATTTTGGCCTTATTTTGCAAGCACAGCTTTTCTAACTCGCCATTCGAGTTAATTATTAATAAAAGCTAATAGAAAAAAGGCATCACCATGACTTTCACTTACACCTCGTCCTTTCGCCCAATCGCTAATCAACCTGTTCGCTTTGGCTGCCGTATGCTGGTTTTCAACTCTCCAAAGCCAAAAAGTGGCGAGGCACAAGAGGAACAGGCGCAATTAATTTATAACCTCACGAGCGCTGGCGGTAACTCCCTGTTGAAACAGTCCACCAGAGGTCCACTGAGAAATGATCTGGAGGGCGATCAATGGGAGAAAGCCCAGCCCAATGAAGGCTATACTGATCCCACAGGGATCTTCAGATCAGATGGATTCGGCTTAGCTTATCACCAGCATGGCAGCCATGAGGAAAAAGCTATACGCTCGAATAAACCTGCCTGGTCTGAATCAGGGTACGCGATCTGGGCTAATGCATTGAGCAAACTACACCAAACGCTATCTAAAAAAATGAACGGCCTTAATCTGATGGTCCATGTTCGGAATATGGCTAAAAGCGCCCCTACAAGCAGTGATCAGGACATGCATCCTTATATCCTCGGCGATTGGATGCTGATGCGTCATGGGATGGCCAGCCCAACTGACAGAGAGGCATTGAACAAGCTGCATGACGCTGCGATGGAAAAATATGGCGATTTTGGTCTAAAAAGTGACTCTGATACAGCGAAGATTGCGCGTTGTTTGGCGGCAAGACTAGTCGAACAAACGGGAAGTCCTGATATCAGAAACCTTAAGACTGAACAGGTTAGGCAAATACTACAGGGGTTACTGCAAAAAATCGCTTCTGCGGAAGACCCATCGAAGCCTACGAGTACCTATAACATTGCATTAAGTGATACGACACAGCGTGGGCGTGAAATTGTTGTCTCCTACAGCGGCCCTGTTCCAAGTCTCGGTGTTCAGCCAAGGCCCATGCAGATGGCCATTCATACCCGAAAAGATGGTGCGCAAGACTTAATTTGTGCCCTGGAAAAGATGCAACCGGATCCTAAGCAGGGTCTGCTAACCTGGCATACGATTCCGAATAATACGATTGCTACGTTTAAGCTCGACAAAAACAATCAATGGAAATACAATCCCGTTCCATTATTACCAGAGAAAAAATAACCTCAATCATTTCGCAATCCTTCCAGCCTGCCTGATCCGCATTTTGGCGGCGTGTTCTACCCGCTTTGCCCATCAGGCCATTAGCCCGGTTCATCGGTTGCTTAAATAAGCCTTTGGTCACACTGTCATCACCATCAGATTGCTGGCCAGAATGGAAATTTTCAGGGCATCCGTCACCAAACCAATGCTTTGGCCTCGATTTAACAAAGCCAGCGCGGCGATTAAACTCGCCCGGCAATCAACCGAATCCGACCCATTCTAGCGGTTAAAGCCCTGCCCAAAAGGATTAAGCGATAGGATTCGGTTACTCAGAGGAAGGAATAGAAGAGGTATGGAAAGCGAATTGTCCGGTCAACTGCGCGTACATCACCACCAGATCGCTGGCGGTATGGGCCCAATGATAACGTTCCATCACGGCGCGGTGCCCGTTCAGGGACATATCCCGCCGCAGATCGGGCCGGGCGAAGAGGGTGTATAACAGCTCCGCCAAAACGGATGAGTTACCGGACGGGAAAGTCAACGCGCCCCCGGTCTCTTCCGCGTAATGCTGCATGGTTTGGGTGCTGCCCAGCACCACCGGTTTTTTGAGGATCTGGCAGCGATAGACCGCTTCCGGAAACGTAATGTCCGTGTGGTCATTCACCAGATGCGGAAAAATACAGATGTCGCTGACATCGATGTAACTCACGGTTTCCTGTTCAGTCAGACGCCCCACGAAATGAACCTTATCCAGCAGGCCATGCGTTTCGATGAAGGGCATCAATTGCTGACGGTAACTCTCGCGGATTGGTCCGACCCCGATAAAGACCATTTCCGGAATATGGTCTTTCAGCACCGCCATTGCTTCCAAAATGGTATGAATGCCTTGGGACGGTTCATTGATCGCGCCCACATAAGTCAACACGAAATTGGATTTGAAACGTTTAATCACTTCCAGGTCCACGGCGGAACCCAGGACATAATCCACATCCACGGTATTTTCCAGCGCCATGACCAGCGCAGGGTTTAAGCCCTTACGCAACAGGCGCTGTCGGGCTTCAATGGTCGAAGTCAATACCCGGCTGGCCCGTTCCGCGCCTTCCGTTTCCAAGGTTTCCCAGCGCATGCGATGTTCGCGGGCCTGTCCTTCTTTACCCGGACCGAAGGATAGTTCCACCTGGGCCGGGTAATGGTCGGGCAGATCCGCGACCAGCGGCATCCCGTAGTGCGAACTGATATTCAACGCCGTATGCAGTAAGCGGTGCCCGCACACATGCAGCACATGCAAGCGGCAGTTTCGGACGAAACGGTGAATTAAAGTATGCCAGGTGGTGTCGATATTTTTAAATTTCTGAAACAAACGACGCACCAAACCCTGGTATAAAAAGCGGCTCGTCCTGTGTAACCAGGGGACATGAATATTCACCTCATGGGGATCCACCCGATGAATGTAAAAGCCCCGGTACGCTTCATAGATTAATGGATCACCGGGACGTTTCAGACAAAGGACATGCACCTCGTAGCCGGCTTCCACCAGGGTAACGGCATGGCGTTCAATGCGGGTATCAAACGGAAACGGCTGATCCGTTACCAGACCGACACGGATTTTCTGGACCGTCCCCCTTACAGGAGTCGATGGCGGGCGATAATCGACTGATAACATTCACCTAGGATCCTAATCTGCATTACAATGTTAAACCGCTCATAAACCATTCGTAAAGCGTTTTGTCGAATCGTCTCCAGTTTCCAGAAGGCGCTCATCAACTCGTCAATTAAGCCCGCCAGCGCGTAAACATCGCCGGGTTCGTACAGCAAACCGGTTTCCCCGGAATCGATAATTTCAGGAATCCCACCGGAGTTGGTGGCGATGCAGGGAACGCCATTGGCTGCGGCCTCAATCACCACGCGCCCGAAAGGCTCGTTTCTGGACGGCACCACCAGCACATCCAAAGCCTCATATAGCGGCTTCAAATCCTCCCGGTATCCCAGAAATCGCACCGAATAGCGCAGACAAGTCTCCTGAACGGCCTCTTCAATACGCGCCTTGTAGGGTTCATCCACAAAATTACCCGCCACCAGCAGTTCCACATTGACGTTACGGCGCCGCAAAATCGCGAACGCCTCCAACAGTTCATGAAAGCCTTTACCTTCGGATAAGCGGCCGATATAGCCGATTCTGAACGCCTTGTTATCCGGCAGGCCCAGTACTTTCAGGGAAAGGGCGCGCATAATGGCCCGTTGCGGATCGTTTACGGGAAAATAGTCCGGCTGCGGCGGAAGCTCCAATGCATTGGGCAATAGCAGGTACTTGTCCGGATCCAGCTCCAGGTAATGCCCAAATTGACGGAGCACCACACCGGAAATGCACAGGACCTGATCCGAAAACCGATCGATAAACCAGCGGGTAAACCGTCGACCGAGCACCAGATGAAACTTGGGGCTTTTTTCCATGAACAATTCCCGAATGTGCCAGACATGGGGGATACCCGCTAAAGCCGCCGCTATGGCGCCTTCCGGAGATACGGAAGAATTCGTGTGAACCAGGTTTATTTTTTCCCGATAGATGGTACTAAGCAGGTAGAGCGTTCGCGGTACGGCAGTCAAAAACAGGTTGAGGACATCCCCAATGCGTTGCAATCCGCTCCGGAAATCATGCTTGACCCACTGTAAACGCTTGTGCCTTAAAACAATAGTATTCGGATACTCCTGCAATAAACGCTGCAAAGGTCCCGGTCTGGCAATCGATACAAAACACTGGTAGGATCCCGCAGGTAAATTTCGCACCATGAGATTCAGGCTCTGTTGGGAACCGTACAAGTCGCCATCATGACAAATAAACAGGATACGAATCGGTGCTTCCATCTGGCTTATCAAATCAGACCCATAGTCTTACGTTTTAAGTAGCTCTCCGGTCATCCACATTAGACTTTCCACTTAAACCCATCAGCCTCAACCCTTACAACGAAAGGAGGATCTTTTTTAAATCTGGTGGCCCAAGTCCCTTGATACAGTTCCCTTTTCATCTCAGCTTTGCTAAAATGACCAGTAAGGCAATTGCTGATAGAGCTTAAAGCAGATTAAACTAATCTTATCATACCGAACTTCGGGAAACTAATCAATTTTGGCGACCTGATTCCCTATGAATTTGCGTAAAATGCTCGTTTACAACCAACCTGTTAAAAAAATAAGCCCATTCAAATAAGCATAGAGTAGTTAGACAATAATAAGAAAAGTTAGGTTAGATTGTGGTACAAAGTGATCTTATGCAGCAAGTAAAACAAATTTCCCAGCTTCGGCCATTGGCGCGTTTTCAGCGTAGCTTTGCCCGTGTGCGTGGCGCTTTCTCCGATTTTTTATACCTCTTTTTTCTCTAATCATTGCACTAATTAATATTCATAACATCTGTTTGAGCCAATTTAATTCTTGTGAGTGAAAAATAATTTATATTTTAAATTGTCCTTTTTAGCATGCGTGGCAATCAGACTAGCGCTTTACCAGCAGTGCTTTTGCGCTGCTTCTGTATATAATTGAACTGCTTGGCTTACCCGTCAAAAAAGACTGGTAAAATTCAAAGCAAAAGTTCATAATTTTTCTACCTTCACGATAGCGAGTCTTAACGACCTGTTTATCGCGTTGTTCAGCGCAAGGATGCATGGTTCATTATGAGTCAGCCGAATTATCAAATTATCCAGTCCGATACGGGACGCCCGATTAAGGCGTGGGTCAATGGCGTACTGCTCGAAGACCAGGCGCGTAATCAGTTGCTGAATGTGGCTCAAATGCCTTTCATTTATCAATGGGTGGCAGCCATGCCGGACGTGCACTGGGGTATGGGAGCAACTGTCGGCAGCGTCATTCCCACCGTGGGCGCCATTATTCCTGCCGCCGTCGGAGTGGATATCGGCTGCGGCATGATGGCGGTGCAAACCACGCTAAAAGCATCCGATTTGCCCGATAATTTGAAAGAAATCCGCACAAATATTGAAAAAGCGGTTCCACATGGCAGAACCCAAAATGGCAGGCCAGGAGACCGGGGCGCCTGGGGAGATCCACCCAAGGAGGAACTGCAAGCCTGGGCGGAGTTGGAGCCTGGATTTACGAGAATCAAGGAAAAGCACCCCAAAATTCGCAGCGGGTTGAATAAGAACAATTTGCACCACCTGGGAACGTTGGGAACCGGAAACCATTTCATCGAAATTTGTCTGGATGAGACGGATACGGTCTGGTTCATGCTGCACAGCGGTTCTCGCGGGGTAGGCAATAATATTGGAACTTATTTTATTGAGCTGGCCAAACAGGACATGGGAAAACGGGTGAGCAATCTGCCGGATACCGATTTGGCTTATTTCTCCGAAGGCGCTGATCATTTCAACGACTATGTAGAGGCCGTATCCTGGGCGCAGCAGTTTGCGATGGTTAACCGCGAATTAATGATGCGAGCCGTGATTCGCGCGGTTCGCGCATCCAAGGGAATTCCTGAATTCAACACGGATTTAAAAGCGGTGAATTGCCATCACAATTATGTTTCACGGGAAACACACTACGGTAAAGAGGTGCTCATTACCCGCAAAGGCGCCGTCAGAGCAGGCAAAGACGACCTGGGAATTATTCCCGGCAGTATGGGCGCTCAGTCCTATATCGTGCGTGGCTTGGGAAACGAAGAAAGTTTTCACAGTTGCAGTCACGGCGCCGGACGCATGATGTCCAGAAATGAAGCCAAGCGACGGTTTTCCCTGGCGGATCACATCCAGGCCACTCAAGGCGTGGAATGCCGCAAGGACCCGGAAGTGATTGATGAGACGCCTGCCGCCTATAAACCCATTGACGCTGTGATGAACGCCCAGAAAGACCTGGTGGAAGTCCTGCATACGCTCAAGCAAGTGGTTTGTGTAAAGGGTTGATTCACGCGAACTATACTCTGCAAGACATCAAACAATAAATCCTAATCGGCTTTTAAGCAGACTTTTTCTCAGCCACAAAACGGAGGCGCACATAATCGGCGAACCAGCCTTGCTCATCCAGCAAGAAAGGCCGGGTTAAGTCTTCCACCTCTTGCAGGAAGAGTTCTCTATCTTGCTCGGGCAAAGCATTCAGCACTCCCGTTGAGAACACGCTGAGCCAGCCTTTCACACCATCCGGCAAACGGGTCGGCCTGTTAAATTGTTTGATCGATTCAATGCTAAAACCAGCGGCTTCCAGCATGGATTGATACGTTTCCCGGGAGGGAAAAAACTTCGGCGAAATTTGATCCAAATCCAGATTTCGGCGTTTTAGCGCCTGGCGCTCGGCTTGCTGGATATGGTGAATATTACCTTCACCGCCCATTTCTGCAATAAAACGCCCCTGTAGTTTTAATGCGCTTGCCACATTCTGGAGCACTTTTTGGGGATCTTCCGCCATCCAATGCAAAGCCGCATTGGAAAAAACAGCGTCAAACTCCTGATCAAACGGCATCTCGTAGGCACTCATCCGAATCGCGGAAATACCCCTCTCACGCGCTGCATCCACCATAGCCTGACTCGCGTCAATTCCCACAACCTCGGCGCCGGAGTCCATGATTTTCAAGGTTAGCGTCCCATTGCCGCAACCCAGATCCAGAATTTTCATTCCGGCTCGAGGTTCAAGCAGCGCCAATAAAGGCTCACCCAAGATCGGGACAAAACTGCCTTTGCTGCTATATTGACTCGGATTCCAGACTTGATTCATAAGATCCATCTCCTGACTGCAAGAATTCACTGCCACAGACAGGAGCATTATAGGGGAAGGATGAAAATAAAAACACTGGAATGCCAACCAGGCAAATCAGATTTTTATGGTGAATTTCCTGATAATTTCCCAAACCCTATCAGGTGCCACAAAATGTTTTATAAGGAATTCCGGTTGACTCCGGCAGAAGAGCATACGACTTCGTTTCAAGGGATTCCAGGTAAGGTGCTTTCAGGGCATCGATCAGCTTATACATCACTGAAAAATCTCCTTGTTGGACCGCCGCTTCCAATGCCTTCTCCACTTTGTAATTACGAGGAATGACAAAGGGATTATGACGCCGCATCCAATCAAAAACTTCGTCCCGAGATTGAGGCTGACGTTTCAAACGGGCCTGCCAACGGGCATACCAATCTTGAAAACCGGTTTCCTGATACAGGACGCCTTCAGGCAGACCTTCTCCCGACAAAGTCCGAAAGGTATGGGTGAAATCAGCCTGGTTCCGGTGCATCCAATTCAGCAAGTCTTCAATGAATGTTCTATCGTCAGCTTCTTCCGTGAACAAACCCAATTTGGCTTTCATCGCAATAAGCCACTGATTTTGGAATAATTCCGAGAAATCATCTACCGCTTCCTTTCCCAATTCCAGGGCTTTTTTGGAATCGGAATGAAGCAGCGGCAAGATCGTTTCAGTGAAACGCGCCAGATTCCATTGCGCCATGACCGGCTGATTGCCATAGGCGTAACGTCCTTTTACATCGATAGAACTGAACACTGTTGCAGGATCATAAGTATCCATAAACGCGCAAGGACCATAGTCGATGGTTTCGCCACTAATGGCCATGTTGTCCGTATTCATCACGCCATGAATAAAACCGATAGACTGCCACTGGGCGATCAAGGCGGCCTGCCGTTCCATCACGGCCTTCAAGAAAGCCGGATAAGGCTTATCCATGTTGACCAGTTCAGGATAATGACGCTCAATCGTATAATCGACCAGCGCTTTTAAATCCTCCGGCTTGCCCCAGGTAGCGACATACTCAAACGTGCCCACCCGGATATGGCTGGCCGCGACGCGGGTGAGAATGGCTCCCGGCAGCATCGTCTCCCGAACCACCTGCTCTCCGGTGGCAACCACCGCCAGACTGCGCGTCGTAGGAACCCCAAGCGCAGCCATCGCTTCGCTGATAATGGCCTCTCGGAGCATGGGCGCAAGCGCCGCCCGTCCATCCCCTCGACGAGAAAAGGGTGTCTGCCCCGAGCCCTTGAGCTGAAGATCGTAACGCTGTCCTTCCGGTGTCAATTGCTCTCCCAACAAAATTGCCCTGCCATCGCCCAGCATGGTGAAATAGCCGAATTGATGACCCGCATAGGCTTGAGCAATCGGCTCAGCACCTTTTGGAATCCGGTTTCCTCCAAAAACGCTGATGCCAAGTTCCCCCTTCAAAGCTTCCTGCTGAAGCCCTAAGGACTCCGCCAAAGTCGGGTTAAAAAATACCATTCGGGGTTCACGCACCGGTACGGGATCAAGTCTCGTATAAAATGATTGAGGCAAGCGAGTATAGGTATTATTAAAGTTCCAGCCGGCATCAGTTATCGTTGAGGGAGCTTCGTTCAGCATGTAAATTCCTAATGTCTGTGTTGCTAACAGAATACCATCTCCTGAAACCTGAACCGATGAATTCATGAAATAAGAAAGTATCCATTCCACGCCTACCCAACCAAAAGAAAAATGAATGAGATGAATTAATAGTCTTCTTCGATTTGCTGAACAGGGAGCTGAACGATAAAGGTTGCGCCTTCGTTCGGGGCGCTTTTCACCTCAATTTTTCCATGATGACGTTCGACAATTTTTTGACAAATGGCCAATCCTATCCCTGTACCGGGATATTGGTCCTGTGCATGCAGACGCTCAAAAATCCTGAATATTCGATCGCAGTATTTCTCATCAAAACCAATACCCTGATCAGAAACCTGAATCTCACACATATCGTTTTCCAACAATCTGGAATTAATGGAAACCACCGGTGGCACATTGGGCTGATGGAACTTCAAAGCATTCTCAATCAGGTTCTGCATGAGTTGCACCATTTGATGGGAGTCTGCCTCCAGACTGACCATCTCTCCAATCTCCACTCTTCCCTTGGTGTCAAACAGCTCAAATTCCAACGCGCCAAGCGCTTCATTGACAACAGACACCAGAGATATCTTACGGAATGCCTGACCTTTACGGTTAATTTTGGATAAAACCAACAAGTCCGTAATTAAGGCCTGCATTTTGGAGGTGGCGTTTTGCAGACGATCCATATAATTTTGGTTTTCAGGCGTCAGGGTTCCCTTCAAATTGCTCACCAACGCAGTGCTAAACAAAAGCACTTTTCGTAACGGCGCCTGCAAATCATGGGAAGCAACGGTAGCGAATTGTTCCAAATCCTTGTTGCTTTGTTCCAGACGTTTCTGATAATTCAACAGGGCTGCCTCAGCCTGTTTTCGAGCCGTGATATCCTGAACAACGCCAATGCCATACTTGAGTTTACCATTCTTATCTTTAATGCAGGAACTCGATAAACTCACCCAGACAAGCTCGCCGTTCTTTTTGATATAGCGTTTTTCTAAGGTATATGAGTCAATCTCTCCTTCAAACAGTTTGTTTGCCCAAAAAGCGACCGCCTCATGATCTTCAGGATGGGTAATATCATGAAAATTACACTCATAAAGTTCCTGTTCAGTATAACCGACAATGTCACAGTACTTTTGATTCAGCTTGACGAATCTCCGGTTCGCATCCACGACACGAATGCCAACTGCAGCTTGCGAAAATATCGCTGAAAATTTTCTTTCACTTTCCTGCAACGCTTCTTCAATTAATCGGTTACCCGCTTCGGATCGCCGCTGGGAGGAAATGCTGGCCACCAGCGCAATCTGATCGGCAGCAACCATGACCAGCGAAAATTCCTCAGCAAGCCATTTGCGAGGTTTGGATTGATGGATGGCCAGGACACTGATTAATTGATCGTTATAAATTACGGGGCACCCAATGCCTGCCCGTATGGATTGCGCTTCGAAGAACTCCGCCAAAGCCGGATTGGACTGAATACGCACATCATGAAGACTATCTTGAATATATGAAAACTGCTTATTAACCGTTGCACAGAGAACAGGACATTGCCCCCAGGGTGGCATATATCCCCAAAAAGAGGACACGCTCTCCTTTTTACGATACTCATGGCGTATCGGCACCGGTTCGGAATCTTCCAACTTAGCCAGAAAGCAACGATCCACCTCCAGAATTTGTCCGATTTCCTTTAAAAGACATTGAATGGCGGCATCTTCATCCTGTTCGGGAGATTCCCAGTTCACACATTCTCGGAGTCGCCGCTGCCAAGTATACAACTGTTGCATGTGGTCTACGGAAATCCCTACAGTTTTATGCTGTAGGTATTCTGGAGTCATTTAACCATTTCCTTCAATTCAACCCAAGTGACCATAAAGTTGAGGTTCCATCGTAGATCAATTCCGATTTTATTACAAGAATAGTTTAAATATATAAATTTAATTTACTTTATTAATATTTAATTGCAACCAGACCACCATTCAAAGCCCTGCAAGGGAAATAATTGGTATAGCCAATACGCGCCAATATTTTATATTCATTATGATTTAACACATACTTCGAAAGGTTAAAAATCTTTCAGCAGAAATAAAGTGATATTTTCTAGAGACCCATTCAATAGATTTATAAATAAATTTCATTCACGGCCATTTTTTCAATCCATCTTTTTAAAGCCGAGCTTAAAACAACTTCAATAGAATGGAACTCAAAAACAGTTTTCAATAGTCTTTTCTCCCCCACCTTATAAAACCTCATCCTCATAACGTCCCACACTTTTTAGAAGCGTTTTCAACCTTAGAGAATGCCCATTTGAGGTTTTAGTTAACCGACTAATTTATACCACTCATACTCTGCATTATAGTGGCAAAAAAAAAGAGCCTAAGAATCATGGCCAAGTTGGGAAAAGAGGAGAAGAGCATGCTTAAACAGAGCCTATTACCGTTAGTACTTTCATTCAGCGTATCCCTGCTACCGTTACAGGCAATGGCGATTAACCCGACAAATTCAATCAATGACGGAAGAATGATACAAGGCGGTACTTACTACAACACCACTGATAGCCAAACGAAATTCGTCAATAGTGGCTCAGGCGGCCTTTGGCTTAAGAGCGGAACCACTATGCGCGGCTTGGAAGTCGATAATGCCGGTAATCTGACCAATAACGGAGGAACCGTATTATTTTCGGCACCCAATAATGTCATCAGAATTGACGGCACCATTGATATTAATTCGGTTCGCAACGCGCAAGGCGCTTACCTCGGCAGTGGGGGTAAAGTATTCCTGGATGCCGCCTATCTTTTCCAGAACGGGAATATTTTCGCCAATGGGCTGAATGGCGGATTGGTGCAAGCCAACGTGGGCGCCATGACCATGACGGAAGGCGCTCATATCGAAGCCAAAGGATATGGCGGCAACGGCGGCGTGGTAGCCATCAATTCATCGGGGCCGGTGGAGCTTCGTCGAACGGCAATCATTGACACATCGGGTCGGGTAACCGGCAGCTTCGACAACAACGTGATCAACATCGAAGGGAGTCTGATCAACCTGGAAGGTCTGTTGAAAGCCAATGGCGTATCCCCGGTGTATGGCGGATCGCGTGGCGGTACAATTCGTCTGGTGGCCAGCGGACAAACGGATATTAACTTAATAAAAGATGCCCTGCATAACACCAACCAGAACGGAACGTCATCCATTTCCGATCCCAGTTTTTCGACGGCTGACCAAACCAATGTGCTCAATCGACTCAACTATTTGAAAACGAGCCAGGAAGGCAACATCCATATCCAATCCTCCGTGCTAATGCCCGGTGAAAACTGGGGCGCGGTCATCAGCGCAAACGGCACCTCCCAGCAGATTGATCCAGGTAATGGCAAACTTATCGGCGGAGCAGCCGATCCTAACAATGATTACATGGCAAATTCGCAATTTAAAAACCGGGCCGGGGATGGCGGAACCATCATTATTACCGCAGCCAACGCCATTCAAAACTATGGACATATCCGGGCAAATGGCGGGGATGGCGCTGACGGAACGTCTTCTCAAAATAATATATCTGCAGTTTCCCCGGTCAATGGAGGAAATGGAGGCACCATTGCCTTGCTGGCCAATGGCGTTAATACGCAGGATAGTTCGGACATTCTCAACCACGGTGGGTTAATTGAGACCAATGGAGGAAAAGCCGGAAATAATGCCGCACTTCAAGATTACAATACCACCGGTGGTAACGGAGGCTTACTCGCTTTTAGCTATAACCACGGATTGGAAAATACCGGCAATATCCGGGCCAATGGCAATATGGGCAGTTATCCGCATGGACATGGTGGAAATGGCGGGTTAATTGTTTTCAGTGGCGATAGTAATCCTCACACCCAATTTACAAGTGAGCAAGGTTTTGTCGATGCCAATGGCGGACTCGCATCTCCGAACAATATGGATGGAGGCGGCCTAGCTGGGACTATTGTCTCACCGAATCCGGACTTATTTAGCCTGAGTCATAGCGCAACCCAAATGGGTTATCGCAATGGCGTCAATTATTTCATGCCGCTGCAAGAACAAACCCAAAGCATGGAATTACTCACCCATGCAGAAAATTTGATTTCGTTAACGCGCAATATGCCCACTGGCGCAGTTCCGGTCAATTTTTTCCAGCGACTGACCCAATCTAAAATTCGCTCCGTCGATTTTCCTTACACCATGAACAATACCTTGTATAACGAAGTCGTTTCCAAGAACACGGCGACTTCGCCTTATGTTTATCGAAATTTAATTATCGCGAGCAGTCGGGATAATTTGAAACTTTCCCTGGTTCATCCTTACACTGGGGAGCGTGCGTTTGAAGAGTATTATCCCTTGCTGCCTTCTCCTTTATCAAAAGGGCAGGGTTTCAGTACGCTGAATACTCTAACCATCGCCAATGATGGCCCCGTGGAAACGTTATACATTACCAATAATTTTCCACTGGATTATCGCGCGCCATATTACGATATCTGGTCGATTGGGCACAGCGCGCCCAACTTTGGCGGTGGTAGAATTTCCTTGCTTGCCAATGGCGATGTGTTGAATGTCAACCTGTTCGGCACCAATGGCACAGCCAGCGGTGGCAGCGTCAACATTGCCTCCACTGGAAACGTTACCAACGGGACAACCTATGAAATTGGGAATTTATTTGTGAACGGCCAAATTCACAACGGCAGTATCATTGTTAAGGCCAATGGTAACATAGCAAACTCCGGCAGTTTTCTGGGTGGTTTTCCCAGTGAGATTCACGCCAATGGAGCCCGGCTGGGCGGCACGATTCAACTTATCAGCGGTGGACAATTCCAGAATGGTAACGCCGATGGTGCTGGCCTGGTCACTGCGGATGGCGCTTCCCAGCCCGGAACCATCGTCATTCGAAACGGCGTGCATTAGAATATTCTAGAATCAAATATTCCATACCACTAGCGTCCGGTTCATAAGCTGAAAACTCTTTTGTAGAAAAGGATTGAGGCAGAAACGATATTTTTTTGTAAAATGCTGAGAATCCCTTTTCGAGCAGGTTCTGTATTATGCCCAT
>Ga0157374_10003289_pt1 | contig 13576 bp, 19 predicted proteins | sample M25metaG_FD_115308 | JGI IMG/M metagenome (GOLD analysis project Ga0157374, IMG submission 115308) | Miscanthus rhizosphere microbial communities from Kellogg Biological Station, Michigan, USA - M2-5 metaG | ecosystem: Host-associated > Plants > Roots > Rhizosphere > Soil | place: USA: Michigan...
ATATCGATGTCAGTGACGCCTACCTCTTCTTCCAGATGCTTCTCGGGTCGTGGCCGGCCGAGTTTGCGCGCGCACCGGCCCCTGATCGGCTTGCCGAGTTCGAAGCCCGCATCAGTGGGGCGCTGTGCAAGTCTATGCGCGAGGCGCGCCTTCGAACGCTGTGGACCGCCCCCGCCGAGGCGTACGAGGCGGATGTCGGTCGTTTCGTTCACATCGCGCTGAGCAGCGATATCGACAACGCCTTCCTCAGCTCCTTTACCGCCTTCGAGGACGCGATCGGTCGGGACGGCGCCCTCAACGGTCTGATCGCCACCGCCCTCAAACTGACCGTCCCGGGCGTGCCGGACACCTATCAGGGCGCCGAGCTTTGGGAGCAAAGCATGGTCGATCCGGACAATCGCCGGCCGGTCGATTTCGCAGCACGCCGAGAGATACTGGGCATCGAGAACGACGCCTTCGCAAGCTTTTTGGGGCACTGGCGGGATGGCGCGATTAAGCTTCGTCTGATTCAAACACTCTTACAGTTGCGGCGGACAAATTCCGGGATTTTCAGTGCCGGGAGCTATGAGCCAATACATGCCGCCGATGACGAGCAGCGGTGCGTGGCCTTCGTCCGTCGCCACCACAACAAAGCGCTGTTGGTCGCCGTACAGCTCTATCCCTGGCGAGGCGCGGCCCCAGTCAGCATCTCGCTACCTCGCGACCTGGATCCTCACGGCTGGTCGGATACGCTTTCAGGCCTTGCCCTGCCCGAAGACCAATGCGGGAAGTTTGCGCCCGGCCTGCCCATTCTCATTCACGCCTTGCTGTAATAGCTGTGACCGGCCCCGAGCCAAGACGACATCTAAGTCATCCGCAGAAACGTGTCGGCCACTTGGTCGAAACTATAGGGCTTGGGAAGGAACTCTGCATCTTCCGGCAGGTCCGAGGGGGGCGGGGTCTGATGACCGGAGGTAACAACGATCGCGACGGGTGGCCATCGACGGCGAATGGTGGCAGCTAATTTTAGACCATCCATAGAGCCGGGCATCTCGACGTCGGTGAAGACCGCGCGAATTTCGGGATGAGCTTGCAAGAGCACAATGGCTTTGTCTGCGTTTTCGGCTTCCAGAACGCCGTAGCCAATTTCTTCCAGAAACAAAGCAGCGGCTATGCGCAGTAACACGTCGTCTTCGACGACAAGCACTACGGTCATTTCGGTCAATAGAGCGCCAGTAGACTCTTCATTTGCTGCTCCCTCTGGGCTGATGGACGCTCCTAGACGCGTCGAATACCCATCCGCCGCCCTGACTGTGGCAAGAATTGTACGATACCGTACAAAGTGATCAGAAAGTCTCGCTCCCATTGAAATTGCCGGTACCTTTCGGCCGCTGAAGGAGTGGAAGTGGGAGCCCTGCAGCCGCGGCCTGATACCGACAGACAGGGTCGGGGCGAACAGCGATCAGCTGCTGACCGATGTCTTTGCCTAGCCGAGCGTGGGCATCCTTGCCATGATCACATCCGGCGCCGGCTGCTTAACGAAAGGGCCGCTGGACGAAAGGACCGCTGAGAGTTGCGGCGTATCTCCCAGCGGCCCCTCGCGGCAATCGGAAAGACAAACCGCGATCTAATCGAACGCTTCCGACAAGACCGGGTTGCAATGTACGAAATCGTACCAAGCCATTGAACCAATGGACACTTCTCGCATTCATAGTGTCAAATTTAATAGCCGACTTGGGGAGCTCGATGCTTGTATCCGGTGAGATTCCAACCCGCCTTTCGATAAGCTAATCGAGGTTCGAATGGTCCGAGAATTCAAAGCCATCCGGCATGACTACGGTACGATCTATCAAGTCGGCGGCGCTGCTGCCTTGAATAAGGTTTTGATCGAAAGGTATCCCGACGAGGAAGTGCGTCTCAAAGAAATCACGGCAATGCCGCGGCGCGGCGGCTGGATTATCGAGTACGACTCCAAAACCGGGATGCCGTCTGTGGTAGGGCGGAAAGTCAGGGGAATGCGCCTCGCTATGGTGGACTCCGCCGGCGTGTCAGGTGGTGTCAAATAGCCATTGGGGCGCAGTGCAGACGGCGTAGCGGGTACGGGCCGCCTGAAAGACCGTTAGTGGTTGGCCAGTTTGTAGCTCAAAGAAAAGGCCCTATCGGAAGAACTAACCGCACGTTTGCCCATTAGTTGTCTCAAGTGGCAGCTCTTTGCGGCCCTGCCGCTACGATCTTGATCTCCTTTCCCGCTGACCGTCGTTTTCCCGTCCTCCAGACCGCCTCTTCATCAAATTCATCCGTTCGCGCGCTGGGCGGGCATCACGCACCGCCTTCGGCTCTGTCACCTCTCTAATCCACCTTCCAACTTTCTGGGTCACAAATGTCTTGGTTGTCCCACTAAGCGGCACCGGGTTCGATTGCCTAGACACTGTCATGCCGTCGGGAGTTGTTAACGTCCTGACCCAACCCACCACACCCGAAAGTGTAAGGAACGCTGCGATCGTCGGCGCGCTGACGTCGCTGAAAGGCGCCCCTTGCTTAAAGAGGTAAAAGGTGATCCTGGAGCGATCGGCGCGCACCTCAATTCGATATCCGTGCCCCGTCGCAGCCAGTTGCTCGCCGAGTTCGATCATCGCCGGTCGCACGATTTTTTCGCACAGCGTAAGAAATGCGCGATGGCCCGCCCGAAAACGCCGGCTCCGCTCGATCACCGCCTCCATGCGAGCCAGATCGTCCGCGTCGTCGGAACGGGCAGGCCCGATCTCCTGTCGAAACGCAGCGCCGCGAATGGTTTCGAAACTTAACGACCCCACGAGGTCACCCTTGGACTTTTCCAGGCAATATAACTTCCGGAAAAGTCTGCCGTTCCCTTGGTGAGACTTTAGTCCTCTGAGGGTTGCCCGAGCGCTACAGATCTATGGCTCCGTTAACGGAACCACTATCGCCTGCGTACTCCGACGGTCCCTTCCCTCCGACTTTGGTCCCAGCAACCGCCGCGATGGCCTTGCGTTTTGAACACGGGTTTGGAAACAACCTTATGAAGAATAACAAATGCGCAAAACACTCCTGGCCTCAGCGGCCGCTCTCTCCCTGGCGTCCGCCTTACCGGCGCTGGCCGATGAGGCTGCTGTTGGCGGCACAGCCGGAGCCGCCGCTGGCGCAACGGCGGGTTTTTCTTTGTAGGGCCGATAGCGCTTTTCGGCATACGCGGAAACCGACTCCCCCCGCCCCTGTGTCCGAATAAACGGGTTCTGAATGCGTCGGAACCGTAGATAAGAAAAAGCGTTGGTGTGGCTCACCGCAGCCTTTGTAATCTTCCGGCTGCGCCGTTCTAGGAGAATATCATGGATGGAAAAGTCGTTCGAACTATCGCATCAACCCTTTTGCTTTCACTGACGATCTGCTTTAGTTCGACACTCGCACTAAGCTCGAGAAGTTACGCGGCGACGACGGAGATAGGTGGCTACGTGACTTCTGATACAGATCACTATGGTTCCAATATCACCGGCCAGCATGTCTTTTCTTCCGCCGCGGCGGACGCGCAGGACTTCGGGGCCATCAAGGACATCGTAGTCGATAAGACTGGCACAGTCCGCGCCATCATCATCGGCGTCGGCGGGTTTCTGGGTATCGGCGAGAAGAATGTTGCCGTCGACTACAATCAGTTGCAGTGGACCAGAGCAACAGACGGCTCGCTTCGTGCCGTTCTCAATACCACTAAGGACGCCTTGAACGCGGCGCCCGATTTCAAGTTTACCGACGCCCTGACGGTGAAGAATGGGGGGGCGGCAAACGCGGCTCAAACCGCACCTGCGACCAACACGCCGCCCCCCACCTCTCCCGCTGGGGATCAAGGCGTGGACTTGTCAACCTTGAAGCCGGTCGATACTGCCTCGCTGAAGTCTGACGACCTCAAGGGCATCGATGTCATAGATCCCGCCGGACGCAAGCTCGCCGAGATCGACGACTTTGTCTTGACGTCTGCCGGCAAAGTCGATGCCGTCTTGGTGAATTTCGGGGGGTTCCTTGGTATCGGTAAGAAGGAAGTGGCTATCGGCTTCGAGGACCTAAAATTTCTCACCGACCCCAATAACAAGCGCTACCTTGAGGTCAACGTCACCAAGGAACAACTGGACGCCCAGCCCGCCTACAATAAGGACGACTATATGGCCAATCGCGCCGCCGAACGCCTCGTCCTATCGTCGTCGGCCTTGGCGACAAGCTCTAGCCCAGAGAGTTTCGTAATGAAGGCTGGGCCAGCTAATGCATTCGAGATCGCCAGCAGCCAACTCGCTTTGACGAAGGCTCAGAACGCCGACATCAAGACATTTGCGCAGCGAATGATCACTGACCACACCAAAGCGGGCGACGATTTGAAGGCGGCAGCAGGCGCGCAAAAAATTGCCGTACCCGCCGAACCGGACGCAACGGAAACCGCTGAGATCAATAAACTCAACTCTTTGTCCGGCAACGCATTCGACAAGGAATACGTCGCGGCCCAAACCAATGCACACGCCGATGCCGTCAATCTTTTCAAGGCGTATGTAGCCGGGGGTCAAAATGGAGCTGTGAAGGACTTTGCCGCCGCAGCGCTGCCGACGCTCCAAATGCACTACGAGATGGTGCAGAAGTTACCACAGTAAGATGTCGGATGATGGTCGCTCGGCCCGGGTTGGGGCAACCATCATCGCGACGCCGCCCGCACGGGTTAACCTTGATCGAATGTGACGACGCCCGAGGATAGTGTCATGACCTTGAGGACCTGCACTACAACAACGCGATGCTGGTCAAGTCGCAGCGGGTGATGTTTGTGCCGGCATTTGAGGCCTACGTTCGGGAACCTTATGCGGCGAGGTGAGCGTCGGTAATGAGAAGCGACAGCTTATGCGCCTAGTTGGAGTGCGCGGCCTTGTTACCGATGAGAGGTGCTGACCAGTCTGCGAGAGATTTCGCCGCCGCCGTCGCCCGCAAGTCTCGCTGCGTTGTCGTTTATGGGGTCGCGCCCGTCGAGGATTCTCCCGGGAACGTGGGCGGCCCGGCCGGGGTCCATCATGCCCTTGCCTTTTCCAGAGGACTGCCCGGTAAGGGTGGGCCCGAGAGTACAAACATCCAAACCACTCAGGACGGCCCGAGGATACGCTGCCGTACGATGTTTCCTGAGGCCCGTTCGCGCGGAGGCGGTGGTCGTAGCCCCCGCCCCTCAAATGCCCAAAGCCGCGGAACTCTTGGGCTCAACAACTGGTTTACTTGTGCGGGTTTTATGACCCGTATACCAACCAAAAGGAGACGAACTATGCGTATTTCCCTACTCGTCGGTAGTGCCACACTTGTCGCCCTGTTGAGCGCCAGCGCGACTTTAGCTCAGGCTCAAAATAGCACGGACATCTCTGGGCCACTTGGCGCAATGACTTGTTCGTCGTTTATGGAGCTGAGCCCCACTGCACAGGCCGATCAGTTGAAGCAATATGGTCAGACCAACCCCGCCGGCTCTCTCACCAGCAACAGCGGTGCATCAACCACCCCGGCCAATGGCGCCGCCAGTGTTGCCAGTTCGGCGACGGGAACCCCACTAACCGCCGGTCAGTTGATCGCCGCCTGCCAAGGCGCATCACCGAGCCTGACCGTGCATGACGCTTTTTCGAAATTCAATTCGCCGTCGAACTCCACAAGCACTACGACGACTAAGACTAAGTGACAGCCGTCATTTGATGAATGGTCGTTGAGGCCCTCGGGCCTCGGCGACCTGGTGACGATATTGGCGCTCACGGATTTAGGAGGAGTGGAACATGCCCCCATCGCCGTCGACTAACACTCCGGGAAAATCGCGACCTCCCGTTTTTGAACCCGTCCCAACGCGATCGCAAATCTACCAGCGGGTCGTGATGTCGCGAGGTGCGTTGGAGCATTTGCGTGCATCGCCGCGGCAAGACGACCTCAAAAGGCGTCGAGCGATCGCTCAAGAGATCGCGTTTCTCAACCGTTGGGCCTATCACTTTCCAGAGAAAACAGAGGTGGTCCTAGCTTTGGCAGTAGAATGGCAAAGTATTGCTGACAGCGAAATGGAAGCGAGCGCACGAGAAGACGCGACGAGGGGGGTTGAGATAATACCCCTCTCGCGGCAGACGGCCTAAAAATGATTGTCGCACTTTGTTCCGCGTCTCCTCATCCCCGTCCCTCTGGAAGCCACAGACGGCAATCGTCCCCGAATATTCACCGTTAGCGATGATCTTAGCGCTCTCCGGGCCGCCGCCCCGTGCCACCCGCAATCAGCGTCGTTACAGCTGCATTTGCGCAACGGCGGGCAGAATGCAAGCCAGCACGGCCTGCTTATGCCGCGCCGGCGTCGAGCCGGCCGTTGATGATCGTTCCCTCAGCGAAACGTCTCACCGATCCGGCGCAGCATGGCGGCAACTGCCTCCGGCTCAGGGGGCGCCGAAGCGTCTCTCAGACACGTTTCCGCCTCAGTCACGATCCCCGAGGCTGTCGATACGCTGGAGGCCGCCGGATATAAGGTGCTTGAGGCTAGCAATGCTGTGGCGGCGATAAATCTATTGGAAGCGCGCCCGGATATTCGGCTAGGCACGTGAATATGCCGGGCTCCATGGATGGGCTCAAGCTTGCGCACTACGTCCGCGATAGATGGCCACCGGTTCAGCTGATCGCTACCTCCGGTCATCTGGTGATGGAAGCGGCGGCGTTGCCGGTCGGTGCCAAGTTTTTCAGCCTATAGCGACCGCGACATATCGCACCCGGTTGGTGAAATGCTGGGCGCCGAGGGCCACCAACTCTAGTTCGCCCCCAGGTTGTTAGGTAGTGAGAAGTTTGCCCAAATCTCGTCGTAGACAGCGGCGGGGGTTTGGGGCGGGAGCAATGCAAACTGTCGCACGGCCAAGGCCATGCTTTGGCAAAGACCCTCCAGATTTTTTTGATCCTTCAATGCGGAACTGATCAAAATCATCGCCTCCTGGCGGGCACTTTCATTGCCGACTTTCGGATCCATAAGCAGGGTCAGGGCGACCCCAACGTCGTCAACAAACTCGGCGGTCTGGCGTTTCACGCCATCGAGTTCGGCTATCAGTCGCTGAAGCGGCATATTTGGCTCTCCTAAAAGCGAGATTATATTCCGCGCCGTCTGAAGGTTCAGTTGACCCCGGGAAGTTTTGCTAATTTCGTGTGCAACTTTCCTGGCCGCAAAGCCCTCCTCACTCCTGAGGTCGCTCCGCCGCCGAGGTCCTCGCGCCGGGATTGTCGGCGGCCCTGCTCAGCCAAGAAACGGGCCAAGGAACTGGCAGGAGCTCCGCACGTTTGACAGCAACATGCACGACCTACAGGCGCCCATCCTATGGCCGCGGCGAGCGCGTAAGGCGTGCGGGCACCGAGGGGCGGTTGATCGCAACCCGACCTCGGGTCTGACGTTCCGCATTTTTTTGGAGGGTCGACGCGCCATTTTCCAGGTGATCGTCGCGCGCTTTCGGTCCTCGGAGCCGGCGCTACTAAGGTTGGAAATCCTCACGATGTGGACCACGGCGTTGGGCTGAAATCGACGCTGCCAATGTCAGCACTGGAGGCAGATGCCATGACCTACCTGAAGGTCGACTTGCTCGAAAGTGATGCGGAAGCGCTCACATTTCAGTGCTGCTCGCAGAGTTCGCCGGCTGGTGTAGTCGACGCACCATTCACGGAAAGACCAGCCGCAAGGCCGGCGACCGGGTAAGCAAACACAAAGGCGACGGCCGCAGTGGCAAACAGTTTTTTCATCGGACCAATCTCCCCTCGAGGCTAGGACGTGGAAAAACGACCGACGACCGACTCGGTGGCAAGCGGCCCGCGGATGCGACTTTTTGCTCGATGCGAGTTCGCGGCTTCACGCGACTACTGCAGGAAATGACTTCGCTTACTTCGTATGACAGTAGAAATGTCGAGGAGGCGTCGGGTTTTATTTCCTTTGGCGCCTGCAACTGGACAGCTGCTTGGCCGTTTCCACCTCTAGCCGGAGTATACCATTGATTAGGAGAGGTTATCCAGCAAGTACTCTCTCACTTGGTAGAAAGGCTCGGCTTTGAAAAGGAGAAATCCCAATGAAAACTTTCTAGTCGACGATCTCTCTCGCCACGCTAATGGGGCTCGGCTCGTTCGCCGGAATCGCTCCCGCGAGTGCCGCGATGCCGATGGGCAATCATAGTTATCAGCAGCAGGACCAGTACATCGGCACCTTCTGCGACCGGCATCCGGATGCAAACCAACGCAACGATTGGCGTTTAAACCACCTGCATTGGGGCAAGAATGAGTACCAAAGCTTCTATCGCTACCACGAACACGACAGCGACTTTGGCGGCGGAGAGGCCGCGGCCCTTTTCGGCTTTACCGCCGGCGCCATTATCCGGGGTGCGCTTACCTCGAACAGCGGTGAGATCAGATACGGCAATGACCACGTTGCGGCATGCGAGAACGCATACCGCTCTTATGATGTCCGTTCCGACGCCTATTTAGGTTACGACGGTATCCGCCACCACTGCCGTGCTTTAAGCTTCGCCTGACTCGAAGGCGAGCTGCGGCGACTTTAGCGACTTGCCTTCAGTTTCTTCATAAGCGGTCCCGCCTCTAAACTACCTCCGTTCCGTGGGTGGATGCACAGCCGGACGAGTTGAGCGGACGGGGTCTCGGCCCAACAGGCAAGGCGAGCCCACTTGGATTAATGCCGGCTCCGCTGCCGCCACGCCATTGAAAGCCGGCGAGTTGATCCGCCGCGGGCCAAGGCGCGTCGTCGAGCTTGACCGTCCACGACGCGGGGCGGCGCTTTTGGGCTCAGTTGGGAAAGCGCGGAACACGTCATAGCTGCCAGGGAGCCTGAGATGTGTTGATGCTCGTTCTGGGCCTGAGCGTTAGCGACGTTTCCGGTCAGCAACCTGATCGCAAGTGCGGCACCGCCGGAAACACGCATAGTCTATTTCATTTATGGTTATAGTCGGTTTCGAGCTGCTGGCTCAAGGCTCATTGTTCGTCCAGCGGTTCCTGGCCTGGCCCCAATGGCGGCCCTGCGCGGAGCATTCCGCAGTAGCTTTTCATTGACCGTTGTAGTTCGCCATCGTCTTCGCGGAACTCAAAGGCCGGGACTTCCGTTCTTTGCTCGAACTGCAACCGTGAGGAGAAATCGCATGAATAGGGATCGCATCGACGGCGCCGGCAAAGAAGTCAAAGGCGCCATCAAGGAGGCCGCTGGCAAGGTCACCGGCAATCGCCAGACCCAAGCCGAAGGCAAAGCCGAGAAAGTTGTCGGCAAAGTGCAAAACCATATCGGCAAGGCCGAGGATGCCGCAAAGCACGACCACAAACATTAGGTCATCGTAATCCTCGGCAAAGGCCGTCCGAAAGGGCGGCCTTTGCGTTTTTGGACGTTACCCTTTGCTGTGACCAACCGCTTCAGCGCGGCCTCAAGCAGAACGTCGGAGCCGCCTTCAGTGCCAGGCCGGATCGCTGGGCCCTCCCCTCCAGGGACTGCCAAAAGCGCCGCGGCGTCGCGAGAGTTAATCCGCAGAATGACTGGAAAATTCAACCGCCTCAGCTTGGCCTTTGGGCCCGGGAACGAAAGGCGATACTTGGGAATTCTAGAGTCACGGGAGGTAACTATGAAACCTCGAAGCTCTCCAATCACGGCTTTTGGCTGGGTGGCACTTGGAGCGGCCGCGATGGGAATTCTGCTGCCGGCGCCTATGAGCTCCAAACCGGTAGTTGGAACATCCCGGCAAGCGCCGGCTTCTGCGATCATCCCCGCATCCTATGTAGTCGGCCCCATGTCCTCTGTGGCTCCCAATGCTAGTTTGGAGAGGCTGAACTCTTTAGTTTGGCGGCGCGGCCAAAGACCACCGCAGCTTGCTACGCCTCCATTGAGCTCAAATCAAAGGGGCAACGCTCAGACGAACGCCAATGACGTTGTCACCATCTCAACGGGAACAAGGGGAGCAACAACGCGAGATGCCGGGCATCCCTCGCTGAACGCCGCCATACCCTCGAGGATGATTGCGACGGCTGCCGTCAATGTTCACGCATTGCCGGGCAGCGCTGTTAAACTTTTCCCTCTGCAAAAGGGTGACAGCGTCGTGGTCATAAGCACCCAAGGACTGTGGACTGAGGTGCAAGGCCCCTTGGGACCGAGCGGCTGGGTCTACTCGAGCTATTTGGCGAGCAGATAGGTTCTCTTTCGCCGGGCCGACCTTTAGCGCACCGACGACTAAATGAATGATTGATCCCAATCCCGAAGCACTCTTCCATCTAAGCCCGACGTTGCCGCAATTCGAAGAGCCCAACACGAGCACCGTCGATATCCCGAAACATTTCGGCGATCCGTCACGGCCTGCGGGAAGACATGCGCCCACCGACCGGGCAAAGGACGCTGCCGCCGAAGAAAGGCGCAGAGGCTTCTGATCGTTTAGACCTAATGCCGATGACCGGCCAAAGCCTCAAACGCCAGGAGCCTCGCAGGATCGGGGGCAGCCCCAATGCACAATGGCGAGCCGGAACGGATGACGGGGCCGGACGACTGAGAAACCTGTGGTGGACCGGGCTCGTTGTTTTCCACACCAGCATCGCAAAAGGCGTAAGACCCTGTAAGTGAGTAACGGTCCGGATTCGAACATAGGGTTGCTGCTCAGGCCCCGGAGAACTAGGCTTTATGGTCAAGGAAGGACGAAATGGAAAGCAGCGGTAGCAGAAAAAGCCCGGAGGGCCGCGTCCTAATTGTGGAGGACTAAGCGCTGATTGCGATGATGCTGGAGGACGTGGTCACAGAACTCGGGTATAAAGTAGCCGGCACCGCCGAACCCGTCGACACGGCGTTGGCTCAGATCGAAGCACAATCTCCTGACATAGTCCTCCTCGATTTGTTTCTGCATGATTATCCTTGCCACTATGTCGCGGAACGTCGGGTCGTTAGCAACATTCCGTTTGTCGTCATGAGTGGCTCGACGGAAAAAAGACATGCTCTCCCTTCACAAACCCTTCGCAAATCGGGCGCACGAAAAAGCTCTTAAAACCTCCCTGAAGGTGAACTCAGTAGTGAATTGCTGGAATTAGTCAGCCGCAACAGACCCTGAGTCTCTGCCGGCGTCACGGCACCACTGACATTTCGAACGGAGACGCCGAATGACCAAAGAAAAGAAGACCCGTGACAGGAAGCCTGAAATCGGGGCCGCGCGTGAAGCTCGCCGCTTTACGGGACCGCTGTGCCAGCAGATCAACTCGTGGCACGCAAGGATCGCCTATCTGCGCGGCATGGGGCGGGCCATGCATTTGCGTGACGATCGGCGCCCTCAATTGCTCAACGAGGCAGAACAGCTCTCGCAGGCTGTAGAGGCGGCCCAACTGTCGTTTCGCCACGAGGCCAGAACGCTGCCGCAGCACATTATCCTAAGTCCCCCAATGCTCGACGCTGCGCGCGCCCTCGACAGCGTTTCAGTGTGCCTTGAGCAGGCGATTAGCTTGATTTCACGCTGAGAGGATCATCTGTGAAATGGTCTTACGTCGAACCATCCTTGTTCTTGAAGACGAGCCAGCTGTTGCAACGGAGCTGGAGACGCTCCTTGAGGACCAGGGCTTTGCGGTTGTGGCGGCAAAGACAGCCGCGACTGCCAGGTTCTTCATCGAGAGATCATCCCTGCATTTTGCCTTTATCGATTACGGATCGGGCCAAAGTCTTGCCTACCTAACCCAGTTTTTGGCGCAATCGCAGACCCCCTTTGCCATCTGTTCAAGTGACGCGCGGGCTCGGGACGCGGCTTCGAAATCGGGCGTGCCGTTCGTGGGAAAGCCAGTTTCCGCCACCGATTTGCTTTCGGTCTTAAGGATTGCTCGCAGACCGCCGCATTTCCCGCCCCGTCGGGACGCCCCTTGGGGAATGGCCCTATAATATTTGGGAACGGCCCAAATGATGCCGATCTGATGACCGTCCCATGAGCCAACCGGCCAAACTGACGAAGAGATCCGCCCCGACCTAAAATGATGTGAAACCGGGTGGCGACGCAGACGCGACGCCTGTTGACGAGCCGGCGAATTCTGCCCTTGACCCAAAGAACGACCGAGAGCCACGGGCCGCCACGGGGTCTGCAAAAATGCGGCCGTGCTAGGCAGCTGCCGTGCCGGCGTGAGACTTGGCAGTCATGATGGCGCCGTCCAGCATGTCGTCAAGCTGTCCAAGCGCCGCTTTGATCGCATCTATCGAGGTGGTCACCCCGGCCCCATGACGAAGCGCGGGCATGCCCGCGACCGCATGAATGTCGGATGCCCAATGCGCCAGCAGGGCGCGCTTGCGCTCTACAGGGATCTCGGGGTCATCGATAATGCTCTTCGGGCTGAAATAGCCTACTAAGTCGAGATCGGTCACAACCTCGTCGAAGTCGGGTTCGAATGGCTCGAAAGTCTTGATCATGGCTTCATCCTCGTATGGCTAATGATATTTGAAGCGGGTGACACTTGCCACCTTCAGGCAATTGCTGCGCAGGCCCTATAAAGCGCCGCGGTTGAATTGGTGTCATCCGCCTCTCGTCGCCAGGGGTCAGGTTGGCCCCATCGGAATAAGTGTCCGGTGGTGCCAACCCTGCAGGGCCGGTTAGGCCCGATCGTTCACGAAGAGGATAATATTACCCTTGGCGTCGGTTGACTCAGCGACCACTTTGTCGGGCGCGTAGCCCTCTGCCGTAAGCTTCGCGGCGAGACTGGCGTTGGCGGCGATCTTGGCGTCAAGCGTGCGGACCTTTGCAGCCGCCTCGGTCGACCGAGTGGCTGAGGCGCTGCCCCCTTTGTAGCCCTTAAGCTTCGACAGCGGCACAATGTAGATCTTCGTCTTGGAACCAAGGTTCTTGAAGTCCAGCATTGCAGTGTCGGTGTTGCCGATGCTCGCGATGACCTGGCTATAGCTTGAATGGCTCGACAGCGAATTCGACACCGAAAGGTCAGCACTTGTCGAGGTCGTGGTTCCGTTCGTCTTGGAGGCCATGCCCGCGGAGATGCCGGCGCCGGCTGTGAGGCTGACGGCGCGCCCTCATTGCGGGCCAGAAAACGCTGCAGTGGGTCGAATGTTCCTGCGACATTTTGTATGAGACGGCGGATTCTGACGCCCTGCTAAGAGTGAGATTAGGGACCACCCGTACCACTCGTCAGCAACATAGACCGAAGTGGGCCAAGCCCGTCGGGGGACCTCTTGGTGCAACCAAGCGCCTCTCGCCGCATTCGCTAACAACGACAATGACCTGCAAGCTTAAGGCCCTTGCTCCCCCGAGCAAGGGCCTTTCCACATCGGGGGGACCTCGCACTCGGACTCACGCGCCGCACGCCAATCGGCCTTCCACCGATAACGACCTTATTGCTAGAACGGTCGCGACGATCGGCACCCGCGGCACCCCCCTCCCGTTCCATCGAGTGGGGCTTCGGCGAACGCCGAGAACGGCTACTGCGATGGGCCGAAAGTCCCGGGAGTTACGTTCTCGGGCGGGTGTGTCGGGTTCGACGTCCCAGGCGGCACGCCGTAGCCATGTGGGGAGGCTTCGCTCAGTGAGGCGTTTGTGATGGTCGTGGAGGCAAGGGGACTGTGGCCAGCCAAGACCTC
>Ga0157374_10003292_pt1 | contig 13569 bp, 14 predicted proteins | sample M25metaG_FD_115308 | JGI IMG/M metagenome (GOLD analysis project Ga0157374, IMG submission 115308) | Miscanthus rhizosphere microbial communities from Kellogg Biological Station, Michigan, USA - M2-5 metaG | ecosystem: Host-associated > Plants > Roots > Rhizosphere > Soil | place: USA: Michigan...
AAGCGGGAGGTCCATCTACCCCAACCGCCCCCCATGCCATCGAAGTGACACCGCCATCTCAACTCGCCATATGGAATTCCGGTACCAAGCACGTAAGCACGGCCGATAAAATTGTCTCCGCCCCCAATACGATTCGTCATTCACTCGGCTCGTTGTTCGGTCGAGAATTTGAACAAGCCGACATAGATATCATTAATCAGCAGCTGGCACGGGCAGGAGAACACAATGGCTTCGTGTCCTCCCAGATAAGCGATTCTGATTTGGCCAAGGGAATACCTGTGCATGCTAAAGACAACGGTGATCTTTTCCTGTGGCTGCCGGCCTCGCCCGGATCTCGACCTAGAGTAGGAAAGGTGGCTTCCAAGCGACACGGTAGGACGGCTGAGGCCGCAATAGCATTAGTGGCTGAGGTTGATGATGCGATTCAGCATGGCACCGATCCACGAAGTGAAACTCTATATGTTGAGTTTAAGGCACTATCAAAGGCACAGCAGTCTCGAAGGAGGCGCTAATTCAGGAGCATTAGCTATCGCACTGCGTACATAACCATTATCGTTGACAGAACACCATGCGCACGCTACCGAGATCATGGCGATAACTCGGAAAACGACAAAACCACTTTTTCATATTCAGCAATTACCTGAGCGCCAAACAAAATAATTATGGCGCCGATTTCGAAACTAAGCAGTACTACGATTGCCGTCGTCAATGAACCATAAACAGCGCTTGCCTGGGACAACGTTGCAAAGTACCAAGCCAGCACATGACGCGTAATTTCCCACAGCACCGCCATGGCAGTCCCACCCATCATCGCATACCGAAACGGCGTACGGCCAATAGGCATAACGACATATATACCCGTAAGAAGTAAAACCTCGCTTGCAAAGCCAAGGAGATAAAACAACACGCCGGAAACTCGTCCCAACCCCCACTGGTGGCCGAATGCGATGATCGATTCCTGGCTCATCATTTGCAAAGCAATGGAGGCAAGCGTAAGTAACAGGAGTGAGAAGCCAAGAAAGAGCATGTAGCAATAGGGCAAAATGACGGAAGCGAGAAAATGACGTCCGCATGTAGCCATGCGGTGTCGGAATATCACCAATAAAGATTTTTCTAAAACGCTAAATGCAAGGGAACTAAAAAACAACATTGTTCCCAGAAGCAGCCAACTGATGACGTTGCGATTCTCAACAAAACTCGAAAGTTCGCTGACTATTGCCTTGGACTGACCCGGTATGAACCATTCGAGATAACGACGTAATGTGCTGAATATCTCCACAGGATCGATAAAATGGGAAAGTACGATAAGCACTAAAGTCAGCAATGGGATTAGCGATAACAATGCGTAGTACGCGATAGCCGCGGCTAGAAGCAGCCCTTGATTTTCATTAAAGCGCTTAAGAGTCTCGATGCCGAATGAAACGGGACGAGACAATATTTGAGTAAAAGGGCTGCTGGGTGAATGCATGCTGAGTATCGGAAAATTCTTATCATGCCTAAGGGCAAATGAATCTAACCTAGGTCGGCTCGGGATGCCATGATAACCGTTTTTGCATATTGCACTAAGCGCGTCTAACAAAACGAAGCGAAGCGTTTCTGGCAAGGCGCAGCGATGCCGCCAGAATCATTTTGCTAGACGCGCTAGTTATACACCAGTTACTAAATGCGATCTCATTTATTAGCTTAGAGCATCTAACAAAATATTCCCGGATAAGCGCTGCGATGCAGACAGCGCAAGTAGCACCATGAGCATTGCAACTTCAATCCGGAGCAACTCAGTAGGTTACAAAAGATATTTACTCTAGAACGATATTCTAAATACGGATACTATTACCATACGCTGGATGGTAGCTGCCCCCCAAAAAATATTCGCAAATTGATAGTTTGATTAAACGCTTGGAGCGCGCATGACATCGATCAAAGGATTACCAGCCCACGTTCAAGAAGTCATCGATACATTCGTAGAATCGTCTAAGCAAGCGTTTGAAGCCAATTTATCCGCGATAGTGTTATATGGTTCCGCTGCCGAAGGGCGATTGAGAACCACATCGGATGTAAACATGCTGCTTGTTTTGAAGCGCTTCGATCGGATTCAAGCGGATCAGATTCGAGAACCCATGCGTCTTGCACACGCCGCTGTGCAAATGAACGCCATGTTTGTCTTGGAAACAGAAATCCAAGCTGCGATGGAAGCATTCGCTGTCAAGTTCGCAGATATTATTTCCCGCCATCAACTACTTTACGGAGACAATCCGTTTATCAATCTGCATACGGAAAAGAGCGATTTAATTAAACGCCTTAAGCAAGTACTGCTCAATCTTCAGTTGCGATTACGCGAGCGTTATATTTTGACTAGCCTGCGTGAAGAACAATTGGCCTTGGCGATGGCCGATTTTACCGGGCCATTGCGTGCCAGCGCCGCTTCTCTTAAGCAGCTTGAAGGACATCCCGCCTCATCGCCGAAGCAAGCCTTGGAAAGCATCGTTCAGGAATTGCAAGATCCACAATTGAATGATCTGCTGCACGATTTATCCACCGCCAGGGAGGAAAGACAACTAGAACCAGGAAAAGCCGGTATTACTGCAATGAATATGCTTCGGTTAATCGAATATTTACGCCTGCGTGTTGAGCGTATGGATCAAATGTGAAAGTTGTTTTTAGATCAACACAAATTTGCAATCCATTTGGATACTCGCCCTATGCCAAACCCATTCGCGCTAACAGGCTTCCATTTTCTCGCGTTCTACGCTGCTCTCGGCATATTCATCAATTGGGGATTACGTTATTGGATTCGCCGGCAAGAAACACGAATTGAGTGGCACAAACCACAAATGACCGATCCGTATCAAATCGCTTTTTTACGTGCCGGCGACAAAGAAGCATTGCGAATAGCAACCATTGCATTAATCGATCGAGGTTTGTTAACGATAGTGGATGAAACGCTACATACGAAGAGCGATGCCGCAACGGAGCTAGTCAATCGCCCCATAGAAAAAGCAATATTAAAGCACTATTCACATAGCGATAGAGTCGATTCAATTTTCAATAGTACTTATGTAAGCACGCCTTGCAAGGAATATCAGACAATGTTGGAACAACGCGGCTTGCTAGCCGACGATGCGACTTACGTCCAACGCTTCACACCGATGATGACAGCCGTCGCGATATTACTTCTAGTGACTGTAACTAAAATAATGATTGCTCTTTCTCAAGGGCGCCATAACTTAATCTTTCTCATCATATTCACGATTGTCGCCTGTTTAGGTGTATACGCAGCCTACAAAAAGCCTATTACCGGTCAAGGCGAGTTCCTGTTAGAAGACTTGAAGCGCCTATTTTCCAGCCTGCGTCTTCGCGCCAAAACAATTCCTGCCGGTGGTCAAACCAATGAAGCCGCGCTGTTAGCCGCTATATTCGGCATTACCGTATTGCCGGCGGCAGCGTTTCCATTCGTGAATAAGTTGTATCCGCAAAAAAGCGATTCCGGCGGCAGTAGCTGCGGGTCTTCAGACGGCGGTAGTTGTGGTGGAGGCGGTTGCGGGGGCGGCTGTGGCGGTTGACAAGCATCACGAACCCATTCGCGACCGGGTGGGTATTGGTTGGCGAGGAAAACTGGCCGCCGGCATTTTTTCCAACATCGAGCAAATCGATATTCTAGAAGTGATCGCCGATGATCACTACCGCGCGCCGTCGACGATGTTGCGAGCCTTGCGCACGTTAGCCGCACACGTACCGATTACGCTGCACGGCGTGGGAATGGGCCTTGCATCTACTGAACCAGCCCAAGTAGACCGAATGGAAAAGATGGCTCGATTGGTCGATGCACTACAACCTGATTCCTGGTCTGAACACTTAGCTTTCGTACGTGCCGGCTGCATTGAAATCGGCCATCTTGCAGCGCCGCCGCGGACCGCACATAACGTGGAAGCTGCCATAGCCAATATTGAGCGTGCAAAAAATCTGGTGGGCTCCTATCCGCTGTTGGAAAATATTGCGACCTTAATCAATCCGCCGGCAAGTTCGCTAGATGAAGGAACATGGGTCTCGGAAATTATCTCCGGTAGCGGCACCGGCCTACTGCTCGATCTTCACAATCTCTATGCCAACGCATTGAACTTCGGAGAGGCCCCGAAGGACGTACTCCGTCGATTTCCACTAGATAAAGTAAGCGTGGTGCATTTGAGCGGCGGTCATTGGATACCTGAACCGGGCAACTCACCACGCATGCGATTACTTGATGATCACGTCCACGATGTACCCGCGCCCGTCTATTCGCTTCTTACAACACTGGCACAACATGCAAGGCAACCGCTAACGGTCATTTTGGAACGTGACGGAAATTATCCTGCGTTCGATTCCTTATTGAATCAAATAAGCGCCGCACGCGACGCACTGCGGCTCGGTCGAAGCACAGCGCACTTATTATCGGATGCGGCATGAAGGCCTCAGCGTTGGAAATTCTTCTCGCGCGCTTATATACCGATGAAACCGCGCTTAAGCAATTTCTTGCCAATCCCGAGGAATACGCAGCTCAAGCAGATTTAGATGACGCTGATATCGCAGCGGTAAAGCACATGGATCTCACCGGTTTACAAATGGCGGCAGCGAGCTATGCGGCAAAGCGTAAACAGCATTGGCAACCGCGCTTGCCGATATATCAACCGTTAATAAACTGGTTAAAAACGCTGTGGTGTTTATAGCGTAGACCGATTAGCAGTCTAGCGATCCATACTATTTACGCATGGCTTTTTCCGCCGCTGTCAGAGAATCTTTATATGACTGCCGAGAAAAAATCCGTTCCGCGTATTCGAGCAATGGGGCACATTGTTTAGGCAATACGACCTCGTAATGCGGTAGCCGCCAGAGCAACGGCGCCAACACGACATCGAGTATCGAGAATTCATCGCCGAGTATGTACTTTTGCTTGGCAAACACAGGCGCAATTTGCGTTAACTGTTCCTTAATAACCTGCCTTGCATGCTCTTTTTGACTAGCCGTGCCACGTTCGAGAAACTGCACTTGCGTAAATAGTTCCTGCTCGAAGCGGAATAGATACAAGCGGGTACGCGCACGCATCATAAGATCGGTCGGATACAGCGGCGGATGCGGAAAACGATCTTCAATATATTCATTGATGATATTGGATTCGAATATGACTAGATCTCTATCCTCCAGTACCGGGACTTGATTATGAGGATTCATCACCGCGAGTTTTTCCGGCTTATTGAAGAGATCGACATTGATAATGTTGACATCAACTCCTTTCTCAAGGAAAACGATCCGGCAGCGTTGGCTGAAAGGACAGGTGGTACCTGAATAAAGCGTCATCATGTTGTTCTATTTCCCTCTAAAGACTTCGGTTCATTAGTTACTCGCAGCAGCCGTCGCGTTGTTTTCCTAAACCACCGGCTTGTCGGCAACGTCTGCTTCCATGATCGATAACTCAAGTAAAGCACGGATCTTAGGTTCCGGTTTCCAATAATTGGGCCCCTTCAAGACCTTGCCACGCTCATCGTAAATAGGCTTGCCGTCCACCCCCAGCTTCGAGAAATTCGATTGCATGATAATCGCCAACACCTTATCCAGTGGTAGTCCGAATTTCGCCATTTCCGAGGCGCAGTACACTTGGATATCGCCCAGCAAATCGGCCAACATCGTCAGGACCGCCATGGGCGATTCGTCGTTCTTGGCCGCATCAATGATATGGTCGATCTCGTCGAGTTCCTCCGCCAGGATCGCCTTGAAAGCTTTGAGGCGCTCGATGACGGGCACGCCAACGTCAAGCGTTGGAACCGGATTAACCGGCAATTTATAAATACCGTTGAATTTCTCGATATCGTTTGAAAACTCACTCACACCACTCTCCTTAGACCCATTCATTTTCTAATACACGTCACGCAGCGTTATCGATCGCGATGCTTCATATGAATGCAATCATAAGGACCCCTCATACACCGCGTAGACATTTTCGATTGTCAACCCCACTTACAAACAGACTTATCCACAAACATTGTGGATGAATTACATAAAAATTTAATAATTCTGCACAAGCGGCATACAAAAAATCGGATAATGCGAGCCCTCCGACATCTCTTACCCAAACAATTATGCCCCCTACTCCACGCACAACCGAAACGCTACAAGATACATTCTTAGCGCAGATCCGCGACGAACGAACCACGGTATCGCTTTTTTTGACCAATGGTATCCGGTTAGTGGGGGAAGTAACAGCGTTCGATGCCTATGTTGTTACGCTGAAAAGTCAAGTAACGCAAATGGTCTACAAACACACGATCGCAACCATTGTGCCATCGACAGCAATTCCCCCTCGACTGACTCGAGCTCCCGGCTGACATCTATAGCACCCGAGAATGCCTCCCAAGAATCACGCGTCATTATTACCTTCGCGTCGATTGTGTGACGCCTGTCACTGCACACCACGACGGGTGTGCCGTATTCTGCCACTACACAAGGCGTTGCCTATAGGGGAATAACCACGCCAGTGCAATAAGAATTGATTTAAACGGCCGGTTTAACCCGGCCGTTTTTTTATGGCTAATTGCATCAAGCGCGCCCACGACACTATGCCCCAGCTTTCGCAAGACCACGCCCATCAATATCAATCCTACATCGCGGCTAAAGCACAGCTTATTTTTATAACAATCGGTGCCACTAAATAAAAAGTGATTGACCGTCAGTTCCATTAGACAGTCGTCTTTTTCTCAAAACGGCTTTATTTGAAATTCATTACGCTACCCCGTTCGCCCTCGAAGGATAGCAGAGTCTCAGAAATTTGTGATGGGCCGCGTATAAATCTTCACTGTTCAAGACGACGTTTGTAGCGTAGCGCGTCATTTCAAGAGTTTTCTCAAGCCTAATCGTTATGAGCGGCTCATCTGGTTTTATAAAACCACATCGCGAAAACTAAGGACGTTGTTCCTCGATTTCCGGCAAAAACATAAACGGTATAGATTTAATGGAAGATGTCGTTAGTAAGCAATCAAACTCGTAAGCATTTTTCTATCGCCGTTGTGACGTTATGCGCAGAAACCTATAGTAGTCGCACCTACGATGGATGAGTCGAGCCCTCTTTACGCGCTCCACGCACGGTCGCCGTTAGACATGCAACGGTGATTGTTGCAGATAACGATCTATAGCATGGCTTGCGAGAAGTAAGCCTGGATAAAACAGGAAAGACTTCTTACAAGAATATGTGAAAGGTGAAACCCACCTTTATTTTCCATGATTAAAAGAGGTTTATATGTTTAATGACAGCTCACCTCAAGACCCTTTTGCCGATAAATCGGAGGATACAGTCGCCATTATGAGCGATGGTTGTTATGCAAACGTAAAACTAAGCAACGATAATTTCTCAGGATTTACGATACATGCCCCAAACGGCGAAAAAATTGGAGAATATAATGTTGGCAAAATTGAATCCGACGACACAATAGGTTATTGGGATATTGATAACCGCACATCCAAACCTGGAGCCATGGACTTAACTGCTTGGTATCTAACCAAGATTACTCAAAAGAAATGGTTTGAAATCGATTCCATAGCAGAAGTGAAAATATATGAAAAGTATCTACACCCAAACTATGAGGCCGAGGGCCTCCCTAACGGACTCCGCTGCCCCGCTTCAATAGTCCACGACATCAGTAAACGAAACCTTGAATCCTATCATTGGACTCTCCGGCAACAGGTTAGGGATATAACTCTATCTCAGGAAAGCGGAGGGCGTTTATCCAGCGACTCCGACATCATTGCTAAGAATATCAAGGCTTTCGAGGCGCTCTACAAAAAGGTAGTTGCAGAGTTAGGAATGGCGCCTCATATAGGCGAGTACACTCGACTTTCCTCAATAGTAGCAAAGGGAATAGAAAGGTTGTCTCTTGGAGATTCTTATGAAGTAACTAAAAGAGCAATAAAAGAACTTCGCCCGGTTGCCGAAGCGTTTCCAGATTTGTTTAATCAAGTATGGGAAGATCTTCGCGCTCGTATGCCAGGGAAATATGCAAGCGAGCAAAAGTTTACCGGAAAAACATATGTCGACATTAAAAAAGAACAGGAAGGAATCGCATCACCGGATGATTCTTTAAAAGAAGTGGTGCAAGAACGCCATATTCGCATTGAGAATTATCAAAAAATTAAATCGCATAAAAGACTTAATGCGCTTGCTAGCGCAGAGATTGAACAACTGATGATGAGGTCTCCACCAGAATTTTATCCAGATTATGCGACGAACTTTAATATTCTATTATTTAGGCACTATCAATCTAGGGTACTTGATATTGCCAAAGGGCAGAAACCACAATCGGCAGAAGCAGAGCTGGCCCTTATCAAAAAGCGTCTCGAGAGTTTTAGGGATGAAAAGCTTAAGCCAGAATTCGACAAGCGCTTTGATGATGCGCGGCATGATTTAGGTTTGCCGCAAAAGGGAGAAAAAAGTAAAGAATGAGCGAGTGAATATGACCGATTCAAAGCTGGACCTGCTGACATAAACGAATTCTTTGAAAAATATAAAATAAGAAAAAGCAGTCAAGAAGAGCAAGGAATAATAAAGGCAGTAAAAAACAAGCTTCAAAGATTTTAAGGTGATAGAAAGCCGGGCGGATATCATGAGCGTCTAACAAAATGACTCTGGCTAGGCGCGTCGACGCAGACAGTACAAGTAGGCGTAGCAAGGGTTTCGGGAAGCATGCTTCCCGCCTGCGAAGCGGTCTGCGTGTTCATCGCCGAGCGCGTCACCACATTAATGACACCATTTACCGCATTCACTCCCCATAACGTGCTGCCCGGCCCGCTAATCACCTCAATACGCTCCACATCCTCAAGCATCACATCCTGCACATCCCAGAACACGCCCGAGAACAAGGGTGTATAAACCGAGCGGCCATCGATCAACACAAACAATTTATTAGCCGCGCTATTGTTGAATCCACGAGCGCTAATGGAATACCCGCTAGCACTGGATTGGGCAACTTGAATATTTGGAGCAAGACGCAACGCATCGGGCAAACTTGTTACTCCGGAACGGCGAATGTCATCCGCAGTGATGACGAACACGGATGCAGCTGCGTCGGAGAGTCGTTCAGAACGTTTGGAAACAGAGGTGATCTGAATATTGCTCAGTTCTTCCAAACTGAGATTCGCGAAGTCTTCGATATCAACCTTCGCTTTAGCAGGCAATATTATTAGAACTCATTTCATAAATATCCGGCCCTCCGGGTTGAATTCAAATGCGCCTCCCGCGTTGTTCCGCTCCTTGCCAAGGCAATAAGCATTGGCTGCGTCGCGACGCCTAGCGGAGAGGCACATTTGAATTCAACGCATGCCCGAATATTTATGAAATGAGTTCTAGAGTAGTTCCGAATAAGACAATAGCTGTAACTTTAGTACCACACCGCCTTTTTGCTAGCGAAGCCAATTTGCTTGGTTTCATGGAAGGCCTCCACTATCTGCATCACGGAGTGACTGGTCAGCGCAAGCATAGATTGGTATGTCAAATATAGCAATTGAAGTTATCGATTCAATATCGAAACGATAACTTAACGATGAGATCGCGTCCGGAACCGCGGCAATGAGTATGCCGCAGTTCTAGACCGGATCGAAAACTATAAACGTTGAGTTGAAGTAGGCGCGGCAACCAATGGCTTAAAGCGATCGCTATCGAGGTCATATCCCAAAAGCGCGCCGTTAATCAGATCAAAATACCAGCCATGTAAGTGCAAGGTACCGGCATTAACGCGCTCCTCTATCCAAGGAAACGTAATCAAGTTTTCCAAAGAAGTCAGAATCGCGGTTTTTTCGCAGGCTCTCACTTGCGCATCGAAAGGCTTATCGCTTAAGCGCTCCAGCACATTGGTGCGCGCGCGACTGGCAATGCGCATCCAAGGACCGATGAACTCGGAGCCATCCTCCACCAAATCGCCTCTCATCAGCGCGGTGATCCCACCGCATAAGGCATGGCCCAGTACGATGATGTGTTCGACATTTAAACTCTTCACACCAAACTCAAGCGCCGAACTGACCCCGTGAATACCGCCGTCGGTTTCATACGGAGGAACCAGGTTGGCGACGTTCCTCACGACGAACAACTCCCCTGGATCGCAATCGGTAACGATAGCGGGATCGACGCGCGAATCGCAACAAGCGATCACAAGCGCCTTAGGCTGCTGCCCTTCCTTGAGCTGATCGTAAAGATCTTGGTCTGAAGAAAAATATTTCTTTTGAAAACGGCCGAAGCCGGTGATGAAATGGGTTACGTCGTCCATAGGTATCGGTTTCAGTCTCAAATGGCGTGAATTTTATTTTGAAGCGCCATTATCCAGCAATATCCCCCATTGAGCTGCATTATTGGCTTGCCAAAAAAACGCTTACTTTTTCAAAAAAGTCAACAGAGCGCGTTTTGAGGAAGGCGGCCGTATTGGTGAATTGCATGAATAATTCCCAAATGTCCGCCTCCCTTTCCTAGCGAAGCGGCCTATTCCTCACCTGCTCGTATCAATAAACCGCATAGCCGCTTCAGGATAACGCATGCCGGCCACGGTAAACGAGGCAAGCGTGCTATCTAATTCAGTCCACACGGAAGGTGGCAATTGCAAATCTAATGCTCGCGCGTTTTCCTCCAAATAATTGACATGTTTAGTACCTGGAATCGGCACGATGTCCAAGCCCTGCCGCAACAACCAAGCAAGCGCTATTTGACCCGGCGTCGCTTTATTGGCTACGGCTATTTCCTTAACGGTAGCAACAAGCGCCATATTGTGTTGAAAATTTTCCGCTTGAAAACGCGGATTGTTCCGCCGCCAGTCCGACGACTCTAAATCTTCCATGCTTTTAATTCTTCCCGTCAGAAATCCGCGGCCAAGTGGGCTATAGGCAACGAAGCCGATTCCCAATTCACGAAGTGTCGGCAAGACTTCATCTTCCACACCACGTTCCCAAAGGGAATATTCCGATTGCACTGCGCTAATAGGATGCTCGGCATGGGCGCGGCGAATGGTGGCAGGCCCCACTTCCGAAAGACCGATATAACGCACTTTGCCCTCTCGCACTAAATCCGCCATGGCACCCACCGTGTCTTCAATTGGTATATTCGGATCTAAGCGATGCTGATAGTACAAATCGATGTAGTCGGTGCCTAATCTTGTAAGCGAGCCATTGATAGTGCGCTTAATATGCGCAGGGCTGCTATCGAGCCCGAGGATTTCGCCTTTCTCACCGAAGCGCCACGCGAATTTAGTCGCAATGATCACTTCCTCGCGCTTTTTCCCCTTTAACGCGCGGCCTAGCAATTCTTCGTTTTTAAATGGCCCATACATTTCCGCCGTATCCCAAAAGTTGATTCCCAGATCGAGAGATCGATGCAGCACCTTCATCGATTCGACATCATCGGCGCTACCGTATGCGAACGACATTCCCATGCAACCAAGACCTGTCGCGGATACTTCGAGCCCTTGCCGGCCTAGTGTTCGTTTTTGCATTACATTTCTCCTTGAAAGATACATCGGAAGCGGTACGTCATTTGCATTCGACCTTAAGAAAAGCGCGTAGTTGCGTTCCATGCATTTCTGCGGCGGAAAAACTGTTATTTCGTACGGCCCCCATACGCGGCAAGGCCATATAAGCACGCTACAAAAACAGCAATTCCGTTGCTGCGTCTTAAATCAGCCCTAGTCCTCAATCTGGCTTCTTTCTTCGTCATTTTCCTCAAACGCCATTTTTAGCTTTTGAAGTTTCTCTTCTGAGGTCTTAAATCGGCCATCGGATTGCTCCGGCACCAACAGCATAGGAGGATGCGGTGCCGGCATCAGGGGGATATCGAGAGATCGATTGATTTCGCCATATGTTTCCTCATGCTGCCGAACATCTTCTTGATATATTCCATCGCCTCGTTCAAAAATGCTATCCACTGTCTTGGCTCGCAAAAAGGACTGGTATTCTCCGATTTTGTCCAACATTTCGGATAACGAGCCACTCGATTTAAGCTCTTCCGGCAACGCTTTAAGAGCCTCTAAACTAGGAGCGCGATTCCCGGTACCTTGGCAGTCGAATAATATAACGATGCGACCGACATCGTTAACTTCAAGGACATCCATAACAATAACGGCATGGTATGTTTTCTCGTAGCCTCTATCTTTATCCCTGCTTAAACCATGATGAATCAATAAGGCCATACCATGCTTCTTAACTTCCGCGCACAATCGATCCGCCGATAGATTAGGAACTTTCTTTAGAGCGGTCGCATTTGTCATTGCCATAAACTTGAATGTATTTACGATGCCTGAACGTATCCAGCTACTCAACTTTGGCGCATCGCTCGGTGTTTCCATTGCATCTTTAGACTGATTGATAAGCGGCGAATCGGCAGCTTCCTTCGGTTTTCTGTCTTCTTCCGAGTACTGCTTCATTACAGCCTCCATCAAGGACTTAGTATGAGGCTTGCAATCGGTAAATGGTTGAATGCTAGCACCGCCTCATTCGGGAATTCGCATGCCCATCACATCCGCCTTCATCGCTCAGACGGCCTGAGCACCAGCGTCAATTGCACAATCCCATCCACCGGCGGCGTATGCACGACAAAACCTAACTGTCTCGCTAGCGTCAGCATTCGGCTATTTTCCCAAAGGGTTTGTCCCACTAATTCCTGCGTTCCATGACTTACGCTGTAACGAATGAGTTTATGCAGCAGAATCTTGCCTAAGCCCTTCGATTTGATATCGGATCTCACGATTACCGCGAACTCCGCTCGCACGTTGTCCGGATCTGCAACAGCTCTTGCAACACCTAATGTTTCTTCACGGCCTTGCTCATTTCGAATAACGGCGATGAATGCCATTTCACGGTTGTAATCGATTTGCGTCAGTCGCGCGAGCTGCGAGTGAGGCGGTGTGCGCATCATGCAAAAAAATCGGTAGCGGACATCTTCCGGGTCTAGAGCACTAAAGAATTCGCTGTGTTGATACTCATCTTCAGGCCGAATAGGCCGTAATAAAACCGGCTTACCTTCCCATTCGATCCATTCTTCTTGATCTTTGGGATAGGGCCGAATCGCCAACCGCTCTTGACCGGAAGCAGTCGCCGGCGTCACACCTATGCGTGCGTCCAGCGCCATCACGCCGTTTTCATCGGCGTACAGCGGATTAATGTCGAGCTCGATAATCTCAGGTATGTCGCAAACCAGTTGCGATACTTGCGTCAATGCCACATAGATGGCGTCATGATCGACGGCGGGACGATCACGATAGCCTGCAAGTAATTTGGAGATGCGCGTGCGGCTAACGACTTCTTTCGCTAAATTTAAATTCAGCGGCGGCAATGCAACGGCGCGGTCGGCAATCAATTCCACCGCCGTGCCGCCTTGCCCGAAAAGAATAACGGGACCGAATACTGGATCGGTTGCGGCACCCAATATCAATTCGAATGCACGCGGCCGGCGCACCATGGCTTGCACCGTAAACCCTGCCAATCTCGATTGGGGTTGCAGTTCTTGCAATCGCCGATACATCGCATCAGCGGCGGCCTGCACCGCTTCCGGCGTCTCAAGATCTAATACAACACCGC
>Ga0157374_10003293_pt1 | contig 13568 bp, 14 predicted proteins | sample M25metaG_FD_115308 | JGI IMG/M metagenome (GOLD analysis project Ga0157374, IMG submission 115308) | Miscanthus rhizosphere microbial communities from Kellogg Biological Station, Michigan, USA - M2-5 metaG | ecosystem: Host-associated > Plants > Roots > Rhizosphere > Soil | place: USA: Michigan...
ATAGGGGACGGCGAGGGACGTGACGCGGGCGCGGAGGACCTCGGGGGCGGTGTTGTGCCCGCGCTGGCTGACCGAGACGATGGCGCTCCGCAGCTCGGCCGGAAGGTCGGGGACCGAGCGAACGAGCTCGAGCCCGTCGCGCCCCGCGGCACGCGCGCGCAGCTCCTGCCATCCCTCGTCGGCCAGAAACGGGCCCGCGATCACCCGCATCGCCAAGCCGTCGTCGCGCCACAGCGACGGCTGAGCGTCGAGCGCCGCGTGCAGCAGCGGCTCGCCTACGCTCCCCCCGCCGGCCGAGACCACGACCCGTCGGGCGCGGGCCGCGGGCGCGGGAGCGGCCGAGGCGCCGTTCGTGACGAAGCCGGTGTAGTGGACGGGCGCGCGCAGGGGCGTCCGCGGCCGGAAGGACTCCTCCAGGCGTGCGAACCGGGGATCGGAGTGGACCAGGATGGCGTCGAAGTGCGCGTTGACGAGAGCGCACGCGCGCTCGTCGAAGTCCGGCTGCTGGGCACCGCGGCCGACGAGGATGTCGCGCACGCTGCACGCGATGAGGGCCGGCCCGGCCGGTTGCGCGCGCGCCGCGTCGATCAGCGCCTGGATCTCGGCGGCGAACGCGCGCCGGCCGAACGGGAAGAGCTCGGCAATCACGACCGCCGGACGCAGCGCACGCGCGCCGTCGACCAGCCGCTCGGCGCGGAGCTCCCGCGCCCGCTCGAGCGTGTAGCGCCCGTCGACCGAGACCACTCGCCCCTCCCGGTTGCGGCTGAGCGGAGGGAGCTGGACGATCTCGACGCCGGACGGAGCGGAAACGTGCGCGGGCACCTCTCCGCCGCAGTAGACGACTACGCGGAACGGCTCGGCGAGCGCGGCCGCCAGAGCCAGCGAGCGCGTCAGGTGCCCGAGGCCGACGGCGTGCTGGCAGTGCATCAACAGGACCGGCTTGACGGGTGGCCCCATCCGCGTACGACGGGGCCGGTGCTCCTCCCGGGCGGCGGCGATGATCGCGTCGAGGCGCTCGAGGCCGTCGGGCCGCACCCGCGTGACGGCGCGCAGCGCCCGCTCGGCCAGCAGCGCGGCGGCGGTGTGCCACGCGAGCGAGCGCGCACTCGGCGGCTCGCGCACCGCGCGGTAGCCGGCGACCAGCGCGCCGGCGAGCGCGCGTTCGCGCGCGGCGGACAGCGCGCCGATACAGCGCTGATAGCGCAGGCCGGCGAGCAAGCCGCCCAGGTCCGCGGCGGGCGGACCGAGCGCCGCCTGGTCGAGGTCGACGAGTGCGAGGCCCCCGGACCCGAGGATCGCGTTCTTGGGGTGCGCGTCGCCGTGCAGGCACACGCGCTCCTCGGCGTCGTCGTAAGAGGAGGCGAGGGCGTCCGCGAGCCTCGCGGCGTCGAGGGCGACGTCCGGACGGACTCGGCCCATGAGCTTCGCCGCGTGCTCCAAGTGGGCGGGCGTCAGGCGCTCGAAGGCGGCAAGCGGCGGGGCGGGCCCGCGATGCAGGGTCGCCAGAGCCGCCCCGAGCGCCGCGAACGCCGCCGGCGACGCGTTGCCCGCGCCGGTGTCGAGCGTTTCGCCGTCGACCGGCTCGATCGCGATCGCGCCGAGCGCGGCGTCGTGAGCGAGCGCGCGCGGTACGTGCGGCGCCGCGCCGCCGGAGGCGAGCGGAGCGGCGAGGGCAGCGTGGGTCGCGAAGGCCAGTCGGGCGACTTCCCCGTCGCCGTAGACCTTCCCGTAGGCGAGGATGCGCCCGCGCGCGTCGACGCAGCGCACGGTCGCCGCCTTTTCAGGGACGTACGCAGCGAGGAGCGGCCGGCACGGCGCGCCGGCCACCCGCGCGAGGTCCTCGTTGCCGGCCTCCAGGATGCCGAGCGACCCGATCCGGCGGTCGTGCGGAAACGTCCAGAAGACGGTCTCGAGGTCGGGGGCGAAGCTCGCCGCCGGCAGCCGCCCGACCGTGGCAGGGGCTCGGGCGAGCGCGCGCTCGAAATTGCGAACGCCTTCGCCGGGCTGGAACGAGCGCGCGGAGAGAAGGTGCGTGCGACCGGCGACACCAACGCGCAGGACGAGGCCCAGGCCGCGGCCGACGCGGTACTTGACGCGCACGAGCTCGACTCGGTCGGCGCCGAGCAGCGCCGCGAGGCGCCGCTCGTCGAGAAGCTCGTCGCGTTGGGGAACCAATGGGTCCGGGGCGAGGGAAACCCGCGCGGTCACTGACCGACCTCGCTGCGCGCGAACGTGGCCTCGCTGCCGTCGAGCGCCCAGGCGACCGTGTCGCGCGCACCCGAGCGCTCGACCTCGACCTCGACGCGGGCGCCGTCCCCGAGGACCGTCCGCAACCGCGGCGCAGCGGTGCCGGGTGGGGTCGGCGCGACGACGGTGAGCAACGTTGCGTCGGCCGCACCCTCGGCCACGGCGCTGACCACCGGCGCGGGCTGCTTGACCCCGTACTTCGGCGCGTACCACCCGTCCTCGAGGCCGACCTGGACGTTCGGAGCGAAGACCAGCGCGAGCCCCGGCGCCCGCACGAGGGCACCGTGCTCGCTCCGGGACACCTCGACGCGGCCCTGCGCGAAAGGCGCGAGGTGCCAGCGCTGGGCGTAGTCGTGACGGCGCTGAGCGGTCAGGCGGTCCTCGAAGATCCAGTACTCGCCGGCGACGAACAGCACGCGCCGCCGGTGGCGCGCGTCGTAGCGGGAGGTCACCGCTTCGCCCCAAAGCACGTCGAGCCGGGGCGCCTCGATGCGGCCGAGGAAGCGCGCTTCGGCGATCGGCCCCTTGGGCTTGCCGCGGTGGTACTCGGTCTGGTCGAGGCGGTCGACGAGGACCGTGTTGTGCGCGGCCGTGCCCTTGAACCAGGTGCGCAGGTTGGGCTCGCCCGCGCGATCGGGGTGGCCCTCGTGGTACGTGTAGCGACCCGGGTCGACGATCAACGGCCGCCCAGCGGCCGAGAGCTCGACCGACAGCAGGTCGTAGTGCCCGTGCCCTCCGTCGCCCAGCGGGCCGCAGTCGAGGATCAGGAAGCGCTCGTCCTCGAACCGGTCGGCGCCTTCCCCCCACCCGCTGCGCTGGACGTAGTAGCCGCCGTCGGGGAAGCCGACGTTGCGAGCGCGCGGCGGCCTGCCGCGCGCTCCGCGGGTCGCCGCGTAGAGCAGGTCGGGGCGCGCCAGCTGATCGCCCGCGAGCGCGAGCAGCTCCGCGTAGGACCCGGTGTCGCTGTCCGACAGTGCCGGGATCGCGCCGTTGGGTCGGTGACAGTGCAGCGCGAAGTCGAGCGCCCGCGACAGGCGCTCGTCGAAGCCGGGCCCGAGCTCGAGCGCGAAGCGGCGTGCGTTCTCGCGCACGCCCACGAACGACCGCAGAACGATGAGGTGGTAGTGGGTCGAGCTCTCGACGTGGACGCCGTCGGGGCGGAAGTCCGAGCTCAGGTTGCGCTCGAGCTCGGCCAGCGCGAAGTCGAGCAGCTCGCCGCGCTCGTCCAGGCCGGGCAGCGCGAGCGCGACGACGAACAGCGCGTAGAGCTCGAGCGTGCGGTGGTTGCGCCGCGGCGTCAGGTTGTCGCGCAGCCACGTGACCTGCGCCGCCATGCTCATGAGCATGCGCTCCGCCACGCCGTCGCCGAGGCCGGTGAACGCTTGGCTCCGAGCGAACGCGTTCCAGGCGTAGACCCAGTTGAGGAGCCGGCGCGCGACGGTGTCGGTGGACTCGGTGCCCACCTGCACCTGCTCGATCCACGAGTCCACGAGGAGCTCCCAGGTCCGCTGGTAGCGCTCGTCGCCGGTCGTGCGGAACGCAGCGGCGAGGTCGAGCCCGAAGTAGAACTTCGCCCATGCGATGCGCCACTCCTCGTCGGCGGGGAAGGCGGCGCCGGTCCAGTCGGGTGGGAGGCCGAGCTCGAGCGTCATCCCCAGCTCGGTGAAGCGCCCTTCGCACGCGTGGTCGGCGACGTGGCGATCACGCCGCAGGTGCTCGGTTACGCAGTAGACCGGCCGCGGCTGCACCGGCGCCGACGTTGCCGTCACGCTCACCGGCGGATCTCCGCCTCGAACAGGTCGAAGAGGCGCCGCGCGAGGCGGTCGCCGTCGAAGCGCTCGCGCACCGTCTCGCGCGCGGCGGCGCCGAGCCGCGCAGCGAGAGCGCGATCGTCGTGCAGGCGCTGCATCGAGTCGGCGAGCGCGCGTGCGTCGGCGGGAGGCACGATCAGCCCGTCGACGCCATCGCAAACCAGCTCCGGGATCCCCGAAATTCCCGTGGTCACGACGGGCGTCCCGCACGCCATCGCCTCGACGAGGACGTTCGGGATGCCGTCCCGGTCGCTGCCGACCACGCGGCACGGCAGGCACAGTGCGTCGGCGCGCAGGTACTCGCGCAACAGCTCCTCCTGGGACATCGGCCCCACGAGGCGCACGGCGTCCTCGAGGCCGAGTTCCGCGATGCGGCGGCGGACAACCGGGCTATGCGGGCCGTCCGGGCCGGCGATCGCCGCCTCGAACCGGACGCTCCGGTCGCGAAGCGCCGCGCAGGCCTCCACGAACGTGTCGAAGCCCTTCTTCTCCACCAGCCGCCCGACGCCCAGCAGCCGCAGCGTCCCATTTCGCACCGGGCGGTCCGCGTTGCCCTCGACGAGCCGGCGCAGGTCGTCGTTGAGCCCGTGGTAGACCAGGTGAACGCGCGCCTCCGGCGCGATCGAGCGAAGGCGCTGCGTGTTCGCGCCGGTACAGGTGACCGCGAAACGCGCCGCGAGCAGCTTGCGCCGGAGCAGGCCGGCCGGATTGAGGGCCTCGCTGTAGACGTCCTTCGCGTGTGCCGTGAACGAGAACGGCAGCCCGGTGATCATCGAGGCGAACCACGCCACGGTCGTCGATCCGTGCGCGTAGTGCGCGTGCAGATGTCGCACGTCCTGCGCCTCCCGCAGGAGGTCGGCAAGCGCGACCGCCTGGAGAAGCTCCTTGACATAGACCTTCCGCGGCGGGGACAGGCGGCGCGGCCGCGCACGCACGGCTTGGGCGAGCGCCGCCGCGGTCGCGCGCGCCAGCCCCGCCGGCCGGCGCCACGCGGTGCGCGCCAGTGGGCCGAGGAACGGCTTCAGGTTGCGCGCAAGCCACGTGGGCAGCGACACGCCGGAGACGCTCGTCACCGCGGGGAGGTAGACCGGTGCCGCGCGTATCCGGTCCACGACCGGCTGGTGCGGCCCGGTCTCCAGCGGCTCGGGCGGCTTGGTCGCGTACAGGCGCAGGCGCAGCCCCGCCTGCTCCAGGCGGTGGATCTCGCTGTTGATGTAGGTCTCGGACAGGCGCGGGAACGCCTTGAGGACGTAGGCGACCGAGGGATGCACGGGTGTGCGGGCGGGATCAGGCATACGCGTCCCGGAGGCAATCGAGCAGCCGGCGCGTGCAGCGCCCGAGCTCGAAGTCGCGCTCGACCCGCCTGCGCGCGGCGACGCCGATCCCCGCGCGCAACGCCGGATCGCGCGCCAGCCGGTCGAGCGCAGCGCGCAGCGCCCGCGGGTCGCCGGGCGGCACGAGGAGGCCCGTGTCCCCGTCACGGACCGCCGCCGGAATCGCCGCCACCTCGCTCGCCACCACCGGTCGTGCGCTCGCCATCGCCTCGAGCACGACATTGGGCAGCCCGTCGCGGTCGCCGTCGGCGTCCTGAATCGAAGGGACGACGACCACGTTGGCACCGGCGTAGGCGCCGGGGAGCTCACGGTGGGTGAGCGTGCCGTCGAGCGTGGCACGGTCGCGCAGCCCGGCGTCGACGATCGCGCGCTCGAGGGCGCCGCGCAGCGGCCCGTCGCCGACGATCCGCAGGCGAAACGGCGCCTCGAGGCCGGCGACCGCCTCCAGCAGGGCTCCCAGGCCCTTCTTCTCGACCAGGCGGCCGACCGCCAGCAGCTCCAGTGGCTCGCCGCGCGGCGGCAGCGTCGGCGTGAAGCGTCTGAGGTCGACGCCGTGGGGGATCAACTCGACACGAGCGCCGGTCGCGCCCAGGTCGTCCGCGACGTCGGTGTTGCAGGCCACGACACACGCCGCCGCGCGGGCGCGCCTGGTGAGCTCGCCACGCGGGACCTTGCGGATGTCGCGCGCGTGGGCGCTGAACGAGAACGGGACGCCGAGCACCGCCGCCGCGCGTTCGGCGACAGCGGCCGGCGCGTGTGCGAAATAGGCGTGGACCGCGCGTACGCGAGCGCCGCGCATGCGCTCGACCACACGCGCCACCTGCGCGCCTGGTCGAGGATCGGACAGCACCTCGACGCGGCCGGCCAGCGTCTCGGCGCCGGGCTGCGGGGCGTGCCCGTCGCCGGGCTTGGTGGCGAAGATTGCCCCTAGCGCGCCGGCCCGTTCGAGCGCGAGCAGCTCGTTGAGGGCAAAGGTCTCCGACACTCGCGGAAACCCGCTGGTGATCATCGCGATCCCGCCGTCGATGGCGACGGTCATGAGCCGCAGGCCACCGTCGCCATGGGGGCGACGCCGGGCGTCTCGGTCGAGGTCAGGATCGCCGCTGCGCGCTCGGCCCCGGCGTAGTCCGCAGGATCCGGCTGCAGGACCGGCGCCGCGAGCAGACGGTCGAGCGCTGCGCGCATCGTGGCGGGCGTGAGGTCGTGGTCGTGGAGCACGTCGACCATCCGGCGGGCCGCCAGCCAGTCGGCCCGGACGACCTGCTCGCGGCTCGGCCGAACACCCGGCAGCAGGAGCGCCGGGCGGCGCGCCATCAGCAACTCGGTGACGGTGTTGTAGCCCGCCATCGAAACAACGCAGCGCGCGCCAGCGATCGCCGCCTCCATGTCCTCGCGGAAGTCGAACAGCGCCACGTCCAGGTCCCGCGCCATCAGGCGCAGCCGGGCGACCCATGCCGGATCCATGAGCGGGCCGGTGACCGCGACCGCGGGGCACGGAAGCGGTCTGAGCCGTATCGCCTCGATGAAGCTGGAGAGAAGGCGATAGCCGTCGACGCCTCCGCCGACCGTCGCCAGCACGTAGTCGCGCGGCAGGTCGAGTGGCCGTCGGCCCGTACGTTCAGGCGCGACGTAGCCGACGTGGTGCACCGGCACATCGAGGTCGTCCCACCCCATGCACCGCAGCGCGTCGACGCCGGACGGCGGGCCGTAGACGAGGATCGTCTCGTAGTAGCGCTCGATCGCCTCGCGCATCGCGCGACCGCCCCAGCGGCGGCGCACGTTCTCGGGGCTGTCCTCGACGTCGCGCAGACCGAGCACGAGCCGGCACCCACGCGACCTGAGGTGCTCCAAGACCGGAACCAGCTCGTCGAGCAGCCCGAGCGGCGCCTTGTCCACTACGGCGACGTCGGGCGACAGCTCCTCGGCGACGGCCAGGGCCACGCGCGCCCGCACGCGCGAGAGCTCACGCGAGCCGATCGGCAGGCGCTGCGGCCGGTAGCCGCCCCGCCCGTCCTTGGCCATTGCCGGCAGCTTCAGCGACTCCACGCGGGGCGGCAGCCGGTAGGCGGAGACCATCTGGGAGCCGGTGACGACGAGCGCGCTGCTTCCGCCGTCGCGCTCGGTGACCTTCCTCGCGAGCGTCAGCGAGCGACGAAGGTGGCCAAGACCGATCGACTCGTTGGAGTAGAACAGGAAGCGACGGCCGCCCGAGCGGCCTGACCCGTTCGTGCTGCGACCCGACTCGTCGACGTTCGCCGCTGCCTCAGGAGCCTGTGCACCGCTGTCCACGCGAGTACGACACGGCCCTTCAGCGAAACCTCACGCGGAATGGGCGCGCACGCGTTCACCGGATGTTCACCGGATCGCTCTTGAGACGTCTACCCCAACCCCTTGAGCTGATCGGTGGGGGAGCTCACTTGTCCTCCGGTTCCTCCGCACCGGGCCAGCTGCCGGTGAGACGGCGATAGGCGTGACGGGATCCGTGGTCGACGAGGCCGCGGACGATGCGGATGATCGCGCCCTCGATCAGGAGGGCGGCCACGAGCTTGAGGTAGGCGATCTCGCGGTGCTTGGGATCGGGGGCCTCCTCGTCGTCGATGAGGCCCCAGACGAGCTTGAAGAGCCGTCCCGCCACGACGCCGGCGAGCAGCCCGCCGACGATGCTGATGGGGGTGAAGAGCACCTTCACGATGCCTCGACCTCCGTGTCCTTGAGCTTGGTCGTGTCGCGCGGCTCGACGAACGGCTCCTTGTGCGAGGGATGGCCGGCTTCGATGCGGCGGCCGCGTTCGAGCTCGGCGTTGACCTCGGCGCCGAGCAGCACGGCGAGGTTCGAGATCCACAGCCAGACCAGGAACACGACGACACCGGCCAGCGCGCCGTAGGTCTTGTTGTAGGAGCTGAAGTTGGCCACGTAGAAGGCGAACAGCAGCGAGATCGCGATCCAGACCAGGACGGCGATCAGGCCGCCCGGCGTCAGCCAGCGAAAGCCGGGCTGCTTGACGTTCGGCGCCGCCCAGTACAGGAGCGAGAACATGAAGCTGACGACGAGGAGCAGGACAGGCCATTTGGCGACGTCCCAGACGTCGACGGCGGTCTGGCCGATGCCGAGGACCTTGCCCACCTGCTGCGCCAGTCCGCCCGTCAGCACGACGGCCAGGGCGCTGATCGCCAGGAGCAGGAGGAGGACGATGGTCGTGCCCACCCGTACGGGCAGGGTCTTGTAGATCGGGCGCCCTTCGCCGATGTCGTAGATCGCGTTGGCTGCGCGCATGAACGCGGCCACGTACCCAGAGGCCGACCAGATGGCCAGCGCCACGCCGATGATCAGGACAATGCCGGCCGCGCCCTGGTGGCTCTGGATGTTCTGGGTCGCGCTGGTGAAGATCTGTTTGGCCGGCCCCGGCGCGACCGCGTTGAGGTTGTCGATCAACGGCTGGGTCGCCGACGGGCCGATCAGGCTAAGAATCGAGAGCAAGGCGATCAGCGCCGGGAAGATCGCCAGGAACCCGTAGTACGTAAGCGCCGCCGCCCAATCGGTCAGGTTGTCCTCGCGGAACTCGCGAAACGTCCGCTTGGCCACGCCCTTCCAGGACCTGGCCTCCAGGTCGGTCGGGCCCTCGGGCGCGCGTTGCGTGTCGGTCGCCATGCCGCTAGCGCTTGCTCAGACGCCCGAGGACAAACCCGAGAAGGACGGCCGCCCCGACCGCCACCGGCAACGGGTTCTCGCGTGTCTTCTGCTGGACCTGGGCGGCGGCGGTCCTGGCGCTCTCGGGAGAGGCCGCCTGCGCCTTCCCGAGGAGATCCTCCTTGGTCTCGGTGACCTTGGTCTTTGCGGCGGTCACCTTCTCCTGCGCCTGGGCCTTGACGTCGGTCTTCTCGGCCAGCGCCTCGACCGTGTCGCCCATGTCCGCCCGGGTGACCTCGATATCCCGCTCGATCTGTTCGACCGAGCGGCCACCGGGCTGCGCCGGGTTTCCTGCGGCCTCGTTCGCCGTCTTGTTGCCCTTCGGGTCGGTTGTGTCGGTCATCGGCGCCCCTCCTGCGCTCGGGCCTTTACGGTTTCCACGTCCTGCTTGGCGCTGCTGATCGCCTCCTCGGGCAGCGGCGGCGTGGCCTCCTGCACCCTGTTCTTGCCCACCAGCGCGAGGACGCCGGCCACCGCGGCGAGCACGAGGCCAACGATCACCGCCGCCAGCCAACCGTCCACGGCGGTGGCCAGGCCGAGGATCGCCGCGGCGACGAACGCCCCCACCGCGTAGGCACCGACCAACCCGGCGCCGCCGAACATTCCCGCGCCCACGCCCGCGCGCTTGCCCTTCTCGGCCAGCTCGGCCTTCGCCAGCGCCACCTCTTGGCGCGCCAGCAGCGTCGTCTGGTCAGACAGCTGGCGCACCAGCTCCGCCATGGACGCCTCCGAGGCCAGGTTGTTGTTTCCCTGCTCTGCCATTCCGCCTCCTCGCCGCACGACCTTTCAGCGTTGTGACCGGCGAAGTGCGGATTCGGTTACGCGCCGCCGTAACCAGGCCGATGGCGTTCTGGTCTTAGGGGTAATGGAGCCGGCGTGGATGTCCCCGATGGTGATCTCGTCGACCGGGCCCGCGGCGGCGACCTGAGCGCTTTCGGCGAGCTCGTGGAGCGCCACGCGGACGTCGTGTTTCGCGTCGCCGCTCGCGTGGTGGGACCCGACGAAGCCCAGGACATCAGCCAGGACGCCTTCCTGCGGGCGTTCCACCGCCTTTCCACCTTCCGGGGGCAGGCGCCGTTTCGCGCCTGGTTGCTGCAGATCGCGCACAACGCGGCGCTCAACGCCTTGGCCCGCAAGCGGCCGGAGCCGGTCGCCCCGCCCCACGAGCACAACGGCGACGCCGAGACGGCACCGGCCGACCGCGAGCCGGCGGCGATGCTCGAGCGCTCCGAGCGGTCGCAGCGGCTCGAGGGCAAGCTGCGCATGCTGCGCCCGACGTACCGGTCGCTGCTCGTGTTGCGCGATCTCGAAGGGCTCTCCTACGAGGAGATCGCTGAGGTCCTCGACATGCCCCTCGGCAGCGTCAAGGGCCGCCTTCACCGTGCGCGAGGGGAGCTGATCGAGGCCCTGCGCAACAACGCCTACGACTGGGAGCTGCCGCGATGACCACCCCCGGCGCCGATGCCGAGAGCCCCGCCGAGCGCGCGCTGGAGTCACGGCTCGCGGACGTCCGCTTGCTTCCGCCGGAGGTCGATCCGGGCCTCGCGGCCGCGATCGTCCGCACGGCGCGCTGGCAGCGCGCCGTGCGAGCGCCGGTCGTCCTCGCCGGCGCACTGGCGCGCGCCGCGGCCGATGAGCTCAAGATCCTGATCGGCCTCGGCAAGGAGCCGCGGGCGTGACCACGGCGAACGCGGCGATCCCGATCCTCGACCAGGCCGGCCGGGCGCTGGGCGGCTTCCTGCCGCGCCTGGGCGGCGCCCTGGTGCTCCTTGTGGTCGGGTTGCTGCTCGCGCGCGTGCTCGGCTGGGCCACAAGGCGTGGCCTGGCCCGGATCGGCGTCGACGACCTCTCTGCGCGGCTGGGCGTGCAGCCGGTGCTGGAGCGCGCCGGGCTGGGGTCGTCGCTCGTCCGTCTCCTCGGCCGCATCGTGCGCATCGTCGTCTCGATCGTCGCGATCTTCGCGGCGCTGTCGCTCCTGGGCCTGCAGTTCCTGTCCCAATCTCTCAACCAGGCCGTGCTGGCCCTCCCCGAACTGCTCATCGCCGCGGCGCTCGTCCTCGTGGGGATCGTGCTCGGGGGCTGGGTCGGCGAGCGCATCGAGCGCGCCAGCTACCAGATGGATCTGCCGCTGCCGCTGGGCCGGCTCGCCCAGATCGCCGTGGTGACGGTGTTCGTGATCACGGCCGCTGCGCAGATCGCCGTGCCGACCATCGTGCTCATGGTCCCGATCGGGCTCGCGCTGGCAACGGTCGGCGCGGCCTTCGCGCTCGCCTTCGGCCTCGGCGGTCGCGACGTCGCGCGCGCGGTCAGCGCCGGGCGCTACGTCCGCTCCGCCTATGCCCCGGGCCAGACCATCACGGTCGGCGACATCACCGGAACCGTGCAGGCGATCGAGGGCGCGACGACCGTGCTCGACGCGCACGACGGACGCACGGTCCGCGTCCCCAACCACCTGCTGCTCGAAAGCGTCGTCACCGTGCATGCGGAGTGAAGACGCGTAGCTGCCGTCAAGGAAGGGAAGCGCCCGATGACGCGGCGGCGGCCCTCTCGGCGGCCTGCTTGACCTCGGCGAGGGTGTGCTGTTCCTGCTCGAGGTTCTGCCTGAGCAGCTCGACCACGTCGCCCTTGCCCATCGCGTGGGCGTGGGTGATCAGCCCCTCGTAGACCGCGATCTCGTAGTGCTCGGTCTCGGCTGCCCCGGCGAGCAGTACGTCATCGACCACCGACGCCCGGGATTTCCTGACGTTGGCCTTGCGCTCCTTCGCGATGCCCTCGATGGCGGGACAGGGCGAATCGTGGATGTCCCAGCCGAAGGCCGCAAAGACCTTCGCGAGGTTGGCGATCTGCCCGCGGGTCTCGTTCTGGTGCTGTCGGAAGAGGCCGGCGAGCTCGGAGCTCTGGGCGGCCCTGGCGTTGGCGTTGAGCATCTCCAGCACGGTGTGCTCCATCTTCAGCGCGGCGCCGAGCTTGAAGTTGTAGAGCTCCTCCGGGGTGCTGAGCCGTTCGAACACTGCGTGCTCCTCTCATGAGACCAGCCTGCGCCGTCGGTCGGGGGTCTATCGCCGGTGTTGAGCGATCAGCATCCGGCCCATCGCTTGGGCGCGCTTAGCGGTCTCGACGTCACCTTCGGCGGCGCAGACGATCGAGCCTTGCATGAGGATGTGCCAGGAGCGGGCGAACGCCTGGGGGTCGCGTAGGTCGGCTTCTTCGGCCATGGTGGCGACGACGCCCCGGACGTTCTCCAGGTAGTGGATGCTGGCTCGGCCGGTGGGGTGCGAGGGGCCCATCTCGAACAAGACGTTGATGAACACGGACGCCTCGAAGTCGTCGCTGCGGAACCACTCGTCGAAGATGTCGAAGATGGCCAGGAGCTGGTCTTCGGGATCGTCGGCCCGGCTGCGCGCTTCCCGCTCGACCCAGCCATGCGTCCAGACGTCCTCGCGGCGCTGGAGGAAGGCCAGGACAAGGTCATCCTTGGACGGGAAGTGCCGATACAGCGTGGCCTTGGCCACGCCCGCGGTCTCGATGATCTCGTCGATCCCGACCGCCTGGATCCCCCGCCGGGAGAACAGCTCGTAGGCCGTCGCGAGGATCCGCTCGTGTGCGTCGGTGGTCGGCTGTGGTGACGTCGCGGACATATCGCGTAGGGCCAGCGTAGCGAATGGGTAGACAGGTCTGTCTACGCCTGCTAGAAAGAACGGTCTGTCTGTAGAAAGACCTGTCTGTCTATCTCGTAAAGGAGGTGCTGCGATTCACGAGGAAACCGCGCGGTCGGCCCGGCACGGGCAAGCTCCGTTCGCCACCACGACGATCGGGCACCTCACGGCAACGTCCGCGTGCTCGGAACCGGGAACGTTGACGATCGGGCTCGACGGCGAGCTCGACATCGCGACGGCTCCCACCTTTGAACAGCTCCTCGGCGAGGTCGAGCGGGACCGATGGCCGACGGTCGTTCTCGACCTGCGGGGCTTGAGCTTCATCGACTCCAGCGGGATACGCGTGCTGCTGGGCGCCCACAACCGCATCGGCCGCCAAGGGGGTCGCATGGTCCTCTGCCACGCGACGCGCGCCGTGCGCCGCACGCTGGCCGCGATCGGTGTCGACAGCATCCTCGAACTGACCGATGCCACCGACGACGACCAAGGACCATCGGCCGGGCCTCCCCCGCCGCCGTCCGCACTATCGCTCGTCCCCGCGGCGAGCCCGTCACCGGCCCGACGCTGATGGAGTCACCAACGCGATCCCGGCTCTCCGCGTCGTGGCGATCGCGTTACGGCACCCTGCCGACATGGCGACGTCGACGGTCCGAGCTCGAGGTAGGCCGGAGGGGCGCCCCGCCACGCCAGCTCAGCGAACAAGCATGAGCGCGAGATCAGGGGCTTCGCCGCGCCGCTCCTGCCTTGAGGCAGACGCAATCGCAAGGCGCGCAGAGCTGCGCTCCGACCGCCGTAGACGCGGTGCCGCGGCCGCGCCGCCCCGACCGGACCAC
>Ga0157374_10003297_pt1 | contig 13557 bp, 8 predicted proteins | sample M25metaG_FD_115308 | JGI IMG/M metagenome (GOLD analysis project Ga0157374, IMG submission 115308) | Miscanthus rhizosphere microbial communities from Kellogg Biological Station, Michigan, USA - M2-5 metaG | ecosystem: Host-associated > Plants > Roots > Rhizosphere > Soil | place: USA: Michigan...
CGCCAACTCCTTCCTCGACGCCCTCGCCTTCCATCGTCACGCCCAAGGCCTGGCGGCGACCTCGATCGCCTGGGGCTACTGGGAGAGCACCAGCGCCCTCACCGCCAAGCTCGGCGAGGCCGATCTGGCGCGGCTGCGGCGCTTCGGCATGGAGCCGATCTCCGACGAGCAGGGGCTCGCCCTCTTCGACGCCGCCCTCGCCGCCGGGCCCGCATTGGCCTTGGCGAGCCCCCTGCAGCGGGCTGCCCTGCGCACCCAGGCATCGGCGGGGATGCTGCCGCCGATGATGCTCGGCCTCGTCCGCGCCCCGGCCAAGCGCCGACAGACCTCAGGCGGCACGCTGGCGACAAAGCTCGCCACCCTGCCGGAGGCCGAGCGCGAGCCCTTTGTGCTGGAGCTGGTCCGAGCCGAGGTCGCAACGGTGCTCGGCCATGGCTCCGCCGAGGAGGTCGACCCCGACCGCGCCTTCAAGGAGCTCGGCTTCGACTCGCTCGCCGCGGTCGAGTTGCGCAACCGCCTCGGCACCGCCACCGGGCTGCGGCTGGCTGCAACCATCGTCTTCGACTATCCCAGCACTCGCCAACTGGCGGCTTACCTATGCGGAGAGCTCGACCTGAAACAAAAAGGCGCGGCGGAAGAGGAGCTCGATCGGCTCGAACAGGCGCTGGTGCTGCTACCCGACGCGGACCCGAGCCGCTCGAAGCTCGCAACCCAGCTTCGTGCTCTCGCCGCGAATTTGGAGGGCGGCGACGCTGTAGCCGGCCCTTCTGACCGGAGTCGACTCGAATCGGCCTCCGACGATGAGTTGCTCAGCTACGTCGACGAACAGGTGAGAAGGGATCCCAATGGCAGATGAGGCACAACTTCGCGACTATTTGAGGCGAGTCACGATCGAGCTCGCCGAGGAGCGCGGGCGGCTGCATGCTTATCGGCACGAGCCGATCGCGATCGTCGGCATCGCCTGTCGCTATCCGGGTGGAGTGGACTCGCCCGACGAGCTCTGGGAGCTTCTGGCACAGGGCCGGGATGGCATAACCGGGTTCCCCACCGATCGCGGCTGGGATCTCGAGCGTGTCTACCACCCGGATCCCGAGAACTCCGGCACCAGCTACGTCCGTGAGGGTGGTTTCCTTCAGGATGTCGCCGAGTTCGACGCCAAGTTCTTCGACATCTCCCCGCGCGAGGCCTTGGCGACCGACTCTCAGCAGCGCTTGATCTTGGAAACCTCCTGGGAAGCGCTGGAGGACGCCGGCATCGATCCCGCCTCGCTGCGCGAAAGCCCGACCGGGGTCTTCGTCGGGTTGATACACCACGACTACGCCTCGACAAGCGTCCCTCCGGCCGAGCTCGAGGGTTACTTCGGCACTGGTGTCGCGGCCGGTGTCGCCTCCGGTCGTGTCTCCTATCAGCTCGGCCTCGAGGGTCCGGCGATGACGGTCGACACCGCCTGCTCGTCCTCGTTGGTGACGCTGCACCTCGCAGGCCAGGCACTGCGCACGGGGGAGTGCTCGCTGGCTCTGGCCGGGGGGGTCACCGTGCTGTCGACCCCCGCCGCCTTCATCGAATCGTCGCGCCAGCGCGTCGTCGCCCCCGACGGACGCAGCAAGTCTTTTGCCGAGTCGGCCGACGGCGCCGGCTTCTCGGAGGGCGTCGGCATGCTCGTCCTCGAGCGCCTCTGCGACGCGAAGGCAAACGGCCACGAGATTCAGGCTGTGATCCGTGGCTCGGCGGTCAACCAGGACGGCGCCTCCAACGGCCTCGCCGCTCCCAACGGCCCCTCCCAGGAGCGGGTGATCCGCCAGGCCCTTGCCAACGCCCGCCTCACCCCGCAAGACATCGACGCGGTCGAGGCCCACGGCACCGGCACCACCCTCGGCGACCCGATCGAGGTCGGAGCCCTGCTCGCCACCTACGGCCAGGAACGAGAGCGGCCGCTGAAGCTCGGCTCGCTGAAGTCCAACATCGGTCACACACAAGCCGCGGCAGGCGTGGGCGGCGTGATCAAGATGGCGCTGGCGATGCGCGAGGGCGTCTTGCCCAAGACCCTGCACGTCGATGCGCCTTCTTCCAAGATCGACTGGGAAGCGGGGGAGATCGAGCTCTTGACCGAGGCCGAGCCCTGGGAGCCCAATGGGCGCCCGCGTCGGGCGGGGGTCTCCTCCTTCGGCATCAGCGGCACCAACGCTCACGTAATCGTGGAGGAAGCACCGGCGCCCGAGCCCGAGCCAGAGCTCGATGGGGACGAGCAGCAGGCGGGGGAAGAGGCCACGGAGGCCGTCTTCCAGCCCTGCCCGACCCTTATCGCTTTCTCGGCCAAAGGAGAGGGGGCCCTGCGCGCCTCGGCAGCGCGCCTGGCCAGCAGGTTGCGAGAGAGCCCCGAGCTTGATCCCACCGACGTCGCCTGGTCACTGGCCACCACGAGAATGCCCTTCGAGCACCGCGCCGCGGCGGTCGGGGCCGATCGTGAGCAGATCCTGGATGGGCTCGACGCTCTCGCCCGGGGCGAGCAAGCCCTCGGCGTCGCTCGCGGCGTCGCTCGCGGAGGGCGTTCTCCCGTTTTCCTCTTTCCCGGTTACGGGTCGCAATGGCCCGGGATGGCGAGCGAGATGGCCTCTCGGTCACCGCTGTTTGACCGCTGCCTGGAGGAGTGTTCGCAGGCGTTCTCGCCCTATCTCGACTGGTCCGTGCGCGACGTCGTGAGCGAAGCGCCGGGAGCGCCGTCGCTGAGCCTTCCCGAAGTGGTCCAGCCCGTCCTCTTCGCGGTAATGGTTTCTCTCGCCGAGCTGTGGCGGTCTCTTGGCGTGCATCCGACGGCGGTCGTCGGCCACTCGCAGGGCGAGATCGCCGCTGCCCACGTCGCCGGCGGGCTCTCTCTGCAGGACGCTGCGAGGATCCTGGCCCTGCGCAGCCAGATCATGGCCAAGCTCGAAGGTGAAGGGGCGATGATCTCGGTCAGGTTGTCGGCGAGCGAGCTCTCCTCCCGGATCGAGAGTTGGGGCGGACGGATCGAGGTTGCGGCAGAAAACGGGCCCTCCGCGACCGTTCTCGCCGGCGATCGGGAGGCGCTCGATGAGCTCCTCGAGCAATGCGAGAGCGAGGGCGTGCGCGCCCGCGATATTCCCGGCGCCACCAGGCCCTCTCACTCCGCTTGGGTCGAGCCGCTGCGCGAGGAGCTGCTCGAGGCGCTTGCTCCGATCTCCCCCCGCAGCGGCCAGGTCCCCTTCTACTCCACGGTCACCGGCGAGCTGCTCGACACCGCGGAGCTGGGCCCGGAGTACTGGTATCGCAACATGCGACAGACGGTGCGGTTCGAGCATGTGACCCGGCAGCTCCTGAAACTGGGCCGGCGAACCTTCGTTGAGGTCAGTTCCCACCCGGTCTTCGCCCTGCCGGTCGGAGAGACGATCGAGGACGAGCTGGCCCGCCCGGAGGAGGCCAAGATCCTTGGCACCCTGCGCCGCGACGAAGGCGGGCCGGAGCGCTTCGCCCTCTCCCTCGCCGAAGCCCACACCGCCGGCACGAAGATCGACTGGAGCGCGCTCTTCACGGGCAGCGCCGCCAAGCGCGTGAAGTTGCCCACATACCCCTTCCAGCGTAAGCGTTTCTGGCTCGAGAGATCGGCTTCCTCGGATCCAGGCGCGATCGGTCAGACCCCGGCCGAGCACCCCCTGCTGGGCGCGGTGATCGAGTCCGCCGACGGCGGGGGCATCACCCTCACCGGCCGCATCTCCCTGCAGAGCCACCCTTGGCTGCTCGACCATGCGGCGGCCGGCACGGTGCTTTTGCCCGGCACCGCCTTCTTGGAGCTGGCCCTGCGGGCGGGCACCGAGGTGGGCTGCGCCCTGCTCGAGGAGCTGACCCTGCAGATTCCCTTGATCCTGCCCGAGGCCGGCGCCGTCGCGCTGCAGGTCAGGGTTGGCGCCCCTGACAAAGAGGGGCGCTGCGAGGTTTCGATCCACTCACGCCAAGAGGGCACCGAGGAGGGTGAGGAAGCGGAGTGGGTTCATCATGCCCAGGGCACTCTCTCTCCCGAAGTTGCCCCTGCCCCCGAGCCCTTTGATGCCTGGCCCCCCGACGGGGCCGAGCCGGTCGAGGTCGCGGACCTCTACCAGCACCTTGCCGGAGCGGGGATCGAGTACGGGCCCGCCTTCCAGGGCCTCACCGCCGCCTGGCGCGACGGCGAGACGATCTACGCGGAGGTGTCGCTCGCTACCGAGCAGGCGGGGGAAGCCGGGCGCTTTGCGCTCCATCCCGCGCTGGCGGACGCCGCTCTTCACGGCATCGTCTTCGGCGCCGCGAATGCGGGTGAGGAAGTAGTTCCGAAGCTTCCCTTTTCTTGGGGGAGGGTATCCCTGCACGCCCCCGGCGCCGGCAGCCTGCGCGTGAGGATCACCCTCGAGGCCGAGGATGCGGTGTCGCTGCTCTTCGCCGACCAAAGCGGCGCTCCGGTGGCCGAGGTCGGCACGCTGGCCGTGCGCCAGGTGGACCCCGCCCTGCTCCAGGCTCAGGCCGGCGGCGAGGAGTCTCTCTTCGAAATGCAGTGGAGCGAGGTCGCCGGCGGAGAGGACGCTGTGGAGCCGATCGAGCTGCGGGGAGGCCTGGCGGAGTTCCTCGACGGCCTCGGTGAGCAGACGCCGGCACCTGCGGCCGTGCTTTGGCGTTGGCCGTCAAGCCCGAATACCGACGCCGCCCGCGCCGCCCGCGAACGCGCACAAGATGCCCTGGCCCTGCTGCAGGACTGGCTTGCCGAGGAGCGCCTCGGCGCCTCGCGCTTGACGATCGTGACCGAGGGGGCGATGGCGATCGCACCGGGCGAGGACCCCGATCTCACGGCCGCCTCGCTTTGGGGTCTGCTGCGCTCGGCCCAGTCCGAGCACCCCGGGCGCTTCGCCTTGATCGACAGCGACGGCGAGGAAGCGTCCGAGCGTGCGCTTCCGGCTGCCCTCGCAATCGAGGACGAGCCCCAGCTTGCCCTGCGCGAGGGTCGCCTGTTGGCAGCGAGGATCGCTGCCGTGCAAAGCGAGGCGGGGGCCCAGGCTCACCGGAAGTCGATCGACCCCGATCGCGCCGTGCTGATCACCGGCGGCACCGGCACCCTCGGCTCTCTCACCGCCAGGCACCTGGTTGAAGAGCACGGCGCCCGCAGGCTTCTGTTGATCAGCCGCAGCGGTCCTGCGGCGGCGGGAGCGAAGGAGCTCGAGGAGGAGCTGGAGGATTTGGGCGCATCGGTCGACATCGTCGCCTGCGACGCCTCCGATCGCAAGGCCCTGGAAGAGCTCCTTGCCTCGATTCCCGAGGAGCACCCGCTGGGTGCCGTGATCCACACCGCCGGAGCGCTCGCCGACGCCACGATCGAGACGATGGCCGCCGAGCAGTTCGAGCCGGTCTTCGCCTCTAAGGCAGATGCCGCTTGGTACCTGCACGAGCTGACCGCGGAGCTCGATCTCTCCGCCTTTGTGCTCTTCTCCTCGGCGGCGGGGATCGTGGGCGGAGCCGGCCAGGGCAACTACGCGGCTGCCAACACCTTCCTCGACGCCCTCGCCCTCCACCGCGATGCCCATGGCCTCTCCGCGACCTCGATTTCCTGGGGCGCCTGGGAGAGCCTTGGGGCGGGGAACGCTGGGCTCGCCGAGGCCGACTTGGCGCGAATACGGCGCTTGGGAGCCGTCTCGCTCTCGAACGAACAGGGCGTCGCATTGTTCGATCAGGCGCTTGCCTCACAGCGCCCCCACCATTTGGCAATGCGCCTAGATCGCACCCGCCTGCGCCGAATTGCCTCCGCCGAAGTCCTGCCGCCGATCCTCAGCGGCCTCGTCCGCATGCCCAGGCGCCCCGTCGCTGCGGCCGGTTCGCTAAGCCAAGAGCTCGCTTCTATTTCCGAGCAAGAGCGCGGCGCTCATGTGTTGAAAATGGTCAAAGGCGAGGTGGCGGCGGTGCTCGGCTTCGACTCGGGCGCCGCGGTTGATCCCGATCGCGCCTTCCAGGAGCTGGGCTTCGACTCGCTCGGCGCGGTGGAGCTGCGCAACCGCCTCGGCGCCGCAACTGGGCTGCGGCTGGCCCCCACGGTGGTCTTCGATTACCCGTGTTGCACCGCCCTTGCCGAGTTCCTGCTGGGCGAGGCGATGCCGGGAAGCGGAGAGGTTGGAGCGGAGGACGGGCAGGAGCGTGAGGTCCGCGCTTTGCTCGCGTCGATTCCACTCTCCCAACTGCGCAGCACGGGGCTGCTCGATTCCTTGCTCGGACTTGCCGACCGGGAGGGCGATGGTCAGCCCGAGCCGGCGGGGGAGGAATCCATCGACACGATGAGCGTCGAGGAACTGATCCGCGAGAGCATCGACGGGGAGACCGATGTCGATCGGATTCATCATGCATCGGGGAAGGGGGACGGTCGATGACCGATGCTGGGCGCGATGAGAGCGTTGTCGCCGCCCTTCGTGCGGCCCTGAAGGATCGGGATCGGCTTCGCAGGGAGAACGCTCGCCTACTCGCCGCCGCCGCCGAGCCGGTGGCGATCGTTGGAATGAGCTGCCGCTACCCCGGTGGGGTCGACTCCCCAGCCCAGCTCTGGCGGCTGGTGGCTGAGGGTCGCGATGCTGTCAGCGAGTTTCCATCGGATCGTGGCTGGGACCTCGACGGCCTCGATTCAGACCCCGCCGGCGGCGCACATGGCCGCGTGGGTGGCTTTCTCGCCACGGCTACCGATTTTGATGCCGAGTTCTTCGGCATCTCCCCGCTGGAGGCGCTGATGATGGACCCTCACCAGCGCCTCCTGCTCGAAGGGGCCTGGGAGGCGCTGGAAGATGCCGGCATCGATCCGATTTCGCTGCGCGGGGAGCGGGCCGGGGTCTTCGCCGGGGCGATGTACCAGGACTACGGATCGGCGGAGCACGGGATCCCTCCAGGCATGGGGGGCAGCAGCGTCACCGGGCGGATCGCGTACACCCTCGGCCTCGAGGGCCCGACGATGACTGTCGACTCCGCCAGCTCCTCCTCGATGGTGGCCCTGCACCTGGCCACTCGGGCACTGCGTCAGGGAGAATGCACACTCGCGCTGGCCGGCGGGGTGACGGTCCTTGCCACGCCCACGGTCTTCGCTTTTTCCAGGAGCCAGGGTGGCCTCGCGCCAGACGGACGCTGCAAGTCGTTCGCCGACTCCGCCGACGGCATGGGCGTCTCAGAGGGTCTCGGCATGCTCGTCCTCGAGCGCCTTGCCGACGCAAGGAGGAACGGTCACCATGTGCTGGCGACGATCAGGGGCTCCGCGGTAAATCACAACGGTGCGTCTAACGGTTTCACCGCGCCCAACGGCGCCGCCCAGGAGCGGGTGATTCGAGAAGCTCTCGCCAACGCTCGCCTCGCGCCAGAGGAGATCGACGCGGTCGAGGGACATGGCACCGGCACCGTTCTCGGCGACTCGATCGAGGCCGGGGTTCTGATCGCTGTCTACGGGCAGCAAAGGGAGCAGCCGCTGAAACTGGGCTCGCTCAAGTCCAATATCGGCCACGCCCAGGCTGCCGGGGGGGTCGGCGCCGTGATCAAGACCGTGATGGCGATGCGCGAGCGAACGCTACCCAAGTCATTGCACGCCGAGCAGCCGTCGTCCCAGGTCGACTGGGAGACGGGGAGGGTAGAGCTCCTGGCCGAGCCGCTGCAATGGACGACAAACGGCCGTCCGCGCCGCGCGGGTGTCTCTTCCTTCGGCATGACTGGTACCAACGGCCACCTGATTTTGGAGGAGGCCCCGGAGCCAGCGGAGGAAAAGCTTGCGGGCGAGGGCGTCGCCGCTCGGCCCGACGCCGAGCCCCGACCCTCTACTGGCCCCGTTCTCCTGCCGTTCTCGGCCAAATCGGAGGGCGCCCTGCGAGCCCAAGCCGAGCGCCTGGCTGCCCACCTAAGGGCCGGGCCCGGACTTGATCCATCCGACGTTGCCTATTCCTTGGCCACAACGCGCTCTACCTTCGAGCACCGCGCGGTGGCGCTTGGGGAGGATCGCGAGGAGCTGCTCGCCGCCCTTGACGCGCTCGGACGGGGCGCTTCTTCTCCCACCGCGATCGAGGGAATCGCAGGTAGCGGCCGCCTCGCCTATCTCTTCGCCGGGGAGGGCGCGCAGCGGGCGGGAATGGGCAGCGAGCTTCACGGCGCTTTTCCCGTCTACGCGGAAGCCTTCGATCGGACCTGTGGGCTCTTCGACCGGGAGCTCGCCGAGTCGCTCGCCGGGGTCGTCCTCGGCTCCCACCCGAAGGCCGCCGAGTTGATCGAGACCCCGTCCTACGCGGGGCCCGCCCTTTTTGCCACCGAGGTAGCGCTGGCGCGGCTGCTGGAGAGCCGCGGCCTATTTCCCGACTTGCTCGCCGGGAGCTCGGTTGGAGAGATCGCCGCCGCTCACATCGCCGGCGTGCTTTCCCTGGAAGACGCCGCGAGACTGGTTACGACCAGGGACGCTGCGAAGGCGCTCGCCTATCGCGAGCCGGAGATCCCAATCGTCTCCAGCGTCAGCGGCGAGATCCTCAGTGCCGAACAGGCGACCGACTCCGCCTACTGGGTGGCGCAGGCGGACTCGCCGGCAAGGCTCGTGGACGCGATCGCGACCCTGGTGGACCGGGGCGCCGGCGTTTGCCTGGAACTTGGCCCCGGTCAGGCATTGAGTGCGGTCGCCGCGGAGCACCATGGGGAGACCCGCGCCGCCGCCCTCGTCCCAGTTCTGTCGGGGCTTGGCTCAGAGGCCAAGGCCCTCGCTGTCGCTCTAGCCCGGGTTCAGGTCTCCGGCGTGAAGCTCGACTGGGGGGCTTTTTTCAAGGACAGCGATGCGAAGCGCGTGCCCCTGCCGACCTATCCGTTCCAGCGCAAGCGCTACTGGCTCGATTCCGATGCGTTTTCCGATCAAGCCCAAATTCCAATAGGGAGTCAAATTGAACGCTCCGATTGAGATCCCGACAGCGGACCTGAACGTAAGCGCAAAGTTGGACGTCGAGCCCGGCGAGCTGCCGGAGACGATGGCAGCCTGGGTGATCCGCCAAGAGCGCGAGGGCGAGCCCACCGATGCCTTCCAGCTCGAGCAGATCGAGGTGCCCGAGCCCGGCGCCTTCGAGGTGATCGTGCGGGTGATGGCTGCGGGGGTGAACTTCAACAACGTCTGGGCGGCGCTTGGCAAGCCGGTTTCGGTTTTTGGCTATGGCGACCACCCCGAGTACGGCCACCATATCGGCGGCTCCGACGCCTCGGGGATCGTCTGGAAGGTCGGCGCGGGCGTCACCCGTTGGAAGCCGGGTGACGAGGTGGTCATGCACACCGCGCAGTACTCCTACGAGGACATCGAGGTGCACGGTCTCGACCCGACCGTCGCGCCGACCGCCAAGGCCTGGGGCTATGAGACCACCTGGGGATCCTTCGCCCAGTTCACCAAGGTGCAGGCGCAGCAACTGCTTCCGCGTCCGCAGAACCTGAGTTGGGTGGAGGCGGCCTCCTACGGCCTCTCCTACTTCGCCGCGTACCGAATGTTGATCGACCAATGCAACCTACGGATCGGCCACAAGGTGTTGATCTGGGGAGCGGCTGGCGGCCTGGGGGTCTTTGCCACCCAGCTCTGCGCTGCCGCTGGAGTCGACGCGGTCGGCGTAGTCGCTTCCGAGGAGAAGGGCGAGCTGATCAAACAGCTCGGGGCGACCGATTACATCGACCGGCGCGAGTTCGGCGAGATGATGCGCAGCTCGGAAAACCTCACTGACCGGGAGGGGGACAAGCGGCGCTTCAAGGCATCCAAGGCCTTCGCCAAGCGGGTCAAGGAGATTCTCGGCGACGCGCCTGACATCGTCTTCGAGCACGTCGGCCGGGCCACTTTCCCCACCTCGGTCTTCGTCTGTAAGCCCTTCGGCAAAGTCGTCATCTGCGGTGCCACCACCGGCTTCCAGCTCGACTTCGACGTGCGCTACCTGTGGATGCGCCAAAAGCAGATCATCGGTTCGCACGGAGCCCACGCTTATCAGGCAATGCTGGCCAACCAATTGATGGCGGAGGGAAAGATCCGCCCCGTCCTCTGGCGAACGATGGGCTTCGACGGTGTGGCCGAGGCCCATCAGACCATGTTCGAAAACAAGCACCTCGGCAAGATCGCAATCCTCATCGGAGCCAGCTCCGATGAGGAGGGGCGCCGCGATGATGGCCCCGGCGCCATTCGCGTCTAGGCAGAGAAAGGAAGGCTCGACCATGGTGCTCAAGACCCATCGCTGGGGCCCGGACAGTGACGCGAGCGTCGTCTGCGTCCACGGCATCACTCAGCACGGGCGAGTTTTCGATGGCCTTGCTCGGCGCCTCGCCGCGCAGGGCAAGTCCGTGTTGGCGGTAGACCTACGGGGGCACGGCGATTCGGGTCGCGAGCCACCCTGGAACGCCGACACCCACGTCGGCGACCTGCTCGAGACCCTCGATGCAGCGGGTGTCGAGCGGATGACCTGGATCGGTCACAGTCTTGGGGGACGGCTGGTGGCGGCAGCCGCGGCGCGGGAGACAGAGCGCACGGATCGCCTCGTTCTCCTCGATCCCGGCCTCGAAGTGCCCGCTGCGAGGGCGCTGCGGAGCGCTGAAATCGAACGCCTCGACTGGAGCTTTGCCACTGTCGACGGCGCCGTCAGCGCGCTGCTCTCCAACGATTCGATGGTTGCGCCGCCTCGCGATGTGGTCACGGCGTTCGTCAGGGACGATGTGCGCAAAGGGCCAGACGGTCGCTTCCGTTTCCGCTTCTGCCCCAGCGCGGCAGTGGTCGCCTGGAGCGAGGTAACGCTGCCGGCGCCGCCGATCGCCCAGCTGCCGACCCTTTTGGTGCGCGCGAGGGTTCCGCTCTGCGACGGAAGCGCACAGGAGGCGCGCTACAGGGAAACCCTGGGCGATCAGCTTAAGGTCGAGACCGTCCCCAACGGCCACAACGTTCTCTGGGAGTCTCCGAACGAGACGATCGAGGCGATCGAGCGCTTCCTGGGAGCGAACGGGGGGGCCGGCGATCTGCCGCAGGAGTAGGAGGGACCGGCAAGTCGCGACTAACGCTCAGCGCTGGGGTCCGGCCTCGCATTCGTGTGAGCGGCCGATTCCCGGCCCGCCATCGCAGTAGTCGAGGCCGGCGCCTCCGTAGAGCTGGTCGCCGCCACCGCCGCCGAAAAGGCGATCCCAGCCACCTTCGCCGTGGCAGCCATCCTGGCCCTCGCCCATTGAGCATTCGTCCCTACCCGGGCCGCCCCAGCAGCCATCGCCGCCACCACCCGTCTTGCAGTAGTCGTCGCCGGGGCCGCCGACGCAGTCGGTGTTGACCGGGCCCGAGATGCAGATGTCGTCGCCACCGTTGCCGATGCAGCGGTTGCGCGGCGTGCCCTGCGGATAACAGGTATCCGCCTCGGCGTTACCGATCAGCTTGTCCGAGCCGGAGCCGAGGTAGGCGGTCAGCGGCACCGGCAGCGGGTCGAGCACCGTGACCTTGTCGTCGGCCGGTCCCATCTCGATCACGACCGATGAGGTCTCCGTCAGACGGCAGGAGGCGGCGCTGTAGCCGGGAGCCGGCCGGCAGCCGCTCGGTATCTCGGCGGCAAGCTGGCCGTTGACGAGCAGCTCGCCGCCGCTGACGGTGAGGCGAAGGTGCGAGCCCGAGTCGGCGCCGCGGATCAGGATGACGCCGCCCTTGGGCGAGGCCGAGCCGCCGAGCCCGAAGAAGGCAAGGGTCACGACAGCGGCAGTGAAGAGTGTGCGGCGCAAGCTCAGGCGCGCTGCTGGGAGATCGCGTCGTCGCGGCTCTGGTGAGTTGGGATCGTCGACTCGAGGCCGGTGACCTCGAGCACCCGCTTGACCTGATTGCCCACTCCGCAGAGGGAGAAGCGGCCGTCGAGGGCCTGCCAGGACCTGACGATCAGGGCGATCCCGGTCGAGTCGATGAATTCGCAGCGGCTGAGGTCGATCAGCAAGCGCGAACCCGGCGCCGCCAGGGGCGCCTCGAGCTGGCGCTCGAGCTCGGCTGCCGTGTTCATGTCCAGCTCACCCTCGACCAGGATCACGAACACGCCCTCGTTCTGCTCGCTGCGAACTTTGAACGGCGCGGGAGTCAATGCGGTTGCCGATGCTACTGGAGCTCGCCGGACTCCTGGATGCCGTTTCAGCCAAGCAGCTGGTCGAAGCGCAGGGCGGCGCGGGTCGGCAGCACCAGCGATTCGCTGCGGTGCAGCAGGCCGGCGCCGGCAAGGTCACGCACGGCGCGCTCGACCGCGTCGCGCCCGGAAAAGGAGTCGCGGTCGGGGTCGAGCTCGCGGACCAGCTCCTCGACCGTGACCGCCGCCGGATGGAGGGCGAGGACATGCTGCAGGACCGCGGACTCCTCGGCCCGGTCCTCGTCAACGGTCTTGCGGATGTCGTCCCTGTGCTTCACGCTTGTCCTAGATAAGAAGGGCGTCAGCCTTTCTCTTCCCCCTGCGGGCGATTTTTCTTCGGCCGGCCCTTGGTCGTCCTCAGCGCCGTCCGCGCCCACTGCGCCCGGATCGCGGGCCGGTAGAAGTGCTGGGTCGAGCCGCGGATCTGCTTCGTCCGCACCAGCTTGATCGCCTCGCATTCGGCCAGCACCCTGACGTGGTAGCTGAGCGCGCTGAGCGGCTCGTCGAGGTCGAGGGCGAGTTCGCGCGGGCTGACCTCGGCGCCCTCCTCGATCATCTTGCGCAGGATTCGGCGCCGCAGCGGGTGCCCGAGGGCGGTGAAGAGATCGTTCGCCTTGTCGCCGCCCCCCGTCGCCATTGGCGAGCAATATAGAGCAAACGAAATCTATTGTCTGTAGATGCTTTGTCTTCAAGCACAAGATTTTGCAGCCGCAGCGTCTTGGCTTGGGGGAGTGGGCGGTCTCAGGCGTCCTCGCGGACGCCGCCCATTTCGGTGAAGACGGCGGTCGGGCCCCCGTCTTCTCGCTGCTCGTCGGCGATCACGTGTGAGACGGCGTTGATCAGGGCCAGGTGGGTGAAGGCCTGTGGAAAGTTGCCGAGGTGGCGCCCGCTCGGCGCGTCGAGCTCCTCGGCGTAGAGGTCGAGCCAGCCCGCCGCCTCGAGCAGCCGCTCGCAGAGCGCGCGCGCGTGGGCGCCCTCGCCGATCTCCGAGAGGGCGGAGACGAGCCAAAACGAGCAGATCAGGAAGGTGCCCTCCTCGCCACTGAGGCCGTCATCGGTCTCCTCGACCTTGTAGCGCAGGACGAGGCCATGCTCGGTCAGCTCGGCGGCGATCGCCTCGACCGTGGCCCGCACGCGCGGGTCGTCGGGGGGGAGGAAGCGCAGCAGCGGGATCAACAGGGTGGAGGCGTCGAGGGCATCGGTCTCGTAGTGCTGGCGGAAGACGCCGTCGCGGACGCCGCGCTCGAGGATCTCCGCCTTCATCGCGTCGGCGGTCCCTTCCCACTCCTCGGCGAGCTCCTCGACGCCGAAGCTGTGGGCGAGGCGGGCGCCGCGGTCGACCGCGACCCAGATCATCAGCTTCGAGGAGACGTAGTGTTGGGGCTCGCCGCGGGCCTCCCAGATCCCCTGGTCGGGATGGGGCCAGGCCTCGATC
>Ga0157374_10003301_pt1 | contig 13548 bp, 10 predicted proteins | sample M25metaG_FD_115308 | JGI IMG/M metagenome (GOLD analysis project Ga0157374, IMG submission 115308) | Miscanthus rhizosphere microbial communities from Kellogg Biological Station, Michigan, USA - M2-5 metaG | ecosystem: Host-associated > Plants > Roots > Rhizosphere > Soil | place: USA: Michigan...
GGACCGTCCGGCATTGCCTCATCGTCGAACGCCCCGGGTGCTTCCTGGGGCAGGTTGTGCCCAACGCCGCCCTCGATCGTACGGTGCTCGTACGCCCCGCGAAGCTTCTCTGCGTACGCGCTCGGTTCGGGGTGCGGGGCGCCGTTGGCGTCGCCCTCCAGCGTGATCGTGGGTTCCGTAATCGCCGGCCCTTGGGCGAGTCGGCGTTCCAGGTCTTCGTGGAGCGTCTCCCCGTCCGCCCCCAGCCGCCACCGGTAGTTGTGGATGACGATCGCGACGTGATCCGGGTTGTCGAAGGAGGCCGCGCTGCGATCGAAGGTGGCGTCGTCGAAACGCCACTGCGGCGAGGCGATGTGCCAGACGAGCTTCGCGAACTCCCGTGTGTACTTCGCGTAGCCGTCGCGACCGCGGTCGGTGGCGAAGTAGTACTGGTACCACCACTGCAGCTCCGCTTCCGGCGCGAGCGGCTCCCTGCCGGCGGCCTGGCTGCCGATCAGATAGCCGCTCACGGACACGAGCCCGTTGCACCGCTCCGGCCATACCGCCGCCACGATGTTCGCCGTCCGCGCGCCCCAATCGAACCCGGCCACGACGGCCCGGTCGACATTCAGCACGTCCATGAGCGCGACCGCGTCGACCGCGAGGGCGGCCTGCTCGCCGTTGCGCATCGTGTCGGAGGACAGAAACCGGGTGCTCCCGTGGCCGCGCAGATGCGGAACGATCACCCGATATCCGTTGGCCGCCAGGATGGCGGTCGCGTCCGCGAAGCTGTGGATGTCGTACGGCCACCCGTGAAGCAGCAAGACCGTTGGGCCGTCGGCTGGGCCGGTGTCGACGTAGCCGACGTCGAGGACGCCCGCGTCGATCTGGCGGACGGGACCGAAGCCGCTGTCCCGTCCGCCGCCTACCTGAGAGGTCTCGACAGACACCTCAGTCTCCTGCCGCGCCGACCGGCGAGCCGACGGCCGCCACCGCCTCGAGAATGACGTCGGTCACCACATCGGGCCGCGAGACCATGATCACGTGCGAACCCTCCACCTCCGTGATCTTCGCGCCGGCCCTTTCCGCCATCGAACGGACGACGTCCGTGCCGGCCGCCTTGTCGCCCGTCGCGACGACCGCCCAGGACGGAAGGGTCTTCCACGCCGGCGGCCCGTTCGGGTCGCTGAACCCGAGCTCAGCCACCGGCCGCTGGACGGCGCCGATCACCAGTGCCTGTTCCTCGGAGACGTCGGATGCGAAGGCCTCGCGTGCCTTGGCCGGATCGATGAAGAACTCCGTCGCCGTTCCGCCGTCGGCGGTCGGGTACGTCCGAGGGACGAGCGCGCTGTTCAGGACGCTGTCCTTCGATTCGGCCGAGACCGCCCCGAGCGTCTCGCCCTCGTCGGGAGCGAAGGCGGCGACGAAGACGAGGCCGACCACGTTCGGCGCGTCGGTCGCGGCGTTGCTGATGATCGCGCCGCCGTATGAGTGGCCGACGAGGATGATCGGCCCGGGCGTTTGGGCGAGCACGGAGGCGACGTACGAAGAGTCGGCGGCGATCCCGCGCAGCGGGTTGGCGACCGCGACGGCTCGGACACCGCGAGCCGCCAGGCGTTCGATCACGCCGCTCCAGCTGGAGCCGTCCGCGAACGCGCCGTGCACGAGGACGACGGTCGGTGATTCGTTGTGGGTCATGGTTCCTCCGTTTCGGTTCCGTCGGACGATGAGGCCGGCGGGGCTACCGCAGCGATCGGAACGCGGCCCGCATCTCCTCGGCGAAGAGCTGCGGCTGCTCCCAGGCTGCGAAATGTCCGCCGCGGTCGACCTGGTTGAAGTGGATGAGATTGTCGGGGTACGCCTGCTCGGCCCAGCTGCGCGGCGCCTGGTACAGCTCGTCGGGGAACACGCTGATGGCGACCGGGATGGTGATCGGCTTGGCGTCGAAGAACGATGCCGTGTTCTCCCAGTAGAGACGCGCCGCCGAGACGCCGGTGTTCGTCAGCCAGTAGAGGGTGATGTTGTCGAGGATGTCGTCCCGGGTGAGGTCGCCCGGAAGCTCGCCTCGGAGGATCGTGCCGATCAGTCCGGGCTGGCCGGTGCCGTCGCCGTGGTCGATCGCGAACGCGGCGAGATCGACCGGCGAATCCGCCATGCCGTACAGCGTCTGCGGCCGCGTCGACATGATCTGCGCGTAGGCAACGTGCTTGGCGTAGAAGCCGCTCAGCTGGTCGTACGCGCGCTGTTCCTCGGGCGTGAGGCCATCGGGCGCCGGATCGCCGAGCTGGACTGCGGTGTTGATCGCGGCGGGAGCCGTGCCCGGCATGTTCGAGTGGATGCCGGCGAGCTCCGGGGCGGCCTGGATCCCCATCTGCTGCGTGACGGCGGCGCCCCAGTCGCCGCCCTGGGCGACGAACCTGCCGTAGCCGAGGCGCTTCATCAGCTCCACCCAGGCACGGGCGATCCGGGCCGGGTCCCATCCGGTGCTCGTGGGCTTCGCGGAGAACCCATGGCCTGGGAGCGATGGGATGACGAGGTGGAATGCGTCTGACGCGCTTCCGCCGTGCGCGGTCGGCTTCGTGAGCGGCTCGATGATCTTCAGCTGCTCGATGATGGAGCCCGGCCATCCGTGTGTGACGATCAGCGGCAGCGCATCCTCGTGGGGCGAGCGCACGTGGATGAAGTGGATGTCGAGCCCGTCGATCTCGGTCAGGAAGTTCGGCAGGTCGTTGAGCCTCGCCTCGCACCGGCGCCAGTCGTACGCGGTCCCCCAGTGCTGCATGAGCTCCTGCATCAACGCCAGAGGCACGCCCTGCGAGTCGTTGTCGACGGTCTCACGCTCCGGCCACCTGGTCGCCGCGATCCGGCGGCGGAGGTCGTCGAGCGCCTCTTGGGGAAAATCGATGTCGAACGGGCGGATGTCGGTGCCCGCCCGCGTCTCCTGTGACGAAACAGCCATGGCACCTCTATTGGGTTGATGTGACGTCAGCCGAGGAAGTCGATGAGCAGCCGGTTGACCCGCGCGGACTCATCGTGATGCACCCAGTGCGACGCGTCGGGGAGCCGCTCGACGCGCTCGAGGCCGGGCACGTCCTCGCGGTCGGGCTCGGCCAGCTGCTCGCCGAGGTAGCCGTCACGCTGTCCCCAGATGACGAGGGTGGGCGCCGAGATCGGCCGGAAGCCGGCCTTCGCCTGCTTCGAGGACTCCTTCACGGAGGAGCGGTAGTAGTTGATCATCGCGGCCGCAGCGCCGGGCTGCGACCAGGCCTCGATGTAGCGCTCCATCTCCTCCGGCGTGTACGCGGGGTTCGCGTCGTGCAGGAAGTGGCGGAAGAAGTGCCAGTCCCTGGCGTGGACGATGTCCTCGGGCAGTCCCGGTACCGCGAAGAAGAAGAAGTACCAGGACTTTCGGAGCTGGTTCGGGTTGTGCAGCCCCTGCGACAGCCGGTGCGGATGGGCCGCGTTGAGGATGGCGAGTCGGTCGACGACCTCGGGATGGTTCATTGCGGCAGTCCAGGCGATGCTGCCGCCCCAGTCGTGGCCGACCAGCGTCGCCGATTCTGCCCCGAGCGCGCGGATCAGGCCCTGGATGTCTTTGGCCAGCAGGTCGACCGAGTACGCGGCGACTCCCTCGGGACGCGACGACAGGTTGTAGCCGCGGGTATCCGGCGCCACCACTCGATAGCCGGCGGCCGCGAGCGGGGCGATCTGCAGGCGCCAGCCGAACCAGAACTCGGGGAAGCCGTGCAGCAGAAGGACCAGCGGCCCGTCCCCCGCCTCGACGTAGTGCAGTCGCACGTCGTCCCCGACGTCGGCGTAGCCCTCTCGGATCTCGATCCCGTCGTGCGGCATCAGGCTGGTGAACGTGTCCGCCAGCGGCTTCGTAGAGGTCGAACCGACTTCCGAGGTGTCCGTTCCCATCGTGCGGTCTCCTTTCCGGACGGCGGTGCTCGCCGTCCTCGCTGCCGACCACACTCGCGCCCACGAACGCGCGAAGCGCCAGTGAGCACACTGGTGTGGGCGCGGGCCGGGGCGTGCCGAGCGCGTTGACACGCGCTTCGCCCCCGTCCGGTCGCGCATCCCCGCGTGCCGACCAGTGACCACGCGGGCGCGACCGCCGCGGCTCATGCGGCATCGTCGCCTCGCTCTCGAAACGGAAGGAGTCAACATGAACCCGCATCTGCTGTGGCGATCCCGACTCGCGGGTACGCTCGCCGCCTGCACCGCGCTCGCGATGACGATCGGCGGCGGCGCGGCGGCCGCCGCTCACGCCGCCGGAGCCACCCGGGGCTCCGCGATCCATCCGATCGTCGTGATCCAGGGCGGCGCCGCCCGCGGCGTGGCGACTGCGCACGGCTTCGCCTTCCGCGGCCTCCCCTATGCCGCGCCGCCGACGGGTCACCTCCGGTGGCGCCCGCCGCATCGCGTGCACGCCTGGAGTGGGATCCGCGACGCGACGAAGTTCGCGCCGAGCTGTCCTCAGAAGCCCAGTGTGTCCGTCCCGCCCGGCCCCGAGTCGGAGAACTGCCTCTACCTCAACGTCTCGACCCCGACGCTGCACCGGCATGCGCACCGCCCGGTGCTTGTGTGGATCCACGGCGGCGGCTTCGCCGAGGACGGCGCCCTGAACTACGACGGCACGAAGCTCGCGGCGGACGGTGTCGTCGTCGTGACGATCAACTATCGCCTGGGAGCGCTCGGCTTTCTTGCGCATCCCGCACTAGCAGCGCATCCCGGCGGTCCCGCCGGCAACTACGGCTTGATGGATCAGCAGGCGGCGCTGCGCTGGGTCAGGCACAACATCACCCACTTCGGTGGGAATCCCAAGAACGTGACCATCGCCGGCCAGTCGGCCGGTGGCGTGTCCGTCCTCGCACATCTGGTCTCGCGCGGCTCGCGCGGGCTCTTCCAGCGCGCCATCGTGCAGAGCGGTGCGTTCGCCCTGAACCAGGTGCCGCTCTCCAAGGCCGAGGCGTTCGGAAAGGCGTTCGCCAGCCAGGTGGGCTGTACCAACCAGACCGCGCGGTGCCTCCGCCACGTTCCGGTGAAGACGCTGGTCGACACGTTCCCTGACGCCGCCATCCCGGGTGTCGTGGACGGACGGGTCCTGACCCGATCGATCGGGACATCGCTCGCGCACGGCGACTTCGCGCGTGTGCCCGTGCTCAACGGCATCACCCATAACGAGGAGCTCATCTTCGTCGCCGGGCTGCACCTGGCCGTGAGTGGCGGAATGTTCGTCCCGGCGCCGGAACCGACCGCCGTCAACTACCGGAGCGTGATCGCCTCGGTGCTGAGCGTGTCCGCGAACCGGGCATCCGCGATCGCGGCCAAGTACCCGCTCGGCGCGTACCCGGCGCCGGTGATCGCCCTCAGCACCCTCGTCTCCGACGCGAACTTCGCATGTCCGGCACTGCAGGTCGACCGCCTGACCGCGAAACGGGTTCCGACCTTCGGCTACCAGTTCAACGACGACAGCGCGCCGCCGCTGTTCGCGGGCCCCGGCTTCCCGCCGATCGCCACGCACTCGTCCGAGATTCAGTACCTGTTCGATCAGCCGAATGCGCCGTTCGCAGCGCCGCTCAATCCGACGCAGGAGAAACTGGCCATTGCCATGCGGGCGGCGTGGACGAGCTTCGCCGCACGCGGGAACCCGTCGACCAGGGCGGTGCACTGGCCGCGCATCGGTCGTCGCGCCCGGATGGTCTCGTTGGTTGCGCCGCGGCCGCAGATCGAGCGTCATTACGGCGCGATCCACCACTGTGCGTTCTGGGCTGCTGGATGATCCGCTGACGCGCCAGGAGTGGCGTAGTCGCAAAACGTGTTCCTGGCGGACAAACATGCCGCCAGGAACACGTCGCGCCGCTCGCGCCGAGGCCGGCTCGGCTTGCGGAGAGCCGTATCGAGCTGCCCGCGCGAGTTTGATCCCGAGCTTTGCGAACACCTTGCGCGTGTTCCACTCAACCGTGCGAGCGCGCGCTCGGCGAACTCCATGCCCATCACGTCCAGCAGGTCATCTGCGATGCCCAAGCGCCCCGCTTGCCTTGGTCGTTTCCATAGCTCCCGGCCAAAGGCCCAGCGTGTGCACCAGGGCGTTCACGGGTGCGAGAACATGTCGTCCGAGCGAGGCTGCGGGGATGACAACCCGTCAGCATCCTCGGGAGTACCTGCCTGGCCGGAGAGCCCGATGACCGAGCTTGGTTGGTTCCGGACGCGGAACGACGCCGAGCTCGCCCGGTTGCTGCTCGCAGAAGCGGGGATACCCGCCGTGCTCGCCCCTGATCAGACCGGCGACCACCCGGCCGACCTCTCGGGTGGCGGCCATCTCCTCGTTGCAGACGCAGACGCCGAGTACGCGGCGATGATCCTCTCATCGGTGACGCCTCAGCGGGGCCGCAGTAATGGCGATCGCTCAGCCCGGCAGGGCTTGTGATAGCTCGCGGCGAGAGGCGATTCCGAGCTTGGCGTACACCTTCCGCAGGTGCCATTCCACAGTGCGGGCGCTCAGGAAGAGCTGCGCACCTATGGCAGGGTTCGACAGGCCTTCACAGGCGAGCCGGGCAATCTGGATCTCCTGCGGCGTGAGGTCGTCCCGCGCGTCGGGGCTTCGCCTCCGAACCGTCTCGCCGGTTGCGACCAATTCACGCCGGGCGCGCTCCGCAAACGCATTCATCCCAATCTCCGCAAACGTGTCGTGAGCCGTACGAAGGTGCCCGCGCGCATCTCGACGTCGCCCCTCCCGCCGCAGCCACTCACCGTACAGCAGCTCCGCGCGAGCGAGCTCGGGGCGTAGCCGGGTGCGGCCGAACCGTTCGATGGCGTCCTGGTAGAGAAGGTGTGCGCTCTCTCCCTCGCTGAGCAGCGCCCTCGACCGAGACGCGATCGCACGGGCCCATTCCGTGTTGGCCGGCTCAGTCACCTCGTCGAGACGGTCGAACGCCACGCGTGCATCTTCGAGTCTGCCCACCCGTGTTGCTGCCTCGACGAGTTCCGGTAAAGCCCACATCCCTGGGTAGGGATCAGCGTCGGTCGCGGTCACTTGAAGCGCGGCCGACCGTGCCTCCTCATAGCGACCGAGGCCGTTGTAGAGAACGGAGGCTGCCCACCGGGAAGTCGTTACCGCGAGACCCTGCCCCCCTTCGCCGGCCCTTTTGATCGTGTTCTCGATCAAGGCGACTGCCGCAGGCTCATCGCCTTGCAGTGCGGCGACCCGGAGCTCCGCAAATGGCGGGAGCTGACTGCCCGTCGCAGCCGCCGCGGCTTCACTTTCCGCGATGAGCGTCCGGGCTCCTGAAAGATCTCCGCTCCAAGCCTTGTCCAGCGCCAAGGAGGAGAGATAGACGGGCAGCTCAGCAAGTGCGCCAACGTCTCGAACGATCTTCGCCTGGCGCTCGTAGATCGCGGTTGCGCCGTCGGCGTCCCAGATCACATGGTTGGCCATCGGTGCGAGCCAGCCCCAGCGGACTACATCCTCCTCAGGCAGTTGTGCGGTTGCCGTCGCCGCTCGCTGCAGGACGGGAATGGCGACGGCGCGCCCGTGCGTGTGCATCCGCGCGAGCCCGTCAAGGAGAAGGGTCTTCGCATCGGGCGCTCCGTGTGGCGGAGGGAGGTCTTCGATGGCTCGGCAGATCTCGAGCAAGACGCCCGCTGGCCCGAGATGCGCGGCGGACATCGCCGAGCCGTATGCCGTCAAGTACGCCGCGCGGGCGAGCTCGAGGTCGAATGTTGCGAGCTGTCTCGCAGCGTCAAGCAGGAGCAGCGGGGCATCATCCCCGTAGCCGAGAACGACGGCGACGTGACCGCGAAGGAGCGCGGCTCGTGCAGCTTGGAGCCCGTCGAGCTCGTACAGGTCCAACGTAGCCAGAAGTCGCTGCGCCGTGTCGAGCTCGCCCGCCTGGAAGGTTATCTCCGCCGCAGCGAGCGCGCGCTCTGCTCGCCGATCTGGATCCGCTGTCAGTGCGGATGCGCGTTGCAGGAATGCGGCGGCGGCAGCGACGCCGCCGCGTGCCATCGCGCGGCCGGCAGAGCGCTCCAGTTCCCGGGCGACGGCCTCGTCCGGAGCGGCTGCCGCGGCGGCCAGATGCCACGCCCGACGATCCGGGTCCAGGCTCTGATCGGTCGCTTCTGCCAGCGCGAGGTGGACCAGGCGGCGGTCCTCCACCGGCGCGGATCGATAGATCGCAGAGCGGACAAGCGGGTGGCGGAACCTCACCGCTTGTGCGATCGTGAGCAGCCCGCCGGTGTCCATGGTGGCCGTGTCGATCCCGAGATCTTCGGCCGCACGCCAGACGACGACGGCGTCTCCAACCGGCTCGGCGGCAGCGACGAGTAGGAGGAGCCGGGCCGGGGCCGGGAGCGCTTCACTCCGGCGCTGGAAACTCTCCTCGAGCCGCGCCGCCAACGCGTGGTGCGACGCGTCCGCGAGACCAAGACCACCGGCGAACTGCGTCGTCGATAAGCCGCGTGGCAGCTCGAGAAGGGCGAGCGGATTTCCTCGGGTTTCAGCGACGACGCGATCCTGGATGCGCGCGTCAACGGGAGACAGGACGGCAGTTCGCAGAAGCGCACGCGCGTCGCCGTTTGCGAGACCAAGCAGCTGGAGCTCCGGGAGCCCTCGAAGGTCATCCATAGGGCCGCGCGCGGCAAAGATCATTCCTATGGGTTCCGCGAGAAGCCGGCGTGCGACGAACCCGAGAATCGCCGCCGATACCCGGTCCAGCCACTGTGCGTCGTCCACGACGCACAGCAGCGGGCGCTGCTCCGATGCCTCGGACAGCAGCGTGAGAACCGCCAGTCCGACCAGAAACCGATCCGGGGTCGGCCCTGCTGCCAAGCCGAACGCGGTGCCAAGTGCCTCGCGCTGGGGCGGCGGCAGGTGATCCACACCATCGAGCAGCGGTGCGCATAGCTGGTGCACGGACGCGAATGGGAGCTCCATCTCCGACTCAACTCCGCCGGCTCGAAGCCGGCGGCAGTCCGCTCCCGATTCCGTGGCGTGGCCCAAGAGGGCCGACTTCCCGATCCCCGCCTCGCCGTGAATGAGGAGGGTGCGGCTCTCGCCTGCACGAACTGCGTCGATCAGGTCGTCGAGCAAGGCGCACTCCGATACGCGTCCCCGTAACGGCGTCGGCTTGAAAACGGAATCACGGCCACGCATCGACTTCGATACTAACGGCACACGGCCCGTCATCCCCGACTCGGTCCGCATGACCGCAGCCGGCGCGGCTCCCTCCGCTCTTGCTGTTCGGCACCTGTGTGGGCCCCGGCCTTCTGTGCGTGTCGCCCGTCCTGATCCGCTCAGGCAAACGACGCACGCCCGTCTCCGTGAACGCGGGTGCAGTTCGCGAGGACTGTCCGTGACTCGGAGGCCCGGCTCAGCGCGGCGGCCCGTGGACCGCCCGACACCCTAGTTCTCGGGGAACGACTCACCAGGGGATCCCCCACGTGGCCCCACTGGGGCGACCGGAGCAAGGCACAGCGATCCTGCGACACGTGCGCACGGCTCACGATCTCCAAAATGAAAGGCGGTATCCGAAATGTTTGACTGGGAACGCAACTGGAAGGGCGCCGGCATCCAGTTCGCGGTGCTCTCGATCATCGCCGGGGCGATCTACGGCCACGCGCCCAAGCAGGGCGCGTCGAACGGCGAGCTCGTGTCGTTCTTCGACGGTGACCGCACCCGAGTGCTGATCGCGGCCGTAGTCTTCTGCGTGTCCTTCCTGACGCTGATGTGGTTTGGCGCCGCGCTCGCCAGCGTGCTTCGCGACGCCGGTAAAGCGGGTTGGGGTGCCGCCGCGACGGCGTCTAGCGCAGCGATGGGAGGCATGCTGTTCGTCCTCATGGCGACGCGCGCATCGCTTGCCTTCTCGGTCGCGGGCGCCGGCCATCCCCAGGTCACCACCGCGATCTACGACGCCAGTTGCGTGGTGGCCGTGATCGTGTCCTTTCCAGCTGCGATGTTTGTGATGTCGGGGGCGTTCGGCCTATGGCGGGCGGACATCATCTCCAACCGGTTCTTCTCGGTCGGGGTCGCGGCCGTGGTGATCGTCCTCCTCGGAGGCACGACCCTTGCACGCTCGGGAGTCTGGTCACCCGGCGGCGCTTACGAGCGGGTCTCCTACGTCATCCTCCTGCTATGGATTGCGGTGCTCAGCGGCGTGCTGCTGCGCCGGCCGGCCACGGCCAGCAATGCAGTGCAGGCGCCCATTCCGGCGGCGTAGGCAAACCCGACGGAGCGCGGTTGACTTGGCGCCGCGCTCCGTCACGCGCACATCGATATGAGCGCGACCGTTCGAGCCGGGCTGTTGGTCGAACAGGCGTTTTAGGAACACGGAGTCGCAACCCGCGCGAGAGACCCGTGCGCGCACCGGTGTGTGCACTGGCGATTCGTGGCTTCCCAAACCGAAAAAGTACGGCGCAGGTGATGACACGAACGGAGGTCGACCGTGATGACGACGACGTATCTAGGGAGTCGGGACGCGAGCACGCACCGCCGGGATTACCGGCCGGACTGGCTGGAGAACCTCGCGGAGGACGTGACTATCGAGGGCTCGGTCTTGACCGGGATCGCCGTGGGGCCGGAGGCGATTCGGGCGATCCTCGGCCATGCGCGAACCCTGTACGAGTATCAGGAGTTCAACTACGTCGGGCCCTACGGCGACGGGGCATTCGTCGAGGACTACACGTCCATGGTGCGAGGGGAGCCGATCGGCAGCGTGGTCGTGATCCGCTTCAACGAGGCCGGCCAGACCGCCGGAATCGTCGTCAACCACCGGCCGTTGCGCTCGGTGCTGCTGTGGTCGCAGCTCATGGGCGAGCACTTCGTCGGCACCCCGTATGCGGAGTACTTCCTCAGCCGCGAGGCGGCGGACGCCCTCCACGGATTGGCGGGTTCCCGATGAGCGCTACTACCGATCGTCCAGCCCGCCAAGGCGATCGCTACCAGGCACTCCCGAACCTGCGTGTCACTGCCGCCAACGGGGTCGACTACGCATACCGCGACACCGCCCCTGGGGAGACCGCTGACGTTCCGCTCGTCTTCCTGCAACGCTTTCGGGGAAACCTCGACGCCTGGGACCCGGCGCTCATCGATACGCTGGCATCAAATCGGCGCGTCATTACCTTCGACAACGCGGGAGTTGGTGGCTCGAGCGGATCGACGCCGTCCACCGTCGAGCAGATGGCCTACGACGCGATCGCGTTCATCGCGGCCCTCGACACGGCGCCCGTCGACCTTCTCGGGTTCTCGATCGGGAGTTTCGTCGCCCAGGAGATCGCGCTGATCCGGCCGTCACTCGTAAGGCGGCTCGTCCTGGCGTCTGCGGCGCCGCGGGGCGCGGCCGGCATGCACGGCTGGGCGCCGGAGGTCATCGCCGCAATCGGGAACTCGCACACCAGGCCCGAGCAATACCTCGATGTCTTCTTCACCCAGTCTCAGGCAAGCAGGCAGGCCGGCCGCGAGAACCTCAAGCGCATGACCGCCCGAACGCAGGACATGGACGCGGAGACCACATGGGCGACGCGGGACGCGCAGTACGACGCGGTCTGCACGTGGGGCATCCCGGATCACGGTCTGCTCCAGCGGCTCAGCTGCCTGAAGCTGCCGGTGTTCGTGGCGAACGGCGACCGCGATCCGATGATCCTGCCGCACTACTCCTACCTGTTGGCCGGATTGATCCCGCAGGCCCGCGTCAAGATCTACCCCGACTCGGCCCACGGGTTCCTGTTCCAGCACCACGCCGAGTTCGCGGAGGATGTTGGCCGCTTCCTCAGCGCGTCGTCGTAGACACGCCTTGAACGTCGCATCCTGATGACTGTTGCTGTTATCGGCGCCACCGGCCGCATTGGCAGCGAGATCGTCCGCGGCGCGCTCGCCCGCGGTGACACGGTTACCGCGCTCGTGCGCGACCCGGGCAAAGCCCGGCGAGCGTTCGGCGAACCGGGCGGGCTGCACGTCCGTCCGACGTGCCTGGACGACCCCCGCGACCTGGCCGAGGCACTTGACGGGATCCGCACGGTCTTCATCGCGATGGGGTCGATCGGGGTTGCGGGCGTCCTGCAGCGGATCGCGATCAACGTCGCCGCCCGCATCTCGTCCATTGAGCAGATCACCCGCCTGTCGGTCCTCAACGCCTCGGCCGACTCGCTGGGCATCAACCAGCGGGCCCATCACAGCATCGACAAGTTCGCGTACTCGACGGCAGTGCCGTACTCCACGATCCGGCCGGCGATCTTCTCAGCGTCACTACTGGCCGCAGCGCGCGAGGTGCGCGCCTCACGCACGTGGACCGGAATCGCGGGCAGCGGCCGCATGGCCTTGATCGATCATCGCGACGTCGCCGAGGCCGGCCTGACCGTACTCACCGACCCGGCGCTCTGGAACGCTCACCACGACCTGACAGGACCGGCGCCCTTGTCGTGGCCGGAGGCACTCGAGCTGCTCTCGGCGGAGCTCGGCGAGCCCGTCACTTTCCGGGTTGCGCCCGAACGCCAGTTCCTCCACCGCCTCACCGCCGCTGGGATCCCGACCGGAGAGGCTGAGCTGCTCATCACCCGCGAGTGGGCGATCCTCGCCGGCGAGAACGACCAAACCACCGACACCTTCCAGAAGATCACCGGTCGGCCACCGCGTCCGGTGGCCGAGTTCCTGCGCGACCACCGCGCCGAGTTCATCCGCGAGCCGGATTGAACCGACGACGCAGATACGCACGCGCCCAAGGTGACCCTGACGATTTGCTCTCGCGGCCGGGTTTCCGGTCGAGTCGGAACGTATGCCCGGGGGGAGGGAGACATTCTTCTCGGGCGTCGTACTGAGTGCGAGGTTCTCGACGAGGTACTCGCCGACGTGCTCTCCGGCCGCAGTCGCGCGGTCGTATCCGTGGCGAACCGGGTGCGGGAAAGACCGCCCTCCTGAGCTATCTCTCCGAGCGGACCGTTGACTGGCGTGTCGCGAGCGCTGGGGGAGTCGAGTCCGAGATGGAGCTCGCCTCTCCTCCTCCCAGGCACATTCCCGCCCACATGACGGCATGTCGACGCCTTCCGCCGTTGCCTCAGCGGTGGCCGATAGCGGAGAGTTGCTCGGCCAGGCGACGGCGGAAGGCCGGCACGTGGGCAACGAGGCGTAGGCCGATGTTACGCAGCGGGCGAACCGCTCGTGGGGCAGTGGCCAGTCGGGTGAGCCGGTGGGCGAGCGCGACCACCTGCATGGCCTCGGCACGGCTGCGGGCCGCGTACTCGTCGAGCTTGTCCTCGCGACCTTCCCGCGGCGCGACCGACAGAGCATCGCCGAGCGTCACGGCATCGCGCAGACCGAGGTTCATGCCTTGGCCACCCGCCGGGCTGTGGGTATGTGCGGCGTCGCCGGCGAGCAGTATCCGCCCGGCTCGGTACCGGTCTGCCACGCGCTCGTGGATCCGGAACCTGGATCCCCAGATCACCTCGGTGACTCTCGTGGTGGCATTACGCGGTTTACGCGTGTCCAGTAGTCGCTGCGCATAGGCCACGTCCGACTGCTCCGACGCATCGTCGACTTCGGCCACAAGCCGGAATGACCCATCCGGCAGCGGTGCC
>Ga0157374_10003302_pt1 | contig 13547 bp, 11 predicted proteins | sample M25metaG_FD_115308 | JGI IMG/M metagenome (GOLD analysis project Ga0157374, IMG submission 115308) | Miscanthus rhizosphere microbial communities from Kellogg Biological Station, Michigan, USA - M2-5 metaG | ecosystem: Host-associated > Plants > Roots > Rhizosphere > Soil | place: USA: Michigan...
ACGTCTTTGAATTATTTTCCCAGGTTCGTGCGCACCAAGGACGCGCCGAAGGCGGAATTGGCATCGGGCTCGCTCTCGTGCACAAGCTTGTAGGACTGCACCAGGGCACAGTCTTGGCCCGCAGTGAGGGAATCGGCAAGGGCAGCACGTTCGTCGTACGCTTGCCCCTGCTCTTGCGCCAAGCAATCCCAGAGGTTCCCTTGGACGCGGCACCACCACCTTCTGTCGTTCTCCGGCGAATCCTCGTGGTTGATGACAACAAGGACGCGGCGCTCTCACTGGCACTGCTGCTCGAGCATCAAGGACATGAAGTTGCGACCGCTCACGATGGTGACGAGGCTATCCAGACCGCAAAACGCTGGAGACCGCAGATCGTATTTTTGGATCTGGGGATGCCGCGGATGGGCGGGGTCGAAGCTGCCAAGCATCTGCGCGCATTGTCTGGCGGTGAGCCGATTACCTTGGTCGCGCTTACCGGATGGGGACAGAAACAGCACCACCAGGACACGCAGGAAGCCGGATTTGACTGGCATCTGCTCAAGCCGATCGATCACAAGGAATTGGAGAAAGTCCTGTCGGCGTCGCAGACCTCACCGCTCGCGCTTTCTGGCGCACCCTCGCGCGAGAACCCTGAAAGCCTCCCTTGTGTAGACTTAGAGTTCTGAGCTGCCGGCTTCTCGTGGGCGTAACCGGCTTTCAGTACGCCGCCCGCGCCGCCCCTTGTTGGATGAAGAACTCCCACTGGCGCCCAGTGCAGTGAATTTGCGCCCTATTTGCTTCGATGCTACGCCAATATTCCCACGCAGCCCAAATTTCATCCCCACGATGCATGCCTAAGTGCAGGTCGACCATCGAGTCGCTCGCACTTTCGCCGGTGACCGCGTCCGCTCTTGACCCCAAGTGGTCTCTCGCTGTTCCCATTAGCGGCCCCTCAGCTGCCTAAGAGCGGACGATCTCGCTGTAACGACCCCGTCACACACGCCCCTTCAGTAATGGTAGCGTGTCGACGTGTACGGTGCCGAGCGGCCACTTCGTGTTTGCGATCATCAAGACAGTGAATCTGGAAGACCTGCTTGTTGATGTCTAGTGGAGGCGCGCGCCTGAGGGCCCAGCGCCCTGACAATCGTTGGCGGGGACCGTGAAGGGCCTGCGCATCCGGGCCGGTGGCCTAGGAAGAGATTATGCACCCGCGCCGTTTTATCCCTTCTGGCCAGTTCCTCAACTTCACCGTTGGTATAGAAGAGCCATCACCCGGCGCCGTATCGTGAAGGCACTCTTTAAGCCTCGCGGCGGGGTCGTGATCATTGGAGACGATGCCTTCGTTCGAGCGACTACCGAAGCCTTGGAGCTTCTAAAGAACAAAACACCCGATGTCTATGCTCTACTGCAGAAGCATATAGGCTGCGTCGTTTCGAGCACGCCTGCCCGTGTTTCAACCCCGTCTTTCGCGGCCTGTTGTCTTGCCAGCCTTCTTGCCCACTCGCCAACCACTGCGGTACTGATGCGGCCATACGGTAGTGAACTCTCAGTAGAGGAGCGCGCTGGCGTTCTAGCTCACGAGACATACCATGCCGAGCTGTATCGACGCGCCCAAAACGGTAATCCTCGTCAGGCGGTGGCCGAAAATGCGTATTCTGGGGAACACGCGGAGTCCTTGTGTGTCGCGTATGAATGTGACGTACTGAGACGACTCGGAGTTGATGAGTGGGACGTCCATCAGAACCACCGCAGTCTCGAATCCAGATGGTGGGAAGCACCGGGCGACGGGTGGCTCATTTGACTTGCCCGTTTAACCAGGTTGCGAGGACCGTGAATGATAGGTGGGTTACGGGCGCGGGCGTGGAAAGACAGTGTGCGTCCGCGGCACTGGTGGGCGCTTTGGGCTGTTCCTCGACTTCACCGTTAGGCGGCAGAAACCTAACTAAGGATACGAGTTTGAAAACAGTCACGTTCGATAAAAGCAAGTTACTCGATGTGAGCAAAGACGGCCTTGAATATGTGGACGATCAGGGATGCAGATATGCCATCGATTTTCATACTTGCCGCGAGAACGTACAAAGAAAATTGAAAATGCCCGAAAGGCTCTGGGCCAGGGATCCGAATTACGTTGGGTTCCGTGACATTTTAGCCAAACCGCCACATATCACCTTGGCCACCGATCCACCGACCCGATTCGTATTCCCGATGCCCGGACCATCCGTCAAAGATCCAGGCAAAAAGTCTTCTCAGCTCGAACCGAGCGACTTCTATGAGTTCGAAATGCGCCTTTTTAGCGACGCAGGGGTGAAAACATTTGATATGACTTGATGCAATTCGAGACGCCGCCCAGTCATGCGCTGCAGCGAACGGCGGCGGGTTCCACGCCGCGAGGCGAATGTCCGCTCAACGGAAATCGAAGTGGTAAAGGTAAGTGACCGCTCCTGGGCCGGGAGCCGCCTGTCAGTACCCGATGGCCGGGATCTCCGGGTTGCGACCGCTCCTGACCCGAAGCAGCCGGACGCGGACGGCCGCTTTTAGCGACGCGGCCTCTCGTCGATCGTCACACCGAATTGCGCCGCATACTTGCGCAGCCCTTGCAACACGGCTTGTTGTTTTTCCATGCTGACCGGCGATCCCATCTGTTCCACGCTGTAAGTCTGAAAGTACAGCTTCGTTCCGCTCGGCATCTGCGACAGCTTGACGCGAATCTGATCTTCATCCAAGTTCGAATACGGCAACTGCATGATGCGGAAACTCAACCGGTCGTCTGGATCCCAGGACGGATCGAGAATCAATCGCCCCCCCTCAGCGCTCTCCCATGCATCAATCCAGCGCGATAACTGTATCCGCTGCTCGCGTGGAGCTATCTCGCGCAGCCGCGTGAGTTTTTCCGGACCGCAAATCCAATTTGTCCCGCTCACAATGGAGTGCACGAGCGTGGTCTCCAGATTGTCCAGCGCCCACGCCCGCGCACTCGCGTCCTTATCTGTGAGAGGCAATTCACCCACGCCATTTGGCCATTCCTGGTGAAAGCTCGTGAGGCGCGCCCACAATGCCAGCTCCGCCTTTGCCGATCCCCACCGCCCCAATGCTCGCGCGGCACTGGTCGACACATTAGAGTCGGCGTCGTCAAGGTCGACGATCGCGAACTGCTCTACCGTCGGCAGCGATCTTCCCAAAGCCTCGAAAAGTGTGGGGTAGCAATGAGTCGCATTCCTCGCGGCGAGCTGTGCTTGCACCTCCCTCGCTCCGAGTTGCGGGTCAACCCGCAGGAAGTAACGCAACATCCCCTCTGCGTACGGAACGCATGCCCCTTTGGGGAGGCTGTCGTTGTCCTTGTGGAATTTGGCCTCCAGCGACTCCAAAGCCGACCTATCCGCAAACTCCTCGACAAAGTCGTAGTCCCAAGCGCGTGCGTCATTCGTTGCGGTATACGCTGAAGTGGGCACAGCCGGACGCACCTGCGTAGAGGACTCAATGCGCTGGACAGAGCGCTGTACATACGGACGCAGCCGCGCATAGGGCAACAATTTGACCAGCGAGAGCGAGGGTTGCGCCTCCGGATCGCTCAGATCGCGCAGAATCAGCGAGCGTCCTTCAGCCGGATCGAGCTCGAAGATCCGCTTAAGCGCCTTGTTGCGACTCGTCACGACCGAGCACTGATCCTGGGTTGTCGCGTAGCAAGCGAAGCCGCCTGCGTTACCGAAATGTGGCGGGGGTTGAGATACGATTTCCCGAAGGATGGGGAGCGCCTCCGTCCCGTCGCGCGGTGGCCAACCAGTCTGAAGCAGATCCGCCCTTGTCTTCTCCGGGAGGTTGCTCCACTCAGCGATGAGCTGCCGGTGGATTTGCGCCGCAGTCTCTTTGTCGAGCAAATCTGATTTCTCGGTAGCCAACGTCACAAGCGTCAACGCACGCGCCCGCCCTGTTTTCTGCGGAAGCGCCGTCACAGTAGCCGCCAGCGCGGTCTTTCTTAGCTCGGGCTCATGCGCCTCCATGTTCTCCACGTATTGGTAGAATTTCCGCAAAGCCCCTGGGTCGTACATCGACGGTTCTCTCGGGACTTCCCCCGCGAGTTGCCGCATCTGGAGTTTGGTGAGCGTCTTAAGAAAATCTTGAGTGATCGGATGATCGGGACTACCGATTTCACGCTGCATCGCCGCGATAGCTTCGGCTCGGTACGCCGAGCCAAACAGCCCGAACATCAGGTCCCACCCTCCGGGTTGTTCGTTCAAGCCCCAAAAGAGCCTTGCCACCGTTTCCGTCGATTCTTTGGTGTTCAGAAATCGCAGCCGCCGCGCGGCCTGCGAGACCGCGCAGTCATGCGGGAATCTATTGTCACAGGGCACGGCAGGCGGGTTCTGATAGGCCTCTGTGGCCTCATGCAATTGCTTGGCGCGGGTCTCGGCATCTGTCTTGATCACATCGAACTCGATCGTGTTCGAGCGCAGCACCACCGACACCCCTCCGCCCCTAAGGGAATTGAGGGAACCCGGCTCGCCTGATACCCGAGGGCTCACCACGTACAGCCGATAGTGCCCCGGCCCCGGTTGTCTCCATTCATTCAACTCCGCTGCCGCGGTGAACGGCTTCTCCGAAAGTTGCTGCTCGCCGCCTAGGCCGCCTCCCATTGAAAACGTTGTGGAAAAATAGTCGGCAAGCGGATCACGGACCTCGGGTTCGAGGCAGTACGCGTCGAGGTCTAACCGTCCGCTGCGGTCATAGTTTCTGGCCATGGCGCGATAACGTCTTTCCGCCGTGGCCGTGAACGACAGAACCAGGGGAATGACCTCCCCCTCGCGAAACGATGTCCGACCGTCTGGAATGCTGACTGTGAGTTTGGCGTCCGTTACCGTTGACGTAAGCGAGCACGGGTCGGCCGGACGCGCCGAAGCCAAAGAACAACCTGCGAGGAGAAGTATGATGGAGGCGAGCAGGCGCACTGTCATATTTCTAGTTCGTTTTGCCGCCTGCAACGGGATGGCGAGCAACTTATCAAGCCCGCGCCAATGCCGCAATTTGATCGAGTCCGGGGCTCGCCGATGTCCGCTTCCCGGCGGCCAATTGCAACCGGTGACTGTCAGCTCTTGGCCGGGAGCCGCCTGTCAGTACCTGATCGCCGGGCTTTCCGGGTTGCGACCGCTCCTGACCCGAAGCCGCCAGACGCAAGCGTCCGCTATGAGGAAGCGAGAACCTATAATATCGCGCCATGTCCTCTGCGAGCGCGCAGGGTTCGCTCGGCGCTAACGGAGGTCGGTTCAAGTTAAGGGGAAGCCGATGGCGACATCACTCTACGACCTCAGCGTGCCCACCTTCCTGCAGACCGTGAAGGCCGTCGGGGGATTTCTCAACCGCGCGGCCGGGCACTGCGCCGAGACCCGCGCAGACCCGGACGACTTCGTGCACGCCCGGCTCTTCGACGATATGGCCCCCTTTCATTTCCACATCGAAGCAGCGTGGCATCATTCCGTGTGGGGGCTGGAGGCCGTGAAGACCGGCGTGTTCAGCCCGCCCCCACTGGTCGGACCGGTTCCTTTCGCCGACCTGCAGGCTATGATCGGCAAGGCGGAAAAGGCGCTGGAGTCGTTCACGCCCGACGAGGTCAACAGCTGGGCGGGCAAGGACCTAGATCTTCAGATCGGCCCGCGAAAGCTAGCCTTCAAGTCGGAGACCCTCATCCTTTCGTTTTCGCTGCCTAACTTCTATTTCCACGCCGTCACTGCATACGACATCCTGCGCGCGCGGGGTGTGCCGATTGGAAAGCGCGATTACGAGGGCCGGCTGCGCACTCGGACTGCATAGGCCAGCATCCGATGGGACGGTCTTGTCGGGAAACCACAGCTCCTGGCAGGTCGCGATTTTGAACGACCCCGATTGACGAGGTACCCTTGAGTTCAAGTTCAACGATTTCACTAGCATTCTTGACGATTGCTCTCAAAGGGTAATGTTGACCCCTTCCGGGGAGTCCAGTGTACTCACTGTCGCGCCATCGCCAGCCTGAATCGCTCCTCGGCGCCAATCATGTGATCCACGTCCTTGGCTGCGGCATCGACGTCGATCTGTACCCAATTCACCGTACCGTTGAACTCGTTGTCGACGGGCCCGTAGTCAGGTGACACCGGCTCGCCCACGTCGCAGCCAACCTCGAGCGTCTCATCCATCGAGAAGAACAATGCCGTCGTACGAGCCAGACGGCCTTCACCAACTTGCTTCCCGTCGACATACAGTGTGACGTTCGCGCCCTTGCCGATGCCGCCGCCGTCGTAGGCAAATTCCATCCGCGCCTGGTGCTTGCCGGAAGGAACCGGTGAGCTTGCGGTCGCCTCGAAATCCATGAGGCCGCAGAAGTTGTAGTAGTACTTAAGTTTGCCTTCGTGCGCGTACAGACTCCAGCCGCCCATGTTGCCGCCCTGCGCGACGATTACGCCCTTGGCTCCAGAAGCCGGTACTTCGATCTCGGCCGTGACCGAGTGCGACTTGTTCTTGGTGTTGATGACGGAGTTCTCCTGAACGCGGCGCATGCCGGTGAAGAACAACTGAGTGTTGCCGCGCACGACCTGTGGACGCCCCGCGAGATCCGGGTTGGCGCGCTCGGCTTTACGGTCATCGAGAGGGAACACGTTGTACTTGGAGGCTTCGAGATCGAACAGCCGTTTCAGCTCTTCGAGCTTCTGCGGCATCTGGCTCGCCAGATTGCGGCATTGCGACCAGTCCTTCGTCGTGTCGTAGAGCTCCCATACGTCCATGTCGAGTGACGGACCAGTTCCGGTCACCTGCCAGGGCAGCAGCCCGTGCCGCGTCACGGCCGTCCATCCCTTGTGATAGATGCCGCGGTTGCACACCATCTCGAAGTACTGCGTCTCGTGCCGCTCGGGCGCCTTCGCATCGTCGAAGGAGTACACCATGCTGACCCCGTGTAGAGGTTCCTGCATGACGCCGTTCACTAGGGTCGGCGCCGGGAGCTTCGCGGCTTCGAGCACCGTCGGCGCGATGTCGATCACGTGGTGGAATTGCGTGCGAATCTCGTCTTTGGCTTTGATACCGTTTGGCCAGTGAACGATCGCGCCGTTGCGCGTACCACCGAAGTGTGAGGCGACCTGCTTGGTCCACTGGTAAGGAGTGTCCATGGCGTGCGCCCAGCCGACGGCATAATGGTTGTACGCTTTGTGTGTGCCGAAGTCGTCGATGCGCTGGAGGATGAAATCCGGTGTCATCAAGTCGGGCGCCTCGCCAAGCGCGATCTCATTGAACGAGCCGATCAGCGATCCTTCCGCCGATGCGCCGTTGTCGCCAATGCAGTAATAGATGAGTGTGTCGTCCAGTATCCCCAGGTCGCCCAGGGAATCGATGACGCGGCCGACGTGGTAGTCGGCGAACTCCAGATAAGCAGCGTAGATCTCCATCTGACGCGCGAGTGCCGGTCGGAGTCGTGCTTCCATCGTGTCCCACGCCGGGATCTCATCCGGCCGTCTTGTCAGCTCGCACTCGCCGGGGATCACGCCGAGCTTCTTCTGGCGTGCAAACGTTTCCTCGCGCACTTTGTCCCAGCCTTGGTCGAACTTGCCCTTGTACTTTGCGATCCAATCCCTTGGCACATGATGCGGCGCGTGCGTGGCGCCGGGCGCGAAGTAGATGAAGAACGGTTTATCCGGTGCAATGGACTTTTGCTGTCGCACATACGCGATCGCCTTGTCGGCCAGGTCCTCCATCAGGTGATAGCCCTGTTCCGGCGTGCGCTCCGGCTCGACCGGCGTCGTACCGTCGTAAAGAGCGGGATAGTATTGGTTGTTCTCCCCGCCGATAAAGCCGTAGAAATGCTCGAAGCCTGACCCCGTTGGCCAGCGGTCGTACGGACCGATGGGAGTCGCTTCGAAGACCGGCACCTCATGACACTTGCCGAACTGCGCCGTCGAGTAACCGTTCAGCTTCAGGACCTCGGCGAGCGGCGCGCAGGTATTCGGTCGCAGTGAGTTGTACCCCGGCGCGGAGGTCGCTATTTCGGTGATGCCTCCCATCCCCACAGCGTGGTGGTTGCGGCCGGAGAGAAGCGCCGCGCGTGTCGGCGAGCACAGTGCAGTCGTGTGGAAGCGCGTGTACTTCAGTGCGGCCTTGGCAAGCCGCTCGGCGGTCGGTGTCTGACACGGTCCGCCGAATGCGCTCGACGCCCCGAATCCCACATCGTCCAGCAGGACGATCAGCACGTTCGGCGCACCCGCGGGAGGACGTAGCTGCCGGATCGGGGGGAACTTCGTGTCTGGGTCCTTGGCGCTGTAGGTGGTGAGCGCCACCGGCTTCCGATCCGGAATGGGTAACACGTCACGCGGGATGTCGTCGGACTGCGGCATAGGGCCCCCTGTTCGCGCAATTCGCGCGCGAGGAGCGCAGTTTCAGTCAGGAACTCGGCCCGGACAATCGGACCTTAGGCCAAGAAGGCCGCGGTTCCGCTCGCGCTTGTGGCGCAGTTACGCTGTCAGCGAATGGCTGCTTCAGGCCAGCGTGTTGAGCGGTGCCACCCGCCGATCTTGGCCGGGAGCTGCCTGTCGGTGGGCATTGGTCCGGTCTTCTGGTCTACGACCGCTTTTGACCCGCTGCCGCCGGTTGCGAGTGGCAGCTATCGAGCATCCAAACAGCCGGCCGCGTCCGGGCTACTTCGAACCGCTGCCTTCCTTCAGCTTTTGCATTACTTCATCCATGTTGAAGCTGGCTGCCTTCTGCCGCTGCGGATAGTCCTTGAACGTCATCAGGAACTGACCTACGTAGGCTTGGGCGGGAACGAGCTGGAATGCGTGATCGAGCAGCCAATCGTAGTAGGTGTTTGACGTGATGTCCGCACGCTCGTAGGGGTCGGTGCGGAGGTTAAAAATCTTCGGTACGCGCAAGGACACGAACGGCTCCGCCCAGACGCGCAGCGTGCCTGGGGCCCGCTGCTCCATGAACACGAGCTTCCAGTTGTCGTAGCGCAGGGCGGTCAGTTGCTGGTCGTCGTTGATATAGAGGAACGACTCCCGCGGGCTCTTCGCGACTTGGCCGGTCAGGTAGGGGACGAGGTTGTCACCGTCGAGGTGAACCTTGTATGTCGTGCCGCCGACCTTATACCCCTTGAGCAGTTCGTCCTTCACCTGCGTGTCGCCGGCGATGGCCAGCAGTGTCGGCAGCCAGTCAAGGTGAGCGACAATCTCGTTGGATACGCTGCCCGGCTTGATGTGTCCCGGCCAGCGCACCATGGCTGGTACTCGATAGGCGCCTTCCCAATTCGAGTTTTTCTCGTTACGGAACGGCGTCATCGCGGCGTCAGGCCAGCTGTTCATGTGCGGGCCGTTGTCGGTCGAGTACATGACGAAGGTGTTGTCCGCGATACCTAGGTCATCCAGCGCCTTGAGAACCGTGCCGACGTTCCTGTCATGGTCAATCATCGTGTCGTGGTACGGGCTCTGGAAGCGGCCCGACTGGCCGATGCTCGCCGGTTTGGTATGGGTGCGGAAATGCATGTGGGTAAAGTTCACCCAGACAAAGGCCGGCTTGCCGGCCTTGTTCTGCCGCTGGATGAAGTCCACGGCCCGGTTGGCGATGTCATCGTCGATCGTTACCATCCGCTCCGTGGTCAAGGGACCGGTGTCCTTGCACACTTGCTTGCCCATCTTGCCGAAGCGCGGATCGGCGGCCTGATCGTCCGTGGCCGAGGCCTTGCAGTCCAGTACCCCCCGCGGGCCGAACTTGGCATGAAACGCCGGGTCTTTCGGGTAGTCTGGAAGTTGCGGCTCTTCCTCGGCGTTGAGGTGGTAAAGGTTGCCGTAGAATTCGTCGAACCCGTGCACTGTGGGTAGAAACTCGTTGCGGTCGCCTAGGTGGTTCTTGCCAAACTGGCCGGTGGCATACCCTTGGGCTTTCAACAGCTCAGCAATCGTTGGGTCCTGCTTCTGCAATCCGATGGGGGAACCCGGCAGTCCAACCTTGGTCATGCCGGTACGCAAGCCAGATTGGCCGGTAATAAATGACGCCCGTCCGGCGGTGCAGCTTTGCTCCGCGTAGTAGTCGGTAAAGATGATCCCTTCCTTGGCGACACGATCGATATTGGGGGTTTGAAAGCCCATCAGTCCCATTGAATAGGCGCTGATATCGGACTGCCCGACGTCATCACCCCAGATGATCACGATGTTGGGCTTCTGGTCTGCGGCAAACGCGGGACCGGCCATAGACGTCAGACCGAGCAGACTCAGCGCCGCAAGGCGGCGGCACCACTGGATGATCCAATTCATGTTACGTCCCCTCGTTAGTAGCGCCGTCACGCGGTGCATGCGAAACCATCATGGGCTTCCGCCATCGATCCTCAGCTTGGTGCCGCGACCTCAAGGGAGCAGCGCACCTTGAGGCTTCAATGCCATTCCATAAGCTTCTTCGCAGCCGTACCGAATGGGCCGAGCTGGTAGATTGCGGCTCCCCCCGGCGAAAAGGTGAATGGCTTAAACGGTTCGGTCAGCATTTTGTCTAGGTATTCCCGCGGAGCGACGCCGGTGCTGACATGCGGATTGAAGTTCTCGCCGGCTTGCTTCGGCACAAACGTAGACACGTATTGAATTAGACCCGCGTCAAGGGCCGCATCGTTGTGTGGAGCGGTGAATGCACCGATGGGTCCCGTTTCCGCCGTAAACGGGGCGACCGCCGCGATCAATTTCGCTTGCAGCTGAATGATCTCCGGCGTCGGCTTCGCGCAAATGCCCGCGACGCCGACCGCTCCGCTTGGGGCGTAATAGTACTTAAAGGCGTCCAGCTTCATCGCGTTCACGTTGGCGGCGGCAAACACCTGACGGGCCGCGGCATAGACTTTGTCCAAGTCGGCCGTCCGAACGAAACGCTGAATTAGGGTGATGTGCGGGCGGTGCGCCGAATCCAAGGCGAAACCCTTCGGGAAAACCCTGAGCAAGCGCTCGTTGTTGGCGGTGGCGTGCTGGAGCATCGTGCCGTCAGGCTCCAGCAGGATGTCGATGGCGGTAACCAGGTTGCCTCCAGCGCCACCAGGCGCTTGTTGAGCCGTAGCGGTTTCAGTCATCAACGCCGTCGCAAATAAGATTGCTGCACAGAGGTGTAGGGGCGATAAGGAGGTCCTGCTGAGTCTCATTTTCGCAACCCACTTACAAGCGTGCACTCGTGGGGCCAAACCGAAATGGTGGATGTGCGCATCGGGAATTTATCTTGTAGCGGCCGCGCGCCGCTATCGGACGTTGTACCTATGGGGATTCCCGGTCGCGGTGAACGGCCGCTATTGGACGAGTATTCAGACAGGCTGAACTTCCGCTGTTGGCCGACTGCTGACGGATTGAAGCGTGACAGACCGTACATTCAAGAGAAGAACGCGACGATTCCACCGAGGCTATCTTGCAACCCGTGAGCCAGCATTCCAGGTCGCAGGCTCTTTCGCCAATGAGCGAGTAATCCCAGCAGCCATCCTTGCAGTATCACGGCGACCATGACCCTTCCATAGAATCCGTGCGCGAGACCGAAGACGATGGCCTGCAAGATGACCGCAATTTTATAGCTTCCGGTCCAAGCACCAAACTGTTGAGTAAGGTATCCGCGAAAGACAAGCTCTTCCGCAAAGCCCGCCGACGTTGCGAGTGCCAGGAAAATCATGAGCTCGAAAACGGTCTTGGGCGGAATATTGGCCGCCGCATTACTAGCGCTGCCGCCAAGCAGATAAGCCAGGACTCCTACCAGGGGGATCACCACGGTCATAAAGCCGATTGCAATCCCCAGATCCCTGAAGAAATCGCGGGCTGTCTGCCAACGACCTGAAACCAGACTGAGTACATTGAGGCCACGACGGCGCAGCGCAGTCCAAACTAAGACAACTCCCAGCCATTCTTGCAGTAGCACCGTGAAGTAGCTGGAAAGCCGATCACTTAGACCGGGGAAGTGCGCATTGGGAAGCCCATGCTGATATGCACCCGCAATGGAGCAAATTGCGATAAGTGCCAGTACCAGGAGCGTGTGCCACCACGGTGCTAACGCGCGTCTGGTCGAGTGTGCCGGTGCCACAATTGTGGTCGCGCCCACTGACTTGTCCTCTTTCGCACCTCAGCAGGAGAACTTACTGAGTGTATCGCAGCGCTGATGGCAACCGGCAGTCATCACGAGGAACTCAGTGCCAGAGATTGCGCTTGAGATGTTCTGCCCCGTAGCGAACTGGTTTGGATCGACGGTAATCAACGCCGGTGGGCCGGCGAACGCGGCGGGCCAGACGAGAGCCACCAGTAGCCCACACAGGATCGAGTAGCAGTGTTTCATGGCCGGATACCTCCCCAGGCTTTTGTTAGCGGGAGTGACCGCTATCGGTAATGCGTCATTTCGCCGACGAAGCCGCGTATTCGTCGTGTCGGCGTGGCCAGCCGGGATACCGTGCCTCGCAGCGGCCCTCGGGTGTCAGGTCTAGGTAATGGTGCGTGCCCAGCAGCATGTCGAGCCCGCGCGCATACGTGGCGTACGTGAGTAAGACGTTGCCGCCTTCATCCTTCAAGAAAACACTCAAACCTGGAAGCTCTTCGCTTAGGTATCCCTCGTCGGTCGTGATCGTGCCGAAGTTGTAGTCGATGCGACGCTGTTCGAGCTGCTCCTTCGTGAACGAGACGTGAAAGTCGTAGTTGAAATCGCTACCGAAGGATGACACCCATTCGAAGTGCCAGCCCATGCGCTTCTTGTAGCCGAGTATCTTGGGGAGCGGCGCGCGGGAGACGGCGACGATTGTCACGTTGTGATGTGGCAGGTGCTGAGCCGGTCCGTCGATGTGCTCGGCCTGAAAGGAGCAACCCGGACAGGCCGCATTCCATTCCGGCCCATACATAAGATGATGAACGACGAGCTGGCCGCGGCCGTTGAAGAGGTTTGCCAGCGTCTTGCGGCCCTGCTCGGTTTCGAAAGTGTAGCTCTTGTCGATCTTCAGCCAGGGGAGCCCTCGCCGCTCGGCGGCGAGCTTGTCTCCCTCGCGCATGTGTGCCTTCTCTTTCTCGAGCAACGTCCTCCGGGCGCTCAGCCATTCTTCTCGCGAAACGATCTCGTTCGGGTTCATGACGCCTTCCTCAGTTCCATGAATGTTACGACGATTGGCGTCGCCCGAAATTGACGCCTGCCGGCACCTTTCTGACGGACGCAGGACCCCAGGGGGAGATTCGCCGGAGTCGCTGGTGCTCAGTCGTGCTTCGTCCTGCCAATGCCAACGGGCGCCCCTTGGCTAAGCTATTGAAATTGCGACTGACCTTGACTCGATGGCCGTGCTGATATTGCCCGGTAGGGCTCGAGTCCCTCACTTTCCACCCATACTTCCGAGAATCGTAGCCGCGCCGTGGCGGTGGCATTCCGATGACCCTTTCGAGGGGATGAGCGCTTCACGAGCGGACTGCTCGCTCCAGACGTGGTTGGCCTGCCGCGAGTTCGCGGATAGACTCCTCGTCAATCGAAGCGCGCGAATATCCAGACATGCAATGCCGCTGTCGGGTTGACCGCCTGCCCCTGAACGAGGGAATGCTGGTATTCACGACGCTCGCCTTCGCAACCTACCTTGCCTACGAATTCACGCT